>OGTL01003646.1_pt1 | contig 9822 bp, 9 predicted proteins | sample 1553601 | NCBI WGS metagenome assembly OGTL01 (sample SAMEA2580112, study PRJEB22360) | human gut metagenome | biome: human gut; feature: human-associated habitat; material: faeces | place: Denmark | collected 2008/2010 | reverse complement strand
AAACGTGCAAAAGCTGCTAACCTGGATGCAATCCATGATACAGTTCATGAGATGGCAAGAGATGAGGCACGTCACGGAAGAGCATTCGAAGGACTTCTTAACAGATATTTCGGATAATAAATAATTGATTCTGATCTTAAAAGGGCGGATACACCACTTAAGGTATATCCGCCCTTTTTATATCGCCATGCGTTCAAAAAAACTGCCTATGCCATGCGCACATAGATCTTTTTCACCGGCTGATACAGAATCGCAATTGCGATCACCATAAATACTGCATTGATCACAGTCGCCGGAAGTGATGTGAATGCTGCCACTGCAGCTGCTGCAAATCCACTTCCTACCATCATCATTGCGATCGTGCTCATAATAAATTCCATGATTACGTTGATACATCCATAGATAAATGCGCAGACAACTGCTGCTCCGTATTCTTTCTTCTTGTCTCCGTCTGCTTTCTTCTTAAGCATCATGAAAAGTGCTCCGACGATCAGACATTTTACTGCTGTCTCCACAAATGTCTTCGGCGCATCCTGCATGTAACCATTCAGCATATCAAAGATTGTAAGTCCAAGTGTCCCTGATATAGCTCCTCTCTTGCCACCCTGAAGTAACAGTCCCATTACGACAAATATATGTCCAAAATGGAGAAATGGTGTTCCGACTGCTGCCGGAAGTGGAATCCTAAACGACTGAATTCCAAGAAATGTAATTGCGGTAAAGAATGCCGTGATCACAAGGTTCTTTACTTTATTATCATTCATTGTCCTGCCTGCTGTTATATTTGTACTCATTGTACTCTCCCTTCCTGCACACTTCCATCGTGTGTATAACAGATGAATCTCTCATCTGCCATAATTTAATACCGCATAATATATTATCACGAAAGTGGATGTGTCCATACAGCCAGTTGTTCTATTTTCGCACAGGCCAGTTTATATAATACTTTGATTTTAAAAATATTTTTGTTTTTCTACTTGATTTTTTTCAGTTTCGGGTATAATATACACATATAGCAAACATAGTATTGAAAACTACATGTCATATTTTCAACATTCAGGAGGTGCATGATTATGGCAGAGCAGTTAAAAGAACACATTAAAGATCCGGGAAGCGCGATCACACATTTTATTGGAATGTTGATGGCAATCTTCGCAGCAATTCCATTGCTCTTAAAAGCGGCGCGCGAACCGAGTAAAATTTACATTATCGCAATTGCTGTATATGCGGCAAGTCTGATCTTACTGTACGCCGCAAGCACAACTTACCATACATTCGATAAATCCAGAAAAGTAAATACAATCCTTAAAAAAATCGACCACATGATGATCAGCGTACTCATTGCCGGAAGTTACACTCCGATCTGTCTGCTGGTACTTGGCGGCAGAACCGGACTCATCCTTCTGGCAATCGTATGGGCATTTGCCATTGCCGGAATCCTGATCAAAGCATTCTGGGTATTCTGTCCGAAATGGGTTTCTTCCGTGCTCTATATCGGCATGGGCTGGACCTGTGTCCTGGCATTTACACAGTTACTGAATTCCTTAAGCCCGGCAGCTTTCGGATGGCTGCTGGCCGGTGGTATCATCTACACCGTTGGCGGCGTGATCTATGCTTTGAAGCTTCCAATCTTTAACAGTAAGCACAAATATTTCGGAAGCCATGAAATCTTTCATCTCTTTGTAATGGCCGGAAGTGCCTGCCACTTCGTAGTGATGTATGCATTTGTACTTTAAGTAATATCCATTTATCCTTATATTTCCGGTATACAGAGAACTTGCTGCCGGCAACATCTCTTGCATACTTTAGCAGCTTCTTTCGAACACATGGCGATAAAAAAGAGCCCGCATCACACACGGGATATTAAATAATATCTCTCCCGACTTGATGCGAGCTCTTTTTTCATTTATTCTGCCAGTTCTTTTGCTTCCCGTGTAAGTTTCTTAATCTTCTCAAATTCACCGGCTTTAATCATATCTCCCTTTACCATCCAGCTTCCGCCGCAGCAGAGGATCTTATCACATGCCAGATACTCTTTCAGATTCTCTGTATTGATTCCGCCTGTAGGCATGAATTTCAGCATATGGTATGGTGCTGCCATCGCCTTGATCATGGCAAGTCCGCCGGACTGTTCAGCCGGGAAGAATTTTACTACTTTAAGTCCACGTTTTACTGCCTGTGCCACTTCCGATGGTGAGATACACCCCGGAAATACCGGGATCTTTTTCCCGATACAGTAATCAACGATCTCCGGATCGAATCCAGGACTTACGATAAATTTTGCTCCGGATCCTACGGCCTTGTCTACCTGCTCTGTTGTAAGGACAGTTCCTGCCCCGACCAGCATATCTGGATAGACTTCTGTCATAATGCGGATAGACTCTGCTGCTGCCTCTGTACGGAATGTTACTTCCGCACATGGAAGTCCCCCCTCCACCAACGCTTTTGCCAACGGCTCTGCGTCTTTCACATCATCCAGAACAACAACGGGTACCACTTTTAACTCTGCAAATATTTCCTCTATTGTTTTCATTTTCTTCACCTGTCTTTTCTGTTATCCAACAATCTCAATATTCTATATCATGTATCATCTTTTTTTCATGCGAAAATTTCATATCATGTATCATTTTCTCTTTCATATGGAAGTTCCACAACTTATATCATTTCTATCTCTTTATATCAAAGTTCATATTCATAATATGCCGGATCAATGACACATCATCCGTAATATTTCCATCTCCATGAAGCGTATGCTTAATCGCACTGGCAGCTACCGCAAAGTTCGCCACATCCTCCGGCTGGTATTCATTCATCAGTGCATAGATGATCCCGCTGACAAATGCATCCCCACCGCCTACTCTGTCCAGAATATTAAATGTAAGCGTTCTGCTCTCATACGTCTTCCCGTCATACCACACATATGCTTTCAGGCTGTTTTCACTACAGCTCGGGGAATATCTTACATGTCTGGCGATGCATTTTATATTCGGATACCGTTCCACGAATTTTTGAAATACACTGTCCTGTTCTTTCAGGTCCGGCTGATACGGAATGTCATCTTTCACATCTCCATTTTCATGATGTTCCTCATCCTTCCATAAATGATATGGCTCGATTCCCATCAGTACATCTACATATGGAAGACACTCTGTACAGAAATCTCTTGCTTCTTCCCAGCTCCATAAAGTGCTTCTGAAGTTACCGTCAAAGCTGACCGTCATTCCCTTTTCTTTCGCGATCTTCAGACTTTCCATGACCAGCTGTCTGCAGGAACCGCCAAGTGCAGGAGTGATCCCGCCAAGATGCAGCCACGTGTATCCGTCCAGCACTTTTTCCAGATCAACCTGGGAGAAATCATATTCATCAAATGCACTGTGCTTTCTGTCATAGATCACTTTGCTCGGGCGGATCCCATATCCGGTCTCCAGATAATACGTTCCAAGTCTGTGCGTCGGAGTCTCTTCCGGTGTGCTCAAGATCACAGGGGCACAGTCTACATCATTGCTTCTTAACATACGGACTGCACTTTTTCCAAGGCTGTTATCCGGTACTACTGTAAAAAATGAGCTGTCTATTCCAAGATTTGCCAAAGATACTGCTATATTTGCTTCACTTCCACCATAGATTGCTTCAAAACTTGTTGCGTTTCTGATCTTTTCACAGTCAGGCGGTGTGAGACGAAGCATAATTTCTCCCATAGTGAGAAATCTTTCTTTTTTTGTGATTCTTTGTTCCATCTTTCTTTTCCTTTTTATTTTATTCTTACCTTCTACCTATACGCTTCTACTTTTCATCTATTTTACTACCAGTCTGGAATATTAATATTCCAGGTATGCACCCTTCATTGGGCTTGCAGCGTGCTGGCTGAACAGGCGGAGTACACCTTTTTTATATTTTGGTTCTCTTGGTGTCCAGTTCTTACGGCGCTCTTCCAGAATCTTATCGATTTCTTCCATAGATTTACGCTCTCCTGCTACTCCGATAATATTCAGCTTTCTCTCCATTACATCAATCTCGATCAGGTCACCTTCTTCTACCAATGCGATCGGACCTCCGTCAACAGCTTCCGGACTACAGTGTCCGATCACTGGACCGGTAGATGCTCCTGAAAAACGTCCATCTGTGATCAGTGCGATACTTTTTCCTAATTCCTTATCGCTGCTGATAGCCTCTGATGTATAGAACATCTCCGGCATGCCGCTTCCTTTCGGTCCTTCGTAACGGATAAATACTGCATCACCTTTCTGTACTTTATGTTTTAATACTGCATCCAGACACTCTTCCTCACTATCAAATGGTCTGGCTCTTAATACAGATCTGAACATTTCTTTCGGACATGCAGTATGTTTGATGACTGCTCCTTCCGGTGCAAGATTTCCTCTCAGCACTGCAATACTTCCATCCCTTCCGATTGCTTTATCGTATGGTCTTATAATATCTTCTTTTGTAACCTGTACCCCATACCGTTTGTTGAATTTCTGCAGCCATTTATCACATTTCTCATAGAAACCATTCTGTTTTAAGTCTTCCAGATTTTCACCCAGTGTCTTTCCTGTCACGGTCATCACATCCAGATGCAGATGTTTCCTTATCTCTTCCATGATTGCCGGTACACCACCTGCATAATAGAAGCACTCTGCAGGCCACTTTCCTGCCGGGCGGATGTCCAGAAGATATCTGGCATTACGGTGTAATCTGTCAAATGTATCTCCCGTGATCTCGATTCCGAATTCGTGTGCAATTGCCGGAATATGTAACAGACAGTTCGTACTTCCGGAAATTGCCGCATGAACCAGAATCGCATTTTCAAAGCTATCCATTGTAACAATGTCGGACGGCAGCATATGTTCCATTGTTGCAAGTTTTACTGCCTGACGGCCTGCTTCTCTGGCAAATACCAGAAGATCCGGGCTTGTTGCCGGCATCAGTGCGCTTCCCGGAAGTGCCAGTCCAAGTGCCTCCGCCATGATCTGCATGGTGGATGCCGTTCCGATGAATGAACATGCCCCACAGCTTGGGCAGGCGTTACATTTTGCCCAGTCCAGCTTTTCCTGGTCGATCTCGCCACGTTCATACTTCGCACTGTACATTCCCAGCTGTTCCAGTGTCAGCATTTCAGGTCCTGCATTCATCGTTCCGCCCGGAACTACAATGGATGGAATGTCTACACGTGCAAGTCCCATAAGATTTCCCGGCATTCCTTTATCACAGCTGGAAAGATATACCCCTGCGTCAAATGGTGTGGCATTCGCATGGATCTCTATCATATTGGCAATCATCTCACGGCTTGCCAGACTGTAGTTGATTCCGTCTGTCCCCTGGCTTTCCCCATCACAGATATCTGTGCAGAAATAACGTGCTCCAAATCCTCCCGCTTCTTCCACACCTTTTCTTACTTCTTCCACTAATATATTCAGATGACCGCTTCCCGGATGACTGTCGCCATAAGTACTTTCAATCATAACCTGTGGTTTACTTAAGTCTTCTTTTTTCCATCCTGTTCCAATACGAAGTGGATCTAATTCCGGTGCCAATTTTCTCATTTCCTGACTTTTTAATTCCATCTTATACTTCCTCCTGTTTTATCATTTATCCGTAAAACCAAATGCTTATTCTCTAATCTTCGTAAAACATTTTCTACGAAACAACGAACCATACGATCGTTGCACCGACAATTCCTACCATCCCAACAATTGTCTCCATAACTGTCCATGTCTTCAGATTGGTCTTCTCATCAACTTCGAACAATGATTTTGACAGCCAGAATCCCGAGTCATTAACATGACTGAATGCAGTTCCTCCTGCTGCAATTGCAATCGTAAGTGTTGCCAGCTGAAGCTGTGACAGATCTGCCACCATTGGCATAGATGCAATAATACCTGCTGCCATCGTCATAGATACCGTCGCAGATCCTACCGATACTCTGACAACCGCTGCTACCAGGAATGCCACAAGTACCATCGGAAGCGGTAAGCCTCCTACAAAATTTCCGAATAATTCTCCGATTCCTGAATTCTGAAGAATGAATCTCAGCATTCCGCCGCCTGAGATCAAGAGAATAATATTTCCACAAGAATGTAAGGAATTTGTCATCACATTTGTAATTTCCTTAATACTGAATCCTCCTGGCAGTCCAAGGAATAACATGGCACATATTGTGGAGAGCAATAACGCGATTACCGGTGTTCCCAGGAATTCCAATACCGACTGAGCCGGTTTCATAAATGGAATCACGGATGATAATGTATTTAAAATAATCAGGAACAGCGGAAGAAGAATGATACAGACGATCAGCCAGAAATTCGGTTGTTTTCCTGTATTTTTCTGCTGTGCTTCTTTCTCATTCTCCAGATAAGAACTTGGTACCGGGCAGTCAAATTTCTTTCCGGCATATCGTCCAAATACTGGTCCTGCCAGGATCATAGCTGGTATACCAATGATAATTCCGAGCATAATTACATAACTAAGTTCTACATTCAGCATCTCTGCCACCAGAACCGGTCCCGGTGTCGGTGGAACAAATGCATGTCCGATTGCCAGACCAGCAAGAAGCGGAATGGAATAACAGAATACCGATTTCTTCGTTTTACGTGCAATTCCAAATGCAACCGGGATCAGGATCAGAAGTCCGGATTCGAAAAATACCGGCATACCTACGATCAATCCCGTAATTCCAAGTGCCCATGGCGCTTTCTTCTCGCCAAAAACTTTCAATAACGTGTCTGCAATCACCTCCACACCACCGGATACCTGCAAGATTGCCCCAAACATGGAACCAAGTCCGATTAATATGGCGATGGTCTGCAGTGTAGTTCCCACACCTTCTGCCAGCGTATCTGTGATCATATCGAACGGCATTCCCGCCACCAATCCGATAATCAGTGCAGATGACATAATCGCTATAAAAGGTTGTATCTTAACTTTAATGATCAAAAATAACAATACAGCAAATCCCAGAAGAGCTCCTATAATCAGTCTCTCTGGAGAAGCAGTAAAATCACTCATTGTATTTCCTCCTGAATTTTCTTTCTCTCTTTATTCATATCTTCTTGTTCATATCTTCTGTTACATCCGGCGCCTCTTTTTGAATGTGACTACACTATAACAACCGCTTATTTTTTCTTCAATACATATGATGTATATAATTTGATTTGTACATAATATGCAAAACAGGCAGTGATTTCGTCTTTAATCACTGCCTATTTTTATCTATTATTACTATATTCATTTACGAAACGTTTTTTCAGCGTTTTAAACGTCAGATGTATTTTTTGCTGTTTTTTTCCGTCTTCTTTCTTCCAGAAGTTCCATGATCACCTGCCTATTGTATGTCAGATGCATGTTCATCGCACACTTGGCACCAACCGCATCTCTGTGTTCCATTGCAGTTACCACTGCCCTGTGCGTCTCCAATGTCTCTCTCATAAGACTGCGGTATGTAATATTTGCAAATGTCACAACCGAAGTGTTAATAACCGGAATCAGTCTTTCCACTACAATATTTCCACTCAATTTTGCCAGATAACTGTGAAATTCTATATCTTTGTAAATGTGGTCATTTCCCTGCTTATATAGCATCTCCACTTCCTCACACAACGTCCGTAAATGCTGTATCTGTTCTTTTGTTGCTTTCCTGCAGGCCCATGTGACAATCTCCGGTTCTATCATCAGACGGACATCGAAGAGATCCAGTGCCAACTGGTACCTGTCTTTGATCTGTCCGAATCCCAGTACATCATTTTCCATATCTACGCTGCTGATCACATAGGTACCGTCTCCACGCCGTACTTCCAGCACACCACGGCTTACCAGTCCTTTTACGGCTTCTCTTACTGTACTCCGGCCGACTTTGAAAAATTCCGCCAGTTCGAATTCATTCGGAATTTTCTCTCCAATCTCGATCTGCTTATCCAGAATATATTTCATCAGACGGTCTTCTGTTTTCTGTCCCAGCGTTTTCTTAACTTCTACTTTCTTTTGGTACATATCCGCTCCTTATCCACAATCTTTTCACATAAGTTTCCATTACCCTTGATCAATATCTCTTTTTCTTTCCTGGTCAAATGCTTGATCGCATATTCCCGGCTCATTGCCTCATTTTTTGTCTCATGCTCTTCATAATACACAAGCTTCACCGGTCTTCTGGTCTTTGTATACTTTGCGCCTTTTCCACTGTTATGTGCTTTTATCCGCTTATCCAGATCATTTGTCCACCCTGTGTATAACGTGCTGTCCGCACACTTTACGATGTATGTATAATTCATGTAGTTGTCCCCACTTATCCACAATCGGTCCGATTTTTCCTGTAATAATCCACTTTATTTTATCCATTATCCCACGGAAAGTCAATTTTATCCCCTGTTCATAGATTTTTCCGCATACTTTGATATCGGCAGAACGCTAAAAAAGACCGGAAAATTTCTTAAGAATCTCCGGTCCCTTTCTGTTAATCCTGATCCGCCGTATACTCCACCGGATTCACCGGCTGTCCGTCTTTTCGCATCTCAAAATACACATTACAGCCTTCTTTGCTGTAATACTTTGTCGGCTGACTCACATAACCAAGCACACTCTTTGCTTCCACATAATCCCCAACTTTCACCGGGACTTCTTTCAACTGTCCATATAACAGCTCATATCCATTTCCGATATCTACGTTAACCGTTGTTCCGGTCTGTGCACTGACATCGATCGACTTGACGATTCCGGGCGCACCGCAGAGTACCTGGTCGCCTTCTGCGCCTTCGATGATCACAGCCGGATTATACTTGTACTGATCCAGCGTCTGGAAATATACTGTCTTATCCATGCTGTAGCTCATGATCACAGCTCCGTTCACCGGCCACAGGATGTAACTGTCTTCCGTAAAGTTGATATTGTGACTTTTTCCTGCCGTTGCCTGGGTTCCGGTCTGACCTGATGATCCGGATGTTCCGGTCCCTTCTGATCCTGAAGTTCCGGTTGTCCCGGAATCTATTGTCCCGGAGCCCGTTGTTGTTCCGCCTTTCCCGGTTCCGTTACTGTCACTTTCATCCGTATCACTTGTCATATCTTCGTTTTTAATCTTGGATGTTCCGGTTTCTTTTGCCGCTTCGCTGTCTTGTTTCGCCTTTTCTTCCGCCTTCGCCAATTCATTTTTCTGCGTTTTTATAATAAATTTGCATACTATTCGTTAAAAAACAGTACGGCAATAACATCTAAAAAAACATAACATCCATGAGTGAAGTCATCAATATCAAGGAACTCAACGAACGCATCGAGCGGGAGTCGGTCTTCGTCGACACGCTGCGCGCCGAGATGAGCAAGGTGATCGTCGGTCAGACCCATCTGATCGACACGCTGCTGATCGGTCTGCTGTCGAACGGCCACATCCTCCTGGAAGGCGTGCCGGGTCTTGCCAAGACGCTGGCGATTACGACGCTCGCAAAGGCCGTCGACGCCGATTTCGCCCGCATCCAGTTCACCCCCGACCTGTTGCCGGCCGACCTGATCGGTACGCTGATATACAGCCAGAAGACCGAAGAGTTTTCGGTGAAGAAGGGGCCGATCTTCGCCAACTTCATCCTGGCCGACGAAATCAACCGCTCCCCGGCGAAGGTGCAGTCGGCTCTGCTCGAAGCGATGCAGGAGCGCCAGGTGACCATCGGCGACGACACCTACAAGCTGCCCGAGCCCTTCCTGGTGCTGGCCACGCAGAACCCCCTCGAACAGGAGGGAACCTACCCGCTGCCCGAAGCGCAGGTCGACCGATTCATGCTCAAAGCCAAAATCTCCTACCCCACGAAGCAGGAGGAGCGCGACATCGTGCGGATGAACCTCTCG
>OGTL01003629.1_pt1 | contig 9853 bp, 7 predicted proteins | sample 1553601 | NCBI WGS metagenome assembly OGTL01 (sample SAMEA2580112, study PRJEB22360) | human gut metagenome | biome: human gut; feature: human-associated habitat; material: faeces | place: Denmark | collected 2008/2010 | reverse complement strand
TGTACGATAAGCTGGTGAAAAACCGTACGGCCCAGGCACGAAAGCTGGGTTATGAGAATTTCATCCCCCTGGGCGCCATCCGCATGCGGCGCATCGGCTACACGCTGGAGGACATGGCCGCCTACCGTGCGCAGATCAAAAAAGATTTCGTGCCCGTGGTGGCGGAACTGAAGAAGCTGCAGTATGCCCGCACCGGCGTGGCGGACCCGAAATTCTACGACGACGCGTTCTGCTTTGCGGACGGAAACCCCGCGCCCCACGGCACGCCGGAGGAAATACTGGCCGCGGGCCGCGAAATGTACCATGCCCTCAGCCCCGAGACGGCGGAATTTATTGACGAAATGTTCGACGGAGGCCTGTTCGACGTGCTCTCCAAGGAGGGCAAGGCCCCGGGCGGCTACTGCACCTACCTGGCGGATTACAAAGCGCCTTTCATTTTCTCCAACTTCAACGGCACGTCCGACGACGTGGACGTACTGACGCATGAAGCGGGCCATGCCTTTGCCGCGTGGGTGGCCGCGCGGAAAGACCTTCCCATGATCCTGGAGGAGCCCGGCATGGAGAGCTGCGAGATCCACTCCATGTCCATGGAGTTCCTTACGGCGGAGCATCACGAAAAATTCTTCGGCACGGACACGCCCCGGTATGAACTGGCCCACGCCGAGGACGCGATGTACTTTTTGCCATACGGGACCATGGTGGACGAATTCCAGCACATCATGTACGCCGAGCCGGACCTGACGCCCGGGGAGCGCAACGCGGTATGGGCAAAGCTGGAAAGCGAATTGCAGAACCTTCAACGGCTGGTTGACCGTATCTTGCCGGAGGTGCTGGCGGAACTGAAACGGGGTCGGCACTATGGAAAGGAAAGGTGATTTTATAAGTATCAGATACAAAAAGGAAACAGAGGTCGTAACTTTTCAGGGAAAGGAAATCACGCTGGAAAACCTCTCCCCGGTGTTCACGCCGGAGCAGGAAGCGGCAAAACGCCGAGAGCTGGAACAGCAGCTTTATGAGGTATTCCGCAAGTATGCCGACAAACGGCAGAGTGAGGAAGCCGGGGCATAAGGTTTTCCAAAGCCATCGTTGATTTGCGGAGCTGCTGGCGGTATAATGAAACTGTCAGCAGCTCCGTTTCTTTTTTAAGAAAAGGAGCGACAATATGAACAATCGAATAGACGCAATCTATGCAAGACAATCGGTAGACAAAAAGGACAGCATTTCCATTGAAAGCCAGATTGAATTTTGCAAATACGAGTTGAAAGGCGGTAACTGCAAGGAATACACAGACAAAGGGTACAGCGGCAAGAACACAGACCGTCCGAAGTTTCAAGAACTGGTGCGGGACATCAAGCGGGGCTTGATTGCAAAGGTCGTGGTTTACAAGCTCGACCGTATCAGCCGTTCCATTCTGGACTTTGCCAACATGATGGAGCTGTTCCAGCAGTACAATGTGGAGTTTGTGTCCTCTACGGAAAAGTTTGATACCTCCACCCCGATGGGGCGGGCGATGCTGAATATCTGTATCGTGTTCGCCCAGCTTGAACGGGAAACGATACAGAAGCGGGTGACGGACGCTTATTATTCCCGCAGCCAGCGAGGGTTTAAGATGGGTGGAAAAGCCCCTTATGGCTTCCATACAGAGCCAATCAAGATGGACGGTATCAACACAAAGAAGCTGGTGGTAAACCCAGACGAAGCGGCAAATATCCGGCTGATGTTCGAGATGTACGCCCAGCCCACAACCTCCTACGGGGACATTACCCGGTACTTTGCCGAACAGGGAATTTTATTCAACGGCAAGGAACTAATACGCCCCACGCTGGCGCAGATGTTACGCAATCCTGTCTATGTGCAGGCAGACCTTGATGTGTACGAATTTTTCAAAAGTCAAGGGACAATCATTGTCAATGACGCTGCCGATTTTACCGGCATGAATGGCTGCTATCTGTATCAAGGGCGGGATGTGAAGCCCAGCAAAAAGAACGACTTGAAAGACCAAATGCTGGTGCTGGCTCCCCATGAGGGCATTGTCCCCTCCGACATCTGGCTGACCTGCCGCAAGAAGCTGATGAACAACATGAAAATCCAGTCTGCCCGGAAAGCCACCCATACATGGCTGGCGGGAAAAATCAAGTGCGGAAACTGCGGGTATGCCCTTATGAGCATTAACAATCCTGTGGGAAAGCAATATCTCCGCTGCACAAAGCGGCTGGACAATAAAAGCTGTGCCGGGTGCGGGAAAATCATCACTTCGGAGCTGGAAGCGGTTGTTTATCAGCAGATGGTGAAGAAGCTGGCAAGCTACAAAACGCTGACGGGCAGAAAAAAAGCGGCAAAGGCAAACCCGAAAATCGCCGCCCTGCAAGTGGAGCTTGCCCATGTGGACGGCGAGATTGAAAAACTGGTGGACAGTCTGACGGGCGCAAACAATGTGCTGCTCTCCTATGTGAATGTGAAGATAGCGGAACTGGACGGACGCAAGCAGGAACTTCTGGCGAGGATAGCGGAGTTGACGGTGGAAGCCATCAGCCCGGAACAGGTCAGCCAGATTTCCGGCTACCTCGACACTTGGGAGGATGTATCCTTTGATGACAAGCGGCGTGTGGTGGATTTGATGATTACCACCATAGCCGCCACAAGCGATAGTTTGAATATCACATGGAAAATCTGACGGGCGGAACCCCTCCCGTCAGATACCTACCCTGTGTAGTCCCTTGTAAACTGTACTTTGCAGTAGGCGTAAAAACAACTTGCTTTGCTGGGCAGTGCAGAAGTTCTTGTACCAATACCCTTGTTTCACCGATCAGGGCATTGGCACTTTGCGCAAGGTTATAACGGCCTCTTCCTGCGTTGGCACCGTTCAATCTATAAAACTTATCCATGCTGGTATAGATGACTTCCGGCTTGGGATAGGTTGTCGCCGCATTGTCGAAGTAAGCCATTATTTCCCCTCCTAACACAATTCTTTCAGTATGTCCATAATGATTTGACGTTTTTCTTGCTCAGTGATAGACTGCCCCATCGATTCAAGGGCGTCAGTGACCATGTTAAAGAGCAACTTGCCTCGTTTACCATAGTCAATGCGAGAAAATCTCTTTGTAACTGATTGGCCATCCTCGCTAACGAAAGTAACCTGATAAGCGTCTGCCGCCACACTCTCTTGTGCAGTTTTCACACTCCGATAAGCTTCTGCAGTTACTTTGTATTTCTTTACATTGGCAACAAAACGCTCGTACGTGCTACTATCCCAGTCTTCTAAGCGAAGGTCTGTGGCTGTTTTAGCAAGGCGGGCAATAAGTGTTTCCTCGTCGTTCGTTGCCGTTTTGAACAGGCCGAGACACTTTTCTGTGCCATTGGTAAACAACTGCTCGAAAGCTCTTTCGTCAAGACTCTCGCACCAATCCTTGATTACAGATGTAAGCGAAGCGGCTTTAAGGCTACTGGAACTCTGCGATGCAGAAAAAATCTCTTTTACCGTTTGAATAAGATCTTTTTTAAGCTGCGCTATGCAATGATCGTAGTATTTCTTTGCGGCAGCGATATTTTCCGCCAAACCAACGCTGAATTGGTTAGTATAATCGAACGCTGTTGGAAGCTTGTCGAACAGCAATTCATGTCCACCGACACTATTCTTTAACAACCGCAGCATGGCTAAATAACGTTTATCAACCTTTGGGCCTTTTACGCTGCGCTTGAGCTCCTTTGCATATTTGGGCAATGCCATATACCAGCGTTTCATTGCAGACACTACATAATCATAGGCATTAACCAGTTTTTCGGCCTCAATTACATAATCAGAGAAGATATCTGCAAGTCGCTGGATAAACTCTGCCTTTTCAGGATCCCAGTCCAGATATGCTAAAGTGAATCCATCCGGGTTAGCATTTACTTGAAGCAATGTATCAGCAGTAATAGAAACTTGTCCGAATCTGTCTTGTAAAATCAGCTCTTGCTTAAACTCATGGAACACTGCCGCCAAGTAAATGGGGATAAGCCCTTTGCGTAAACCGATATGATTTTCTGGTGCTGCCAAGCGACGATACAGTACGCCAAAAGACACACTACCAGCAGCTTTTGTCTCCTGAATGAAGCTAACGATGGTCGTCAACATATTTCTAATCAGCTCATCATCCGGCTTCAACTCAATACGAACAAGAGAATTATCTGTTACGAGAACCCCTGTCCGCAAGAGCGTGCTTCTCATAATAGAAACTTCCTGGCCAGAACCTGACAGGCCGAGGTTGTGTTCCAACTCATTTCTAAGTAATCCGGCAATTATTTTACTTCTGCTGTTACTTGCGATAGAGGTAATGTCGTTGCGATTAATCGCTTCGTTGTTGACAACTGGTGTAAGGGAATACGCATCGTCACAAATGTCTGACAGCAAACCTGTAAGCGCAGCTTTTCGAGTAATGGACTTCTCTTCACCCATGTAAATGTAAGTGGACTTAAAGTTTTCCGGGTGTGTGTATGTGCTTATGAAGTCAGAAATCACTTCGCGAAGGTCCTCGTATACGACCTCATACTCGTCAAACAGGATTTTGTCTCCGGATGCCTGTTCTCTCAGCAACGACACAGCGTTAAATTCTTGGATAATCTCAGTAATCTCTTTATACTTCTTAGGAAGGATGAAAAGAAAACGTTGATGACTGGCGCTGGATTGAAGCAGTTCATCATGAAGTCGACTGATAGATTCATCGCTCTTGGGAATAACACCGTACACTACACCATCCGCATCTATTGCTTCACCCTTCATAGTCCAGTCAGTATTCGGGCGAACTTCATCCTCATCGATAAACTCAAAAGAAAAATAGCGAGTCATTTCTCTCTCGTCATTGTAACGAGAGGGATAGATATAGTTATCAAAATTTGAAGCATTCAAAGTCGCTTTCGTTGAAACTTTCCCGCCCACTGCTGCAAGGGTATCTCGAATCTTTTGACCGATATCAACACCCGATGTCTGCTTTAAACGCAAATAATCATTGCTTCTCTTTAAGTAAACAACATATTCTTTCTCGATAAGGTTGGCAATTGCTTCCTCAATTTCTTCAACAGTATAGTTTATAGAGAAGATACCGACGATTTCGTCTTTGGTCGGCTTCAGTTTTTCAAACTGCTCCAAAATATAAATGAGCGACAGCGTTTTTACGATTTTGCTTTCCAGAGATTCCTGTTGAAGTTTTGGCAGAATGGCTGTGGTTAGCAAATATGTTTGATGGATCTCGCTGGTATAAACCTCTTTTCTAAACAGCGGCTCAAAGTAATCGTAAATTTCATCCGGGGTAATTACATCAAAACATTGGTCATCATAACCTGCGAGGAATTCCGGCAATGTAGATGTACCCATTGCAGACAAGAAAGTAAACAAAGTTCTTTCGTTCTGAGCAACTCGTTCAGACAATCTCGGAAGAACATATGTCGAAACAGGATGCAGCGGATAACAGGAGTAGAGGATATGCTTTAAGTCCTTTCTTGTAGCATCTGCGAACATCGTGTGATTTGCATAGCGATGTTTTACGCTATCAAACTCTCCTTTGTGATGCTGACAAAACTCCGCCCAAAGAGCGGCATCTTTTTGAATCACAGACGCAATAATTTCATAGGTCTGGGTAAAGTTGTTATTCAGGTGGATATGTTTAAAACGCTCAGATACTCCCCGCCAACCATCGACCTTCTGCTTGGGTAAAGCATCAATATAATTGGCAATTTCTTTATGAGAAATCAGCATCAAATGAATTTGATGCTGACCGCTGCGATTGCACTTTTCGGCAAAATCCTGCAGCATCTTTGTATCGCTGACAGAAGCCTCAGAGATATTCGCCTCTAAGAACTTACTGAACTCATCATAAACGACATAAATACCAGTATATCCTTTTGAACGCAATCCCCGAACAGCACTTTCATACAGTTCTACAACATCAAAACCAAGAAACGGACTGAATACGCTACCAGCGGTCAGTGTAGGGTAAATGCGTTCAAATTTCTCATATGTGGCAGTACTATAATCTTCAAGATCTTCAATGAATTTCCCGATAGGTTCATCAATCGCCTTTTGCAGCTGCAAATAGGTATCTGGGAAATCAGTTTTCCACCGCTGAATCACTGCAACTGCAGCCTTGTAGTTGGTTTCCGGCATAATATCCAGCAGTTCATTTTCTGCCAATGTTCTCTGAAGTGCCAGAAGAAACGCCTGCGAAAGGCTGGTATTACTACCATTAATAATTACAGGAAGAAGTTTTTGGTCACTTTCATAATAATTCAGCACATACTGATGCAGTCGATTGTTGCTCTCCAATTTAGGCAGAAGCTTTTCAAACAAAGATATATCCTTTTTCATCAAAATGGAGAGGATCATCAGAATAATATGTGATTTTCCCTTTCCATAGGCACCAATTAAAACTCGAGCCCTTTCAGTAGAGGTAATTCGGGTGCTCAAAAGAATGTCCTCGAGAAGAGTAAGTGCCGATTGAGTCGGTATGAAATTCTTGAGTTTGTCATCATTGTTCAGATCATATCCAATATTCACAGAATACTGAAAACCCGAAGCAACAGAAATCATGTTACTCATTTCCATGTTCTCCTAATCTTACTCTTCAATACTTGCATAATACATTTCTACGCATTCTTGGAAGGTTCGTTGATTGTTTAAGCGGACAATGTCCAAGCCAGCTGTTCTGATAATTTTAATCTCGCCAGTTTTTTCTACTCGATGGAGTATATCAAGCATTGTGATCGCATCCATGTTAAAAATGCGGCCAATGTTGCACGGAGCTGTCAAAAGCTCGTTTAATGCGATTTCCTCTCTGCCTGTTACTTGATCCACGATGACAGCCAGAATAATCCAAGGACTAAAGCTCTTAGCCGCCGGAATTGATTTCTTGTATGTACGTTTTTCCTTGCTCAAGATATCGATAAATCCCAGTTCTCCAAACGGGCAGTCTATGTTATTTTCAGGAGATATCCTTCCAGGGGTAGATTTATATCTTGGCAAATAGGTATTTACGATGCATGCAAAATCATCATTGAGGGAACGAAGTGCGACAGAAATATCTTCGTCACTCATCAGCACATAACTCTGCAGAGCAGAAACAAAATCTTCTCTTGTGAACTCGGTCATCTTGAATTCATTGAAGAAAAAGTACCATGCCGTTGCCTCTTCTTTATTAGAGGCCAATTTATAATGCAAGAGCTGGAGTGTCCCAAGCTCTTCAATGTACCGGTCATGCTCATAAATCTGGTTGCCAAGCTCCGTGAAGGTCTGAACGCGCCGTCCTGTCACAGGCTCCTGTGTTACCCCAACAGCTTGCAGCCAGTAGCGCAAGGCCTTTACCATATTAGTACCAATGCCAAGTACATCCGTTGGATTTTCGTCCCGAGAGACAAAGACATCAGCTCTATTGTGGACATACTTCATGCCTTTGCTCAGCCAACCTTTTCTAATGAAAAATGTATCATGGGCACGAAATTTCATTGCCATCGGTACATACCTCCCAATGTCCTACTTTGTTCTTAGATATTTATCCATCATGCAGCCACCGTCCAAATATTTAGCGGTAACACACATTTTACATCGAACACACTTATCGGGGTTAATATAATAGCTATCCCCAACGATAGAAATAGCTCCCGCCCGACAGAGTGATTCGCACTTTAAACATTTACGACAGGCGTTAAACTTACGAATTTGATATCCAATCATGCGTTGCAAAGACTCGTGATCCGCCACATTCATAGTTCTTACTTTTACAGCATGTTTATATCCGTCTTGACCAAATGGCTGGATGGAAATGATGGGAACATTGGTTTTAATATCAAGAACCAAAACTTCGTTTAAGAGTTTTTGCCCCAATTCCGGGGCAACTCTCCCGAACGGAGTAAACATACCTATCAAATCATTGTCCAAGGGGCGCACTAAGCTGTAAATTTTTGCGTGATCTTCCGTAGTGCAATTTGTAAACCGAATTTTCACATCGCCAGCTGCGGCAAGGCCATTTCCGCCCTGGCGGGCCTTCCATTTTCCGGTGTCAACATATACTTCAGCATCTGGCTTTCCGATTTTTTCGGCAAACCTTATCAGAAAGTTTCTCCACTTTTTAGACTGTTCCGGCATATAGATTCTGGATAAGAACTGTGCACGCTGGTTGTTGTTTGGACAGCACCAGCAGCCTACACGATCGTACCCCAATCTATATGCATCGTTAAAGTCTACCTTTTCGGATAGAATATAGAGCCAAATATCAAAGTCTTTCCAAAAGAAAATCGGAGACGCAACTGTTTGTTGCTGGATTTTTACGGACTCTGCATTATCTTCAATACGGTTATACTTGCTCCGGCTCACAGACTCCGATTTTCTTATTCCATAAAAGGTCAGAATCTGCTGATTGCGGTACAAACTGTTTATGACCCTGGTAATGGGACCAGTCTTAAACATGGAACAGCACCAACGCATCATTCTCGCTGGTGGACCGATGTCTTCACAAACATCGTAAAAAATCTGTTCTCTATTTTTTGCGACTTGGAAAATTGCAAGAGGGTGGCTTTCTCTATATCTTGCTGCGTATTCGATTGTTGATGGGAACTCTAATGTTGTATCGCCAAAAATATGAACCAAGCTCGGATTACCAAGAGTTTTGATGACGATATCTGCTGTTACTGTAGAATCCTTGCCGCCGGAAAACGACAGCACGATATGTTCCTCATCATATTTTTCTGTTGCTTTCTTGATAAATGTGTAAGCTTCATCTTTGAGATAATGTAATCTTAATTTATTTGCTTTGATAAAACTGGCAATATGCTTATCAAAATACTCATAAGTATTTTGGCCTTTATTCTGCTCAAGCGCTTTAGATAAGGCATCTGTGTTGGCTTCCTGGAATGTTTTACTTGGGATCGAAACAGATTTCCCATTGATATAATACCGACTATTTGCTGCCCATACAGACTTTTCGACATAGGTAAATGGTTCCTCACCCAAAAGCAATTCGAGCAACAATCGTTCCTCCGGAAATACAGGTCGCAAATCCGCAGAGAGATACTTCATTTTTCTCTTGCACAAAGGGCAGAATCCCTTGTCAGCTTGTGTTGCTACTTGAATAACTGGAGTTTCACAATGAGCGCACCAATATACCTCGGTAGGAATATCTTCAATTGTCGCAGAGCCGCAAACCGGGCATAGCTCTTCGTTTGTTTCAATATTGCAGGTTTTACACCACATTTTTGATTCTCCCACACATCAGTATCGTCAAAATGTGTATACGCTATTTCTATATTTTAATCTATAGTAGCATGCTTTCAGTCCATTAAAACGGACATCACTTATGTGCGCTTTAAATCTGATTGCCCTTTTTACGCGCATCTATGGGTTTCACGGCATCCTTTGGGATGGCCCATGATTTTCCAAACTTTGTCAAGCCCGGAATTCTGCTTTGAGCGCATAGAACCTGGACCCGCCGACGGGTGATCCCCCATTTTTTAGCTGCTTCTGCAATCGAAATGTAATCCATATTCAAACTCCATCAAGACGAAATAGCCTTACTATATAGCTGGGTCACTCTTAAAATACAGCCGATGCCTATCATGAAAAGGGTCATCCCTTGCATTTGTATCACCGTTCTCGGAAAAACAGACTGATACTCCGAGTCTGTTAAAGAAATTATATACCATTTGGCGAACAATTGCAATCGCGAGCTTTCATGATCCCCTACATTTCGACGCCGTTTATAAGCTCATAACAACACATGAATTAGGAGCCCATATACTTTCTTGAGCCGCTAAAGAAACAGTTGAACCTCCGGGCAGTCAGAGCTACAATGCCAACACCTCATAACGAGGACAAACTGATTGGAGGTCA
>OGTL01003625.1_pt1 | contig 9871 bp, 9 predicted proteins | sample 1553601 | NCBI WGS metagenome assembly OGTL01 (sample SAMEA2580112, study PRJEB22360) | human gut metagenome | biome: human gut; feature: human-associated habitat; material: faeces | place: Denmark | collected 2008/2010 | reverse complement strand
ATATTCTATATATTGTCAATAAATAATTCTTGCACTCATCTAACTATACTTATCAAAACAGCTCTTAAACTCCTGCAAATTGATATTAGTTATACAATTACGTTATAACTTAATCCCATCTGCCGTATTCACAAAAGTATAATGATATTTAAAAATACCATTATACTTATCTTCTGCTTTTCCTTATTATATTTATTTATATGTTTCATAATACTTTTCAGCTTCATCTTCTGATATATGAAAATCTCTTATTAATCCACCCACTATTGTTTCTTTAGTAGCATTGAATATAAGTGATGTCTTAATTCTCTCCATAATCTGACCTTCCAATCTGCCTATCTGACGTCCTTCTTCTCTGCCTTCTTCTCGTCCTTCCTCACGTTCTTCCTGAAGTTTCATCCGTAATGTCATATACTCCACCTCCAGTTCTTTCTTTGTCTTTACTACATCAACTGCCATATCAAGCTTCTTTACAAATACGCCTTCAGCTGCATTGCCTGATACATAATCCAAAAACTGCGCCATTTCCTGTGACACCAGACTTCTATCTCCGGCTGCATTAATAATTATCTTAACAGTATCATCATTCAGATGCACCCTGTTGTCCTGTTCACATATCTCACTAAAAGTATATATCGGCAGATTAAATCCGTCAAATGGTGACTTCAGACATATAAAGATAATAAACGTCTTCTTTAATTTTTTATATGATTCACCTGCTGTTATCAAGTTCAAATCTATCATCCCCTGATAATACCTTATACGCTTGGGAATATCTACGGTAATCGATGTCTGCATCTCTATATCATAGACTGTATCATCATCTTCAACGTATACATCAAACCGAACACCTTTACCATCATATGTCATATCCACTGACTTCTGATCTTCAACATACTCTATTCTGCTTATCTTCACATTAAGAATAAGCTCCAGGAGTTCTTTGCACAACTCCTTATTAATCGTCAATACCTTGCAAAAAATAAAATCATCTGCAAATGTCAAATCCTCATAATTCTTCTGCAATATAATATCCTCCTCTTTGTAAAACACATCACATTATAAATTCTTTGTATTTTTATATTATGAGTATAATAAATATATGTGCACGAGTCAAGAATATCATTTTTTATTTTATACAATATTTATCATTAATAACATTTATCTTTTCATTTGGTGTTTACATAATTTGTAACCTACTTAGCGCTTACTTATGTTACATATCACACTTAAATCATCAACAAAATTTGAAACATTAAATTCTTTCATTAATACCATACTATAATATTGCCCCAAATCTTTCTAAAACATCTAAACGTTTTTCATCTTTTGCTGTTTCTTCTCTCCAATTATTCAACATCATATCTGATCTTCTTTGTATCAAATCATAATCTTCATTATATGACTTTATTTGTCTCTTTAAGGTATCTATTTTTGTAAATCAACTTACATCTCATCTACACTTTAAATTATACAAGAATCTATTTTAACTCATTAAAAATTTATCAAAAAAATCTTGGCTCTCCAATAACCCTTCATATAAGGCTGCTCGCCAATTATTTTTTGTCACTCTCCTCCGTTCTTCAATCCTGCATATCAAATCCTCTCTAACCAATTCCTCTCCACCTTTTTTATACAAATCTTTTGCCGTATCTCGATATTCAGAAAATTCCTCTCCACAATGAGCGACATATAACTTGTTCAATTGCAATTTTCTCAAATGATTTTTTGCTCTTTCATACTTTTCTTGTTCCCATGTATTTGGTTTTTCTGCATAAAAGCTAAATATTATTTCCTCATCAAATACTATTTTTACTTTTAACCATACTTCATCATTAAAATCATCATAATATGGATGTATAAATTCATTGTTCCTCGTTTCACTAATCTCCGATTTTTTATTTTTATTACAGTCTGCGCAGCATGCAATAAGATTCACAGGAGTCAGTGCATATGTTGGATATTTTGTTTTTGGCAGATAATGATCTAACGTACTCACTATTCCCACACCACAAAACGGGCATTTGCTATATTTAGGAATAGCTTTTATTTTGTCATAATACTTTCTTCCACCATCTGCCACAAATTTGTTGTCATACAACCAAACCATATCATCTTTAGTTGCTCCACCCTCAATCATCGTATGAGTTTCTAATGTTCCCAATTGACCTTTTTCTGCAAGTTCATTATATTTTTCACTTTTTGATACAATGGTGGTTTTGCTTGCATTAATATGTGTTAAAATAGGTTGTTTTGTAAGATTCGCTGTACAGTCCGTAATTATAGATTCCACATCTATATCTGGTTTTTCTAATTTAATCATCTACCTCTTCCTCTAACTGTTCTTTTTCATACATAAGAGAACGCAAAATTGCCTTACCTTCATTTCCTAATTTTCCATGAAAATATTTCATTGCTCTTTTAAAGCTTGAATATTTTTCTACAGAATTTTGAATCATTGTATGAAATCCTGAATTAGTAACTTCATACCCAAAAATTTCGCTTGTAAGCACTCCCAAATTCTCACCAAACGTTTCTATTTCTGGTCTTTCTGCAATTAATTCTTCTCCTACTCTTCTTAATATCCAAACACAATCTTTAGGTACCTCTTGCACTATAACTGGTGAATGTGTAGCAATGACCCCTACTCCATTTCGATATGTAAGCAGACTCGACAATGCTCTGATTAATGCTGATACAAGAGGTGGATGTAAATGTTCTTCTGGTTCATCTATGATTACCAGTGTTTTTTCTTCTACTAGTTCAATCAACCTTACAATAATTAATAAAATAACCTTGTGTCCAGAACTCAGCGTTTTAAATCTTGGAATTATTTTTTCTATAAATGATTCTTTTAATAATCTTTTTCTATCTGCCCCAAGACTCTCCATACTGCATTCCGATGGTAATTGATTTACGTTATCCTCGCATTCTTCAGACCACTTTTTTATATGCAAATTTATAAAGGTATTGTCAGATTCCAAAATATCTATTATTTGTTTCCAAAGTTTCTTTTTATTTCCTTTTGATATTTCAAACAAGCTTCCTGCAAAATCTTTTGCTAGCATATCAATATTTTTAATTCCATTTTTTGTTGCCAATCCAATATATGAATATTGTACAATATCATCCTCTATATCAAAAAATCCGTCAAACGCACTAAATGAAACATAAACTATATTTGCAAATCCCTTTCCTTCCCATGTTTGAAATGCACCACGATTTTCTCCTGTTTCTTCTAATGCACTTATCATATCTTTCAATAAAGTTGTTTTACCAACTCCATTTTTTCCGATTAACACATGTATATTAGATGGCGGCATTTTTTCATGTTCCACTTTAAATTCCAATTCCGTTACATTTTCATCTAGAACATCCACTTCACCATCTGGAAAATAGCTAAATTTATATGGTGTCAACCATGCTCCTCCCATTGTCATCCTATGAAACTGATTTTTTATAACTCTAGAAGTATAATCTCTCATTAATGATGTTTGAACAACATCCAAGTTTTTTACTTTGTCAAATAGTTCCAAATCAAATGCAATATCATTTAATGCACAAAATATCTCTTCTCTTTGCTTGTCATCTGGAAAATTGGATTTTATTGAATCATAATAATCTTCACATACTCCCAATGAAAAAAAATCTTTCGAGAGTGCACTAAATTTTTCTGGCAGATGCGGACTTCTCCCCTGTCCCTTTTGTCCAATTTTCACACCTGACATTCTATGTTTAACCCCATTTTCATCAATGTACCGTACCTTGAATAATGTTGAATATGTAAACCAATCATCCCAATTATCCAGAATCAAATATATAGTATCTTTGTTTTTGCAATCATTTACTGAAGATACAACTTCAAATCTCATTATCTTCTCCCTTATCATTTAGCATATGCCATACTGATCTCCTTGTAAATTGCAATCTATGATATATCTGAGAAATCCGTTCCCAAGCAGGCCCTTGCAAAAAACTGACCAAATCCCCTTACCATAATTGCAAATTCACTTGCAACAATTTTATACTCATTGCTAGGCAGATTGTTTTCATTATCTATTACATACTCTTCTAACATTTTATTCAATCCGGTTGATTGTCTTAACTCCCTATACTTATTTTCGTTACTATAATGAAAATTTTTATTAATTTCAATCAAACGTAAACGTTCCAAATTTTCTAATGAAATCTGCGTAGGAATTATAGGAAAACTATCAACATCTGCAAACGCAAAACAATCTATAATCGGATATCCTGAAGCATCCATTTTTTCATATCGCAAACTTATACATGGCTTCACCAACTCTTTTACTAAATTCTGAAAAATAAGTGCATCATATGGTGACATTTGCTTGATAATTTCCACATATGTAGGATGTACATTATCTACAGTATCCGAATTCATTGCATGAGCCAATAATTCTGCATACATATTGCGTAAACTTTCATCATTCATACAATATGAAATTGCCTGTAAAGCAGGAACTCCTATATACATTGGAGGTGTAATGATATTTTCAACTGGAACATTCTTTAACTTCTTCTCCAACAATTTTCTAGTTTGTTCAATATTACTTTCTTTTTGCAAAACCCATTTTTCAAGTGGAGACAACGCAGCATGAACAGCCCTGATTAGTAATGCCGTTGTTTTATCTGCTTGATTAATCGTTTCGGTATCTTTTACTTTTCCAATTACTTCTGCCACTCCTAAATCAACTTTTACTTTTGCCATATTTCTAGCCTCCCTAATAAAACAAAAACTGCCTAATAACAACACAAAATTTCTCAATGTTGTATTAGACAGAGCAAACCTTTAATTGCCCAACCTGTAAAGAAGTTCTACAAGTTACGGATATCTATATTTTGTTAAATTGTAACTTATTTTTTTACAATAATCAATTACATTTTTACCTTTTTCACAAGTTGAAAAATGAGTTTTAAAATTTTCTCTGCTCTAGTGCAATAGAATTAATAACCGTAAATTAAAATTTTAGCCGCAGATGGTACATAACTCTCAGGTTAAAGACAGAACAGTTGTAAACACTCCAACCTATGTACCTACAAACGCCCCGAAAAATTTGATATAACCATAATAATCCAGTTGCACAAGTTGTACTATTTTAACAAATTGTACAATTCGTACAATTATCACAAATTTTTCAGGAGGTTATAATTATTGAACGCTAGGGAGCTGGAAACACAGCACAATCTTAAAAAGTGGGCAGCTATAATAAAAGAATGCCGTTCAAGTGGCATGAAGATACTTCAATGGCTTGAGATAAACAACATATCAAAAGACCAGTATTACTACTGGCAGAGAAAGCTCAAAGAAACATGTATTGATACACTTGAAAAACAGGCAGCTACATTTGTGGAACTTCCTGTAACTAAAGAAGTCCCGGCATCAACAGAATTAACTGTTACACATACTATATGTGAAAACAAAAATGATGGCTGTTCTTTTAAAGATAATACAATAGCTGCTGTAATAAAAACCAATGGAGTTACATTTGAAATCACTAATACTGCTACACCTGATTTTATAAAAAATCTTATAGAGGCATTTAATCATGCTTAATGTTGCAGCCGGTTTTAAACGCATATTTATAGCAGCCGGCTACACGGATTTACGGAGAGGAATAGACGGACTTGCAGGAATCGTACAGTATCAGTTTGAACAATTAACGAAAGGCTTTGAGATTATAGCAAAACGCCCGATTAAGCCACAGGATAATCTTGGAACACTAATGTAAATATTGTGCAGAAAGTAGATTTTTTATAATATAAAAAGTTTTCAAAACTATAATCGTGACAGCAAATATATGGATTATCCACTAAATGCAGGACATAAAAGAATTAATACATCCCTGTGTCCTGCCTTATGTGGATAATAGTTCTAAAATACCAGAAATACTGGCTATTTAGAAGTGTTATCCGCCGTCATAATGACGAATCAGACAAATGCCATGAGTGGCATAATAACACGATTTCTGCTGTACTTAATGCCATGAAAAGGAGTATGTGGCTATGGAGATTAAGTATAAAGAGGAAGAATTAAACAGCATAGATAAGACACTTCTTATAAAGATGTTTCTTAATCTGCAGAACCAGATGGAAACTCTTACAACAGAGACGAAAGTGCTTAATGATAAGATGCAGCAAATGATGGAACAGCTGGTACTTGCCAATAATAACAGGTTTGGAAGAAAAACCGAAAAAATGTCTGATACAAACCAGATATGTTTTATGGAAGTAGATAGAAAGATAGTATTCTTTAATGAAGCGGAAGCAGTGTCTGATCTTGATGCAAATGAGCCGGAAGAACTGGAAATAAATGCCATACATGGAAAGAAGACATCCGGTAAACGTGCCGTGGATATGGAAAGACTTCCTGTTGAGCGGATAGACCATTACATAACAGAAGAAGAATTAAAAGAAGAATTCGGAAAAAAGGGATGGAATCAGCTTCCGGATACAGTCGTTAAAAGGTATCACTTTAAACCAGCTAAGATAACCGTTGATGAGCATCATATAGGTGTATATGCCGGAAAAGGAGACGGACATATGAAGCGTGCACCACATCCAAAGGGATTACTGCCATCAAGTCCTGTAACGCCATCACTTGCAGCGGCAGTCATGAATGGGAAATATGTAAATGCAGTACCTTTATACAGGCTTGAAAAAGAGTTTGAGAGATATGGACTTGCCATAACACGCCAGAACATGGCTAACTTGATGATACGTCTTGCTGATAAATATCTTGGGGCTATGTATGATTATCTTCATATGAAGCTTTATGGATTTCATGTAATACAGGCAGATGAGACTCCTGTGCTTGTAAACAAAGACGGCAGATCAGCCGGTTCCAAGAGCTTTATGTGGGTATACCGTTCAGGATATATGTATTCAGATGAGCAGATAGTCCTGTATGAATACCAGCAGACAAGAAATACTTCACATCCGAGGCAGTTTCTTAAAGATTATTCCGGTGTATGTATAACCGATGGTTATCAGGTATACCATACAGTAGAAAAGGAACTGGAAGATCTTAGGATAGCTGGATGCTGGGTACACTGCAGGCGAAAATTTGATGAGGCATTAAAGGCAGTTCCAAAGGCTGCCCAGAAAGAAAGCCTTTCATATCTGGTAATAAAACAGATACAGGCAGTCTACCGTGAAGATGATAAGCTGAAAGAGCTTAAGCCAGAAGACAGACTGAAACAGCGTCAGGTGGTAATAAAGCCACTGGTTGATGCTTTATTTGCGTACCTTAAATCAAACGAACGAAAAACCAGCACAGCTAAACTGAAACAGACTGTCACTTATGCACTCAATCAGGAAAAATATCTTAGGGTATTTCTTGAAGATGGAGAAGTGCCAATGGATAACAATGCATCGGAACGTGCAATAAAAGGTTTCTGCATAGGCAAGAAAAACTGGGAAATGATAGATACAATCAATGGAGCGACATCATCAGCAATAATATACAGCATAGCAGAGACAGCCAAAGCTAATAACTTAAAGCCGTATGAGTACTTTGAATATCTGATGACCCAGATACCGGCACATATGGACGATACAGACCGCTCATTTCTGGAAGATCTTCTTCCCTGGTCACCAAAGCTGCCAGAATACATCAGAAAACAAAAAGACCGTGGTTAGCGGTCTTTTAAAAGTAAAGGTACATGTGTTGGAGCGTTTACGATTAAACCGCCATCAGCCATTTAATTTCAAGAGCTGATGGCGGTTTCTATCAACACGCTTTGTCCTATAAGTCAATTTTTATTTACAAAAAAATCACACACTACTTATAACTCGAACAATTTTAAAAATTCATTCACATCATTAAAAGTATGACAATTTTTATTTAACCATTCTTCGTCCTTTTCCCACCATTCCGAAGCATTTATTTTTTTTATAATATCCTCTTGAAATCTATACCCCACTATTTTAGCTGGTACTCCCATTACAATCGCATATGGAGGAACATTTTTGGTAACAACTGCCCCAGCTGCTATAATAGCTCCATTCCCTATATGCAGTGGAGCTTTCCCACACACTAACAATGCATTTGTTGCAATCCAGACATCATTTCCAATTTCACATAATAAATTATCCGAGTCTTCTAATTTTTTTAATGTTTCAAACTCTATATGTGTTTTTTCTATATTTCCTGCTTTCTTGTATTGATTATAAAAAACAGGATGTGTAGATATAAACGTCATAGGATGTAACCCCGCCGCCAACCTTACATTAGGTGCTATTGAACAAAACTTACCTATTTTACAATATGGCAAATATGTTTCCTCTCCTAAATAAGTATAACATCCTATATCACTACATACAACATTACATCCTTTACTTAATATTATATTTTTTTGCAATTTAGTATGTAGCAATTTAACATTTTCTTCTATATAACAATTATTATTTATATTATACTTTATTCTTAAAATTATATTAATAAATTTTTTTATAATTTTTTTCAATTATTTTCTCCAAACCATTTTATTTATTATTCCAACATAGCTTTGAATTATTTTTATAACTTTTGAAGAAACATTTGTATTACTGTAAGCCTCAACACTATCAATTGTTTCATTATTTGCATACATTGAAACTGCTAAATCCACTGCTTGCAATACTTCCTTTGATGATAAAGAACCAATTATAAAATTGCCATTTTCCATAGCTTCAGGTCGCTCTGTAGATGTTCTAATTGATACCGCAGGAAACTTCAAATAAGAACTTTCTTCTGGAATTGTTCCACTATCAGATACTACACAAAAAGCATTTTTTTGAAGATTATTGTAATCGAAAAAACCTAATGGTTTATGTTTTATTACTCTTTTATCAAATTTGAAATTTCTCAGTTTTATATATTTTTCGCTTCTTGGATGACAGGAATATAGAATAGGTATATTATAATATTCTGCCAGTTCATTAACTGATTCCATCAGTGTTAAGAAATTTTTCTCTATGTCTATATTTTCCTCTCTATGTGCTGATAACAGAATATATTTGTTTTTTTCTAGTCCTAATTCATTTAAAATATTGCTTTGTTCTATTTTCTTTTCATTCTTGCTTAAAACTTCCGCCATAGGTGAACCTACAACATATGTATATTCAGGTCTTACACCAGAATCTAAAATATACCTTCTTGCATTTTCAGAATAACACAAATTAATATCACTAGTAACATCTACTATTCTTCTTATAACTTCTTCTGGCAAATTTTCATCTTTACAGCGATTACCTGCTTCCATATGAAATACAGGAATTTTTAATCTTTTTGCTGATATTACAGACAAACAAGAATTTGTATCTCCCAATACAATAATAGCATCTGGTTTAATTTTATTCATTAATTCATATGATTTTGAAATAACATTTCCCATTGTTTGACCTATATTATCGCCAACAACTCCCAGATAATAATCTGGCTTTCGTATTCCTAAATCATTAAAAAATATTTCATTTAAAGTATAATCATAATTTTGACCTGTATGCACTAATATATGTTCAAAATACACATCACATTTTTTAATTATTTCCGACATTTTAATAATCTCTGGTCTTGTACCTATTACAGTCATTACTTTAAGTTTTTTTATTTTTTCCATTAATAATCACCTTTCATTTTATATTATAATGCGGATATAAATAACTATGTTCTTTCATCCATTGTGCTAAATCTTTTATCATCGTTTCATAATCTGGAATATTATACTTAAAATCATTGAATTTTGTTCTTATTAATGATTTATCAACTTTTTCATTATTAACTGGCATAATGTTTATTGTATCTTTCCTTATATATTTATTAAATAATTTAAGTAATTCATATTTATTAATAGATGAATCTGGAACC
>OGTL01003624.1_pt1 | contig 9881 bp, 10 predicted proteins | sample 1553601 | NCBI WGS metagenome assembly OGTL01 (sample SAMEA2580112, study PRJEB22360) | human gut metagenome | biome: human gut; feature: human-associated habitat; material: faeces | place: Denmark | collected 2008/2010 | reverse complement strand
CGGCCGCTGAGAACTGAAGCCCAAAGCCTGCGTTTCTTAGTGCAATGCCTACCGCTGCCGTCTGCGCCCATTCCCGCGGTGACACAGATGGCTTGGAGGCATCCGGGCCCCTTGACGCTGTAGCTTCTGCAAGATAGCAGTCAACCGGGTCCTTGTAGCTGGGATAGATGCGCGCCGTTGCCACAAAACAATCCTTGCCGGGCGACACCTGGATGGCGATACGGCCTTCAGGGTATTTCAGGCGGAACCATGCCATTTGGATCATGACAGGAAGACGCTTTCGCGTCTCCTGCGTATTTAGATCTGTATAATCCACGGCAAACGGGGATGGGTCAAAGCCCTCCACCTTGTGGATGCTGTCCAGCTTTGCCAGCATAGCTGTTTTGGCATTCGAGTTGTTCTGACTCATGATAAAGCCCTCCTCTTATTTACTGATGTTGATATAGGTGTTGCGCAGCTTCAGCCAAACCGGTAAAACGGTGTTGATCAGGCTGCTTACTCCCTTGCGATACTGGTTCTGATCTGTTGGGGTGAAGCTGGAAAACCGCTTCCGGCAATCCAGGACGACCTTGTCAAGGGTCTCGGACGCCGTCTGGCGCTTGGCCTTCAGATTCTGATCTGCAGGCTGTCCCAGCCGCCGTTCCTTGGTCAGGCACTGGATATAGGCGTCTACCAGCTGGTAATGGCCGGACAGAACGGCTACATCCGTCGTGACCGGTGCCGTCTGGCAGAATGCCTGACTTGCATAAAGCACCTCAATACGATACAGCAGCTCCTGATACAGCATCAGCTGCTCCAGGGAGGCATGTCCTGCACCGATTTGCTTTTCCATCTCGTTTTTCAAGTTCTTGTACTCACTGAGCCAAGTTGCCATTGTAATGATCTCCTTTCACATTTGAGATTAGCTCTTTGATTCGCGCCGAGAGCATCGTCCCGCGCTGTTCCGTATCTGTACGTTTGATGGCAATGCATAATGCTCTCCGCTCTCCTACGATCAGCACGCGCTCCTTTGCGCGTGTAATTGCCGTATAAACAAGCGGACGCACCAGCATGACCGCATGGGCGCACTGCAGGTTGATGATGACAGACTTATATTCGCTGCCCTGGGACTTGTGGATGGTGGAGGCGTAGGCCAGATCCAGCATTTCAAGGTCGCTGCCGTCATACTCGGCAATTCGGCCATCGCCGAAATCAACGGTCAGCACGCTGTCGGTGTCATCGCGGGTGACGGATGTGATATAACCGATATCACCATTGCTGATGTCCTCGCAGTTTTTTATCTGCATGACCTTGTCTCCCAAACGGTATATCCGCTTTCTGTATGCAACCTCCGGCTTTTTCCCGTCCTGCGGATTGAGCTTTTCCCGAAGCCGTTCGTTCAGCGCATTCACGCCCGTCTCCGTCTTTTGGCGGTATGGGGTTAGAAGTGCCACATTGTCAACACCGTATCTGGCGGTTTCCTGTAGATACAGTGTCTCGATCTGCTGTGCGGAAGTACTCATGTCACAGGAGTCATAGAACTGGAAATCCTCGCCGTATTCCAAGCTAAGATTTCCGTGTCGGATGAGCTTTGCATTAGCGGCGATACGGCTACCATAGCTCTGCCGGAATATGCGATCCAGCCGCACTACCGGTACAGCGCCGCAGGCGATGATCTCGCTCAGCACGGCGCCGGGCCCGACAGAGGGAAGCTGATCCGCATCGCCAATCAGCACAAGCTGACTGCCGTGCGGTACGGAGCGGAACAGATGGTTGGCAAGATAGATATCCATCATGGACACCTCATCCACTACAATCAGATCCGCATCCAGCATCTCCGGTTCACAGTAGTCGCCGTCCTCACCGGCCAGAAGCCCAAGCGCTTTGTGGATGGTAGTGGCCGGGAACCCGGTCGATTGCTCCATCCTGCGGGCTGCGCGTCCTGTAGGCGCACAGCAGATAATTTTTGCTCCGCGGTTTTTCCTGCGATAGATATCCAGCAGGAATCGCTGGATCAGCGTCTTGCCGGTACCGGGTCCGCCGGTAATCACACTGAGCTGTGATGTCAGGGCCGTCGTAACTGCGTGCCGTTGTTCGGAAGCCAACTGTATGCCCTGCTTTTTTTCTTCTGCGGAGATCTCCGTATCAATGTTGACGTGAGATCCCGCTTTCTCATAAGTAAGCATTCTGTAAACGGCCCACGCAAGGCTCTGTTCCGTTCGCGCTGTGACTGCACGGTATACCTGCCTGTCGTAGGAGGCCAAGCGGCCGGACTCAAGCATTCTTGAAGCCCGTACCGCCAGCATCTCTTCCGTCAGCCCTTCGGTATCCAGCAGCTTCAGACATTGCTTGAGAAAGCTGTGCTTTTCCATACACAGATGTCCTTTCAGCTCTGCATCGGTCAGCGTGAATATCAGCCCCTCATCCACACGTTCCGGCGAAAGAGGGTCAAAGCCCATGCTGACAGCAATACGGTCAGCCGTCTTAAAGCCGATGCCCACCATCTCACACAGACGGTAAGGGTGATTCCGGACGATGTCCATGGTATGCTCTCCGTACTGCTTGTACAGCTTGACCGCCCTGTTAGGCGTTACACCATGTGGCGCCAGAAAGGCAACCACATCGCGTGCGCCGCGGGAGGCAAGATAGGAGTCGCAAATCTTTTTGAGCTTTGTTTTGCTGATGCCTGACACGGCAAGCAGTTGTTCCGGCTCATGATCCAGCACGGTCAGCGTGTTCTGCCCAAACATGGCATAAATCTTTTCCGCGGTTTTAGGGCCGATCCCCTTGATCTGCCCGGAGCACAGGTAAGCGATGACGCCTTCCTTGCTGGGCACAATCACTTCATCGAAGCCCTCGACTTCAAATTGGATGCCATGCTTGGCGCTCCGGCTCCAACGTCCGCGCATATCATAGCGCAGATTATCTGCCGTCGGCAGGCAATAACCCACCGCCTTGATCTCAGAAACCACATTCCCCGCCGCGTCCATGACCTTCTCACAAGGTCGGTATAGGGCGATCATGTAGCTGGCATCACCGGCCGTAACGGCTTTCGGATAGATCAGCCTTTTGAATTGACATATCAAGATCGATTCTCCTTTCCTTTTGAAATCGGGTAATCAGTCAAAGTCAGGCTCCTCAAAGACCATGCCGTCGTAGTCACTGCGTTCTTCGGCGTCGGTGGGGCTCCAGTCATCTGACCAGTTGACATGATCGGTTGTGAGATGGTCTGCAAGATCCATAGCCGCAGCCGAGGTAGCTGCTCTTACGAACACGACACCTGTGCGGACGATCGTGACCTCATAGATAGACCCGCTAACGGGGCAATCATCGGTCGCTTGATTGTCCAATGGCGTGTAGTATTTCAGCAGCTCGCTCTCCGGCAGCGTCAGATCCTTGTGCATGGGCAGCGTTCCGAATTTAAGTGCACGGCTGATGGTCACAATGTCTCCTTCGACCTTTTTGACCTCGCCGCGAATGCAGAATTCTGTTTCCGGCTGTCCTTCTGTTTTGCAGATCAGTTTATCTCCAACATTCAGCATAAATCTGCTCCTTTCTGTTATAGGGTCGTGACCAGCACCTTGCGGGTCTGCGGAAGGAAATACTCCTCTTCAATGACCTGTGCTTCTCTTGTAAGCCGGAGCGCCAGCTCAACCATACGGTCTGCCAGTTGATCCAGCTCCTGCACGAGTTTTACACGTTCACGAAGCGCGTGCATGCTCCAGTCCTCGAAATCCTCGCCGTCGTCAGTGCCACGCCCCGGATAAGTTATCACCTGCATGTGGGTCTGCGAGAAATTGACCCGAGTGGGTCTTCCGCAGACACCGCAGGTGCAGTTGCCATCTGCAGCAAGCTGGTAATTCCCCTGTCCGCAGTTAGTGCAGTAGGACTTGTAGCCGCTCGGCCGCTTTTCTCCCTGATAGAGAACCAGATACCCGCCGCTTCGTCCGTTCATCCCTGCCTGCCAGAGATAGTTGTGTTTCGCAGCAAATTCCCATTTACACTCGTCCATGGCATCAAAAAACTCCTGGGTCTGGATCATATCGAACAGCTTGTCCACCACCTCGGGCGAGAGCCCAAGGTGTGTGATTTTTAGGTTACAAGCATACGATGTGGATCTGTTCCAGGAGTTTAATGTTGGATAGCGAAAATGTGTGGTCAGATACTGCGCCATTTCCTGTCGGGACCGGAGATCTACCGGCTGATAGAATCTACGCAAGGCATCGCACCTCCCAGGACCGGTCTGCTCCCGGCTCGTTGGAGGCCAGTGCCGGATGCGTTTCGTCCATTGCGACTAACTTCTTATCCGCTCCGGCCTGTGTCGCCAGCTTGCGAACATCCAAATAGAGGTCTTCGCAGTATACGATAATGGGGATTCCCAACTGGGCGGCATGATGGATTTCGCCCTTCATACCACGGCTGATGCGATCCCCGCAGATCAGCAAAACCTCGCTCTGTTCCAAAAGCTGAAGCCCAAATTGCAGAGCCAGTGCACGCTCCGCCGCTACATGGTCACACAGGAGCATGGGCAGATAGGCGTGGGGGGCGCGTGCCAGGTATCCCAGCATGGTGCGGGCATAAAGCATGTATGCCCGCGCACGCCAGATGTTGCTGAGTTCTTCTTCCGCTGTGCTCCCGCTCAAAGGTGAGCAGATATAGGCGCGTTTCCGGTAACGGTCGTTTTTCAGGAACTGCCGGTCTAGCTCGCGCTCCCAGCTTTCGTGATAGGCTTTCATTGCGTCGTGCATTATTGATTCTCCCTTCTTATGTCGGTGTAACCGATACTTTTAGTTTCCGGCTCTCACTGGTCTTGAGCACATCCGCATACACGGTGGGATACTTCTCTTTGAGGAGCTTCGAGTCGGGACGTTTGGTTGTTTTGGTGATAAAGTCGATGAGGAGCTTGTCGCCGGTCGTGCTCAGCACGCCATGCTCATGCGCCTGCATCAATTCTGCGATTCGCACGCTGTGTGCAGCGATCTCCTTTTCATAGGTTTTGATCTCCGCATTGCAGTCGGAGATTTTCCCCTGCAGCAGCGCGATCTGGCGCAGTGCCTTCTCATACTTTGCAGGGAATTCAATCGTGGGGAGTCCGGGCTGGCTGGCGCCGTAAATGCGCGCCAGGGATTCCAGTGCCAGTGCTGGCTTGACATCCGCCATCGTAGGTGGCTTGTCATGCTCCAAGCTCCAAATCCATTCCTCAAGCCGCTGGAAGATCATATCCTCCTTGGCTCGGTCACGGGTAAGCGCCGGCATTGCCAGATCATGCTCCGGATTGTTTCCCCAAATAGTAGAAAACGCGCCAATCTCCACATCCGCCACAGCCAGATAGAAGCGAAGCTGCAGCTCATAATAGATGGGATAGGCATCGTCAGCCCAATCTCCGGCTTTGTGATAGGTGCAGCTTTTGCACTCCAAAATGCCGGGAGCGTTGTCCTCCTTACGGGTAAAGCGGCGGTCAAAGTCCGCAAGAGCCCACGGGTGATCTGCATGCTGATACATATAGGTATCGTCATAGACCGTATTGCCGGTTTTTTGCTGATACCAATAGGCCGCGATAGGTTCCAGAAGATGCCCCATCATCAGCTGCTCCTGATTGGATTTCACAGGCGCCTTCATCCGGCCCTTTTTGATCATCCATAGCTCCAGTGGCGTTGTCCACGGCGATACGCCGAAGATAGCAGCCACATCGCTGCCTCCCACCGTATAAGGAATGGTGCCCTTAGGCCCGTGGGCGCGGCACTCCAACCATCGTTCGTTGGTCATGCCTGCAGTGTCGCAGAGAATAATCGGAGCGGACATCAGTAGCTCACCGCCTTCGCAAGGTCGTAATCGCCCCACCTCAGCGTAAGCGCACGCGCCATGTTCTCCTCCACAACGAGCATTTTGCTCTCCGGTGCATGGTCAGATTTGAGAATATAGGGGATCTCCTGCATTGCCATGAACACATCATGGGCGGTTGCAGTTCCTCCTCCATAGGCCATCTCAAACATACCGATTGCTTCCAAAGCAGCTTTCTTCGGCAGAGACAACTTTTTGCAGATTCTGGTCATCGCATTGACCGGATAGCTCAGATGGATATCCAACAGCTTTTGTAATCTGGCGACTGAATCACCGAACTGCGCAAACAGCTGGTCCAAAGCCGCTTCAAAGTCCTCCACTTTACTCTGGTGCCTGTGGTCCACGGCGATACAGCTCCCAATATGGATCGGGTGCTGCGTACCCTCCAGCATGGCGGAAACCTTAGCCGAGGCAATGCCGGTATCCGAGGTAACAAAGCGGATGGCGGGAACAAGTTTGGCAGCAAGTGTGGATTTCCCCTGCGACGCCAGCAGCTTGGCATAGGCGCCGAGCAGGTCTTCCTTTTGCCCGGGCATAGTCCAGGAGGCACTGGAGAGCGAATGATCGCGATAACCTCCCTGAAACATGCTGCCGGGGAAACGGTCGTCCAGCTTTTTGGTCAGAACCTTCAGCAGCTCATCGATCGGCAGCACGGAATAATCCATGGAATCGCCGGAGTGTGCTGCCGAGATCTTTTCATCTCGGATAAGAAGGAGCGTCTCCGAAGAATACAGCTCCAGGCAATCGTTAAGCACCGACGCCAATCTTTGGCGGCTCAGCTTCGGCAAGGCCGATCCGCTGATTTTCGCTCTGTCCAACAGGCTTTTGTAGGCCGTGCTGCGGACGGGATAGTAAGAACCATCTACCCGCATGGCAAGACCGAGGTTTTCTGCCGTGTCCTCAACGGACTCGGCGCTGATTCCCGAAGCGAATGCGGACGGAGTTCCATAAAGAGGCGACGCCTTATCCAGCGGCTCAATATGCAGTTCATTGACCTTGCATCTGTGCCATCGGCTTTCCAGCGATTCCTTCTCATGGTACCGGCGCATCCCATCGTAGGAAGCAAAGGTTGTGGAGTAGTTGTCCTGGCATGGTTGTAACATTTTTGTGTTCTCCTTTCGTTTTTTTGGCGGTATTCGCCGTGATATAACAAAAACCAGCAACCCATGATCGGACTGCTGGCTTATGCCACTATGGAATTGGCCGGAAACAAAAAAAGTGCCATTCGTGCAATGCACAAATGACACTTCGCAACTCGGTTAAACTCTGCTTAGCCGTGGCTAAACTCTGATACTTACATGATGATTATACCAGAGCAGCGGCCGACAGTCAATCCATAGTCAAACGAAAAGACCATAAAAGCTGAAAGGAAAGAGGGATGCCGCAGATGCGGCATCCCTCGAAAGGCAAACTATGCGGAACGGTTCAACGCCCACATCCCGCGTCCTGTATGCACGAAGATCTGCGGACTGCATTGCAGGGTTTGGCGAACCTTCTCTTTCCACCACTGATTTTTCCTCGCCTTGGTATATGGCTCGACCTGCTCATAAATGTATGCAAGCGATACAGGGGATTGGCAGGTTTCCAGCACTGCTGCAACCACATCCCGCCAGGTAGCGCCGTTCATATCGCGGATATCCTTTTGTACAGGCTCCGTTATCAGGAGCGGATACACCAAGGACGCATCCTTCTTGATAATCAGTAGATACTCATGCAGTATGGGGATGAAATGCCCACTGTACTGTGTTTGATTTGAAAAGCAATTGTGCTGTGCTTTTATGATGACATTTTCCAATGTGCCCGGCTTGATCAATTCAAAGAGCATGCTGTAAAGCTGCCCCTTCTTTTTGATATCGCCGACCAGCACGGCCATCCTGCCGCCACGCTCCAAAGCGCAAAATTGTTTCATCATGGCGTAGTTCATTACGCGCACGAAGTCCTCCCATTTGGGGATACGTGATAAGTCGAACTGCCGGGGATCATATCCGTATTTTGACTGCACCTCCGAAGCCTTGTACATCACGTCTGAAAATGTAATCATATCCCAATACGGCGGATGCCAGAACACAAATTCAGGGCGCTCCGGTATCTCGCAATTGATGAGATCGAATCCGCTGTGCAGATCGTAGCAATGGCTAATGATTCCCATGGAATGAGCGGCATCCTGCGTCGTGCCGCTGCCGCACATGTAGTCGCAGATCTCGGCCGGCCTGAAAAAACCGATCAGATCCTCAATCAGCTTGGGTGAACAGTTGCCGCGATAGCGATTGTTGCCGCCAGTTCCGCGCTCTGGATACGAGACGATGGAGGTGAGCCTGTTTTCAGCACTCATAGCCGCCTTCTCCTTTCATATGCACATACAGGCAGCAATCATCGCACTCTGATTTGCCCGAGCCAATGCAAAGCGGGTATGGATTTTCTGCTTCTGGTGTGAAACAGTCCGGCTGCTTTGATGCTTGCCTGACCAAACCATGAGCAGCCTCAGATACACTTTCCCAATACGCTTCCCAATAGTGGTCATTGCGCCCGAGATGGCGTTCGATGCACTCAGGAATCATCGGGTTTGTAATGAGTCTCTGATACTGTGCGTCACTCAATGCTGCAACTTCATCCCATTGTTCGATTTGCGATATAAAGTCTTCGGTCTGGCATTGTGCCTTATACACTCCTCCAACCTCCCGAATATACCTACTGGACATCATCAGCGGCTGTCGGATAATCATGATTTTGTAGTGATTTTCCATGTATTCGCCGTCAAGATATGCTTCGTAGAAGTCCAACGAAGAATTCTCTACGAAGATGCTTGATTCTCTCCAAGACGGAACACTTCCGTCCTCCAATTCTTCTCGAATACGATTTGTCATAACACGCTTTGCATCGTCATGGTCCGAGAACGCCTCGCAATCATTTCCGTGCTCGCCATTCACAGCCCAGTCTTCCATCACAAGAAAAACATTGACGCGTTTGCGCATAGAACGAAGATCATCCAATGGACGAATCATTTCGGGCGCCATGATAACCATGTCCAGTACGATATCAGCAATGGTCTTTGGCTGGTGATACAGATCAGAGAAGGTATCTTCCAGCGCCTTGACCTCATGCGGCATGACCGGAGGGTCAAACTCACAATAGATGTCAGGAGTTTCGTTTTCGGTCTCCTTATCCTCGCCATCATGAATGGCGTTTATTCGGCCATAAAGCCCTGCGTATTCACTCTCAGCGGTGCCTACAATGGCTCCGCCAATCGTGTATGTGACGCCTTCATACTCAAATTCAGCGCCAGTTCTGTTCAAAATCATTTTTCGCTCCTCCTATCTTAGATATGGCAGTCAATCCCGACAATGAAATGATCGTCAGGAATGCTGTCTATGTAGTCTGCCAACATCTGCCGCCATGCATCCGGCTTCTTGTCGTTGCTGCTGATACCCCACCAGCCCATTTCTCCCTTGGAGTGCCAGTCTCCGTCCTGAAGGAAGGAATAGGCGTCGGGCACCATGCGCTGATCCGGTGCGAGTCCGTTGCGGCGGAGGTAGGCCTCCTCGCTTTCATTCTTGAAATAGATCTGCGTTACGAAAGAGATAATTCCATCCTCCGTGATCTTCCAGAAGCTGCCTTCCGGAGCCTTGCCGGAACGAAATGTCTCTGCAAGAAGCTCAAAGCGCTTTTTGGCGTGCTGCAGCTCCCATTCCTTCATGAGTTCCCATGCAATATCCCTTTTTCTTGCGCCGCAGACCCATATATAGCCTTCGGGCGCTTCACATACAGCATCTTCGTTGTCCGCAGAACAAGGTCCGATGATGGCAAGAAATTTATCGGATTTCCCGGTAAAAACATCACGGATTTCCTGATCTCTTTTTGTCTTTAATTCCTGAATGGCAGTATCAATGGGATACTGATTGCGTATTTCGGCAGGTGTAGGCTGTTTCTTTAAAAAAGTGAATCCCATATTTTCCTCCTCGTGTCCAACGCGTTTTCAATTGGATATATCAGGCTTATTATATATGATTGTTAAGTAATTGTCGATAGAGAAAGGTACGTATTTTGTCGGAATCTTCAGGATT
>OGTL01003620.1_pt1 | contig 9886 bp, 21 predicted proteins | sample 1553601 | NCBI WGS metagenome assembly OGTL01 (sample SAMEA2580112, study PRJEB22360) | human gut metagenome | biome: human gut; feature: human-associated habitat; material: faeces | place: Denmark | collected 2008/2010 | reverse complement strand
TATTATTTCCTATATTACTGGGGTTTATAGCTATTTCAAAACGGTATTAAATCGGTATTCATAATACCGTTTTTGCTATAATTGGTTGTCTCTCATCTTGTTTTCAAGATAAGCCGTTGTAATCTGTCTTACTCGTTTAGAGTTTCTTATAACAAAAGCCTTTTTACTTGTATATCCTGAACCATCGTTATTAATCACTCTCTTATTGACTTGTTTAAAACCGATAAATTCCAGCGCTTTATTCCGCTTGTCTTTCTTTCCTGCCCCTGCATAAGTTTCTGCCAGTAGTGGCAAAATATCTGGGAAATGCTCAAAGTAAATGATAGGGTTGCCCTGCGTGTATATTTCAAGAATCCGCTCCTGCACATCATCAAGCATACTGTTATCGAGTAAGTTGTTCATTTCTACAATCTTAAAATTAAACTTGAATTTCTCAGACTTCCAATATAAAAAGCTATGCACCAAACTAGCAACGCCTGCGCTTATTTTAGCTGTTCTGCTAGTGCTGGTTGCTGTCTGTATAGTAAACGCCTCCCAGTATTCAGAAAAAATCTGTTCGCGTTCGTTGTCGCTCTCTTGTGCTGGGCGATTCCGAAAAGCGATATTGACTGCTCGTGAGTTCATACCCTCATCAAGTAATATTTTCGCGTTGCTATCAATAGACAGAACCCCTGTGAGATTGACATTGTTGGTGTTTCCGCCTGTTTGTCGTGCTTGGTGGGTGTCCTCAGTCGCAATCACTTTCAAAGCACGTTCCATGGCTTTACCTGTGATGTCGCCCTGTTCAGTTGCCAATAAGAACTCGCCACCGTCTAACTGCGCCCATGCGTTTAAGGCTTCAAAACCACCACCACCCAAGTTATCTAGTAAGATATCTTTTGTGATAAAAGGGGCTGAAATAACCTTGTGCCTTAATCCTTTACCTGTACGCTCTGCGGACTTACTGACAAAGAATTTTGCTTTTGTTCCCTCACGACAAGCGACAAGCATGGTATAAATCGGTTGTAAGCTCGCATTATGCAAACTGTCTTTATCATCAATAACCATATCTAAGTAATTACTATAAGTGGCAACAATTTTCATGACATCATTATAATTACACTCATAGCGTTTAAAATAACACTCTTTTTCACTTGGTTGTGTATCAACTCGTATGTCTTGGGTATGTAAATCCATTTGGAAATCATTACAAGCGATAACCGCTGTTTTTATGGCTTTTATGGGTTCAAGTTGTAAGTGTTCATGAATGAAAAGTAATATTTCTTCAACTGCACTCACATCAAAGGTACTACGGTTTGATAGTCGATAACGTTCTGATAGTTTCATTTGTGAAAGTAATACGAGTTCATCATCATTAATCAAATAGAAACATTCTTTATAAATGGCGATTGTTCCTGCGAGATAGTCCATAATAGCATGAACATATCTTGGCACATTTGATTCTTCTGAAATTGATGTCTCTGTTTCGTCTTTATTGGCTTTTGTTCTGCCATACAAGAGTGAGAAATGGTTCAGCCCATTATTAATATGAAAGGTAGGGCGTTTAATTCTGATTTTCCCCTCGGCTGTTTTAACTGACAGATAAGGATATTCAAATTCATCACGGTGTAAAACATGGATAAAATCAAGTGCTTTTGGTATTCTTGCACTGTCGATATGGTCGAATTCTTCCCATGGAATAGACAAAACTTCTTTAAGATTATTTTCTAATCGCTCCCATGCTTCCCGTTGTTTTTCTAACTCTGTCAATCGTCAACCTCCAGTCTATACTCACATTCATCGCAAATTTGTCGCTCTTGATAGGGAATGACTTCATTTTCTTTAAGAGGTTTACCACATAAATAACATTTCACTTTGTTAGTCCTCCTAATCAATCATCTTATCAAGCCATTCCAAATCTGCACGCCTGTAGCCTGAAACAGCATCATGAATTGAAAAGCCCATTTCTTCTTTTTTAGTGATTCCTGCCGTGCGTTCAGCTTCATCAGTTGGGATAAAATAGCCTAATCCGTCAATCGTACCAATGGCACAACGTTTCTTTTGTAAGCTAGAAATACGACTTTGTAGGGTTCTCAAATCAATATTCAACGATTGAGCCAATACTTCGCCTCTGATTGCTCTATAAATCCCCTTATGGTCTGCCAGCATTTTAATAATGTTTTGATCAAGCTTTTGTAGTTCTCTTAATTTCATGATTTCCCCTCCGCTTCGTCATAAGTCCCCCACATAGAAATAATAGTCTTGATAAAGTCCTCTATTTATGTACTTTGCCTTGCATCAGCTACTAATACATTAAGTAAGATACTGACAGCTTCAATGTTTGAAATGTTATCAAATTGCGGTGTAACTGCCAGTAAGTCGTCGCCTTTATACAAGGCTTCAATTGTAATAGTTTTTATTTCAGTATCCGATTGAGCTTTCAGCATTTCATACGCTTTGCCACTCTCCATAAATTCAGAAAGTGCTTGTTGTTCATCATCGCTCAAATTTCTTAATGTCATTTTTTATTTTCCTTTATCTGTAATTTTATAATAGCCAGATCTCTGCCTAAAATCGGCACTGGTTGCGTGCATAAGTTGCTTTTCACTCCGCTGGGTAAGATAATACCTGTAGTTACTTCAAGCTGCTGTATTAAGTCATATTTAACCGCTTGTGCATTGTAAATTATCTTAAATGGGTGTTTGCCTATCGGTCTAAAACTATTCCGTCCGTACCGTTTTATAGCCGTGTAACCTTGGTGGTGTTCTATCATTTCGCCACCTCATCAAAGAGACTAATCTCTCCGCCCTCTTTTTCGCCCTCAAATCGGACACCGTGCTTATATAATAATCAACGGTGCCTGTGTTTGCGTTCAATGGGTCTATCTTTTCAATCTGCTTGTCTGTAAGTTCTGCATGATAGGTTTTTAAACTTCGCAACCCTACACTATCAATACCAGCCACATAGGGACAAGCTCTAATAATATTTGTCATTTTCTCAATCCTTTAATAAAATTTGCCTTGCCTGACAAGTTGCTAAGTATCTATGATGATGAACTTGCATATATCATCAATCAGATAGTAAATAAGTGAAGTCTTATATTTTGGCTTATAGCGATTCAAGCCTTGCTTTTCCCAATTATCAAGAGTTCCGTCTGATATATCCATTTCTTTCATGACATCTTGCCTAGAAATATAAGGCAATTTGCGGTCTCGCTTTAGTTCTAACAGCTTATTTGCGTACTGGTTAAAATCTGTAATCACAGAATCAACTAAGCCATGCGCAACAAGGTTCGTTAAGGTGTCATCATTCATGGAGTACCTCCTAAATATTCGTTTAGTTTTCTATCAAAATCAACTTGTTCTCCTATAAAAATATATTTTATTGAAAGACCATAAAATTTTGAAAATCGAAACATCTCATCAATTGTGATAAAACTACTATCTTGTTCTAGTTCAGCTATACGTTCCCTGTTCAGTTTTACTTTTCTAGCAACTTGTTTTAATGTTAAGCGGTTGAGTTCTCGTAGATCTTTTAAAGTATATCTCGAAGTAAACTTCATGCCATGCCTCCGTTCTTACGTTTAGAAATAACTTCCATAACTGCGTACGTTAGTTTATCTTCACTAATTCCTAGCTCATTAGAAAGCTCTGAAACATCTTCGGAACTGATAATATCAAATGCCGTCAATGCTTTGTGCTTGGTTTTTCTTCGCTTTCTTTCATGGCGAATACCACGATTAAATGCAACATCATACAGGTATTCATAAGCAAAAATGCGCATCCAGTCTTGCCAATTTTCTTTTTTTACGTTGTAATACTCCCATGAGGTAACTTTTTCCTCAATGATGTCAGCTAATTGCATAACGCCTTCTGAAACGCATCCCTTATAATCTGTTTGTTTGATTTCCTGTTTAATACGGTACTTTTCAGCAATTTCGTGCGTGATTTTCATCTTAAAAGGGTTGCCTTTTTTAATATAAAGGATTCTGCTTGTTGGTATCCGTCCACCTTTGAGAACAAATGAAAGTATAGTTTCGTCTTTGCGATGGTAAGCTCTTAAATTAAATGTTTTAAATTTCATACCCTACCCCTTAACCATTTCTACTTGGATATCATTTTCTAAAGTTGTGAAAGTCACTACTGATTGACCGTCAAACAAGCGGTATACGTACTCATTAAGTTGGATAAAATGTCTTGCTTTGGCTTTTAATAAGTCCATAAGCTCAAAAGCGATTGAATCGTCAAGGATATAAGTTTCTTTGTTTGTTGTATTATTCATTTGTTTTTATTCTCCAATTTGTTATAATTAGAGTAAGAAAAGCTTTGTTAGAGCTTGCCTTACTTATAGTTTAAAGTCGTTTATCTGGGGAGATGGCCGGCTTTTTTTGTGCGATTATTTAAATTCATCTAAACTAACTCCTAATGCCTCCGCAATCTTAACGACTGTCAGCCATTTAGGGTTTTTTGTATTGCGTTTTTTGAGTTGGTGTAACTGCTGGGGGCTTATGCCTGTCATTTTGGCAAGCCGATACTCGCTTATGCCTTGTTTATCTAATTGTTGTTTGATTTTGTCCCACATTTTTATGACCTTTCTTGTTTTAGTAATAAACTGGGTGTATAATATAATCGTTTACAACGCTAAGGCATTAGTTTTTGTATTCAATTTTTATAGAAAGGGGGAGTGTTATGGATGAACTCACTAATGAAACTAAATTTGTTTTACAAACTCTTTACAAAGAGTATTTAGATAGAATTAATAATGGAATTTCTAAATCTCAAGCTAAAGAATTTAAGTATGCCGAATTTGTTTATGATGAATTATTCTCGGAAATGCTGTATGATGATTTTTATGATTCAATTAAAGAACTTGATATCAAAGATTTCTTAGATTGTATGTACGGAAATAATACAGCTGTTAAAATTTCTTTAACTAACAAATCAATTGTTGAAATGGAAAATAGATTTGCAAAAAATGTTAAGAAAATCATCGGCTCTTTAAATGAGTTGAAAAAGTTATTCCTCAACTAACCAATCATCGGCTAGTAAATCTGATTGCTTTGGATTCCAGCGGACTTCTAAAAAAGTTGTCCGTTTTTTGTTCTCATCCATCTCATACATCAAACAACAATGTGGCGTATTTGTTGGCAAAAACATAGTTGTTGGATGTGAATAGCGATAAATACATTTGTTAAGTTCTGCCGATTTTTTCGTTGCTTCGATAATATTCATTTTCATACCTCCTAGCCAATTGGGCTTTTTAATTTAAAAATTGTTTAATCTCATGAAACGCCATGCCTATTTCTAACAGTAAGATAATGCTGTCAGTATAGCTTTTGAGCGTTTCTTTTTGTTCTGCGGTTAATTTGTCGCCTGACTGTTTAAAGGCTCTTAAACTGCGATATTTACCGCTCGTCGTAAGCTGTACGAGTAAATCAAGAATGATTTTGTGATAGTACGGTTTAGACTGCTTGCTGTTTGATATTGCGGTGTCTAATCTTGTCATAGGCTATTTAATCTTGTAAGCTTCACAGACAGCAGTTATGAATTTATTAACATAAGGTGTGCCTTTTCGCTTTCCTGAAAGGATAGCCGAAACATCTTGCTTAGGGTATCCTGTTAATCTAACTAGTGTTTGTTGTGTCCAGCCTTTAGCTGACAAATATTGCTTAATTTTTAAACGCTGTTCGTCCATATTTTGCGTTGTATCAATCATTTACGAGTATTCCTTTCGTTTTGTGTGTAAGGTAGTTTGTCAGTACATTTATACTTTTTCACTTGACAAAAAAGTACATATAAACTACAATGAGTGTATAGAAAAAATCACTTGATAAACTAATATCAATGGCTGGGTAGCTTATCGAATTTGTTTATAAGGGCTTTTTGCTTACTTTTTACCTTACAAGACTATTATAGATTAACTGTACACATTTGTCAACAATTTGTACATATAAACTATTTATTTTTTTCTTGTACCATTCTGAAAGGTTGATACAAATGGATTTGTACGAAAAAATAAAAGAACTCGCTAAACAAAAAAAGGTGTCTATTAGGCAAGTCGAAGAAAAGTTAGGAATAGCAAACGGAACAATTCGTCGCTGGGGAAAAACAAACCCCAGTGTCAAAACAGTTAAATCTGTTGCCGACTATTTCAACGTATCTGTAGACTATCTACTGGGGCGTGCTGGAGCTAAGCCGGTCAATGAGCCGATTGACTTGGCAGAGGTCGCAAACTCTGATGATGATGCTATTTTTGACAGCATTTTAAGCGCAGGCGGTCGTCCTTTGACTGAAAAAGACAAGGCTATGATTAAATTAGTTTTTGCGGATCGTTGGGAGGAATTGCAACAAAAAGCCAAAGATTTGAAAGATAGTGAAAAATGAGGGCGTTAAATGAAACAAGAAGAATTGACCGCCCTTGTGATAAGCAAAGTTGAAAACTTAGGCATAGATTACAGAACGTTTGAATATGATAATCAGAGGGCTTGGATAGATACAAGGCTTTGTATTGGTGGATATAATCCAAATACTGCCACACCATTTGACCATGCTCATGAGTACATGCACGCATATTATAAAGATGATAGACGGCTAGGCGAATGTGATACGTTAAGCCCTGCAGAAAAAAGAGCTAACAAAGAAGCGATTCTCATGCTTTGGGACTGGTTTATACAGTATGGCGGAAGCTTTAACGATATAACACAGTTCTGTCAGATAACTGGTTGCCACTATGAAGCCACTAAACGACTGATAACATCAATGTGCTGTGATATGAGCAAAAAGAGCTTTCGTGAGTGTGCCATTGATTACATCAGCCGTTTCGATATCATCACACGCGACACATTAAATATATACAACTTCTTAGACTTCTACGGCTATCATCACAACGCTTATGACGAGGCGTGTGCGTTGCTGTATGAGCTGTGCTGGTTTGAGTTGGTGGGGTAAAGTAATGAGAAGAAAAAAGAAAATATCAGATAAAAAGTTTGTTATATTACAAGCTATAGGAGATATTCTTTTAAGTCTAATAGGTTTTTGAAAAACCAAGGAGATAAAATATGAAAAATATTGTGGATGAATTAAAAAAAGAACAAAAAATAAATCTACTTCTATTTGTTGTTCTTAATCTATTGTTTATTTTTATAGTGAAAACAAATTTTGTATATATGATAGCTTTAAATATTGCTTTAATCACTAATATTTTTATAAAACATATTAATAAATTTGCGAAAATAGCACTATATACCATAAGTTTTATATTATTCGTTTTGAGTATTGTTGCCTTTTGATTGATAATGAAGATTAACTTGTTGATGAAAGACGCACACATAAGCTATTACTAATATTGTAAAGGAGGAAATATGAAACTATCGGACTACTTAAAGAGTATTGATCACCTAGATGAAAAAATGGAAAAGGCTGTAATTATAGCTGGGTACGAGAGAATGCTTGGAGAACACTACAGACTACCACAAGAACAGTTTGCTGACCTGATGGAATTACCTTTGCCAAAATTAAGAAGAGTTATTCATGAAATGAAAAAAGCAATAGATTAGAACTTTAATAGTGATAAAGTCTATATAGCTGTGAACCTTAACATTTATTAACATAGCCCTAAAGGTTCAAAAAGTAACCAAGGGAAAATCGCCTGCGTTACAAGGGACATAGCAATTCGCTATAAGCTCAAAACTTTAGTATTCTTTAATGCTGGTAACGCAAAAGATGACACTACCAAAGTTATAAGATGTGCGAAAGCCAAGGAATATCAATGGTTGACGGATATATTAAAACCATTGAGGAATGCCGTATTTGTTAGGTTTTGTCAATTTTTTAGATTACACAAAACAATTGCCTTAAATCAGGGCAATCGCGTAGCATAAGGCATTATCGCTACATTCAACAATGCAACAAACAGCATATTTGTAACCTTTTGTGCAATATAACTTATTATAGCCTTAGCATTTATCTGATAATTCGTTGTCTACAATTACTAAGGTTCGTATATAATCTGATAATAATATTTAGGAGTGTAAAAACTTATGAAAAAAAGTAGAGTAAAGAAACGTAAAATTCAAAATAAATCAAATTTCTTTCTTTGTGCTGCTTTCCTTATTGAATTTGGATATGTTTTATATTTATTGTTAACAGATAAATTTGAGACTCCTTCTATATTTTGGATTGCTCTATGGCTACTGCCAGTAGTTGGGGGTAGTGTTATATACATCTTAAGTAGGCGGAGTGTGGCTAAACGTGATGACTTGCCAGAGAAATTTAAAGAGCAGTATAAAGACGGAGATGACCGCTCGACCTACTTGTCATATTTTTTAGTGGTATTAAATTTAACGTTTTACCCTTTTTTACATTCCACTCCAATTATCTTCTTGTGGTATTTTATACTTATCCTAGCTTTCATTCCATGGCACAATGATGAGAAAATATAAATAAGTTCAAATCTATATAGCAAGTCCTAAATTTTAGGAACGCAAAAAATTTAAAATAAAAGAGGAGCTCAGTATGAGTAATGTGTTTAATTTTATCTTAATAATTCTAAAAGCAGTTCTACTATTATATGTTGTAGTCTTTTTCTTAGTGTTATTTCTAGATATTTGCAAGGCAGTTTACGCAACAATAAATAGTAAGTCATCATTTAGCGATTCATTTAAACATGAATTAAAAAAGGATTTACATATCACTTTTATAAAAACTCTTAACCCTGTAAATTTTATTTTATGGGTATTCTCGTTAGTTTAGAATTAGTAACCCTAAACTTTAGGAATGCAAAATAAAAAGCGCTTGGGAGCGTGAATTTGTAAATCTATGTGTTTCCAGTCACTAAAAACTGGTAGGAGATGGAATATGAAGTTTTTATTATTCATTGATAAAATCTATTCAAAAATAGTGACTGCTTATTGCATTTGTACTATACCTTTTCTACTATTATCCCTATATCTTTATAACAAACTACCTGCTTATATCCCTAGTAAAATCGGTATAGGTGGCGTATATAGCTGGTTTAGAAAAGAATTTGTGTTTATTCTTCCAGTATTGTTTCTAATCATTGGAATACTTTTTTCAAAAAAAGGAATAATTAAGCAGTTCTATACTGGAACTCCTGCTATTTTTATAAAGTCTGTCGGGTTAATTGTTCTATTATTGGTACTATTCTCTACCATATATCTTTATTATTCCTACTTTTCAATGATATAAAAACACAAATAACAATAAATACAATGACGTATCAAGTCAATTTCAAGCCAACAATTGCCAACAATTAGCAAGTGTACTTTCAGGTACGGTTGTTCAGTATGATACTGACAGCATGTAAATTTTGTATGTTGCTAGAATTTGCTGTGTATTTGTAACTACGGAGCTATAACATTTTTGTTTTGAATGGGTACACCTCAAAGTTACCCCTGACCGACGTGATGTCGGTATAGACTTTGTCTAGTGTTGATAACCTCCACAATTTTGAGGGCGTTAAAATCTTTACACCCTTAGCAGTATTTTAGTGGTATAGCTTTCTGCCACAAGTGGCAAAACCGAAAATTTCGTGGTTGTTATTGAGGGAGTCGTGATTCGCGACTCCTTGCTAGGTAGTAACGATTCGTTACACCCTTTTTTAGGGCGCCAGAAATGTCAGAATACTTTCTCACATTTTTGTGATTAACCTTGTCAGAATCTTGCTAGTTTTACCTAGCCAAAATATTACTATATCAAAGAAAGAAGTTATATGATTTTATGGAAGTAAAATATAAAAACAAATCAGTCGAAGTATGGGAAATTAGTAAAACAAACGAACAACCTGATTGGGTTAAGCAAGCGTTTAAAGAGAATTATCTTTCTTGGTATGATGATAGATTAAAAATCCTTTTAACCGGTATAAATCCAACAGCTAAAAGAAATATTAA
>OGTL01003619.1_pt1 | contig 9887 bp, 7 predicted proteins | sample 1553601 | NCBI WGS metagenome assembly OGTL01 (sample SAMEA2580112, study PRJEB22360) | human gut metagenome | biome: human gut; feature: human-associated habitat; material: faeces | place: Denmark | collected 2008/2010 | reverse complement strand
AAACAATCTTCAACTCCGGAAAGTGGTCATAACAATATCTCAACTCTTCTGACCAGCCGGGATATTTAAATACCTGATCGATCAATAAAGTTTTTCCGCCCTTTATTCTGAATTCATCGGCAAAATCGACTAATGTCCGTTCGGTAAAATAAAGATGGTTCAGATTGATATAAAGGCAAGAACGATCGGTTCCGAAATTTTCCTTAGCATATTGCAGCAAAAACGTAGTCTTTCCGACCCCCCGACTGCCTTTGATACCTATAAGCCGGTGACTCCAGTCGATCTCCCGCATCAGTTCTCTCTTTACAGGAGAGTTTACATGCTCTACCAGATATTTATGTGTTCTAAAGAATGCTTCCACGCTATTGTTCTGTAAGACGGGGCAAAGATAAGAAAAAATTGATTTTTTGCAAAGTAGAGATTACAATTTGTACTATTTTTTCTGAAAGTTTTTCGTCTCTCCTCTCAAAAGAAAAAGAGAAGAAAATATTACATTTTGCTTGTTTTGGTCTATTTTTAATTTCAAATGTTCTTTTATTCATCTTATTGAGTTTCAATATTTTATTCGCCAGCTCGAATATTAAAAAAATTTGTGATTTCAAACATATCTTCTTCTTTGCATCAAAAACGGAATCACTTTTTCGAAACCCCTATAATGACAGATATTTATCTCTATTTACATAATAATTTACTCATTTCAAAATCACTTGTTTATAAATATTTTATTCAGTTAAAAAATGTATTCAAAACCATGCTCCGTATTTATTGACCTATCTTTGCATCAAATCTTAATTACATTAATTATGAATAAGTTTACTCGAAAAATGATGCTTGCAATCGCATGTATAATTGCAGGTTGTATAAATGTTCAAGCGCAATACCAATTGCCGAATCCTGGATTTGAGGGAACATGGAAAGAAACAACTTGGGGGGCTATAGGCAAATCGACAGAAAACGTTCCTCAATATTGGCATTCTTTCGGAACTGCTGCCGGATCATTACAAAGTTTTACAAAAGCCTCTGTTTCTCAAAGTACCGACACCCGCACAGGATCAGGTAGTTGCGCAAAGATATCTGCAACAAGTCCTTTAGGCGTAGTAGGAAATGGAACACTCACCACCGGCAGAATGAATGCCGGTAGCATGACTCCGACTGACGAAACGGGGAATTACAATTTTACTGATCTTGAAAATGAAGAGTACCAACAAAAATTTACCGGTCTCCCTGATTCCATCTCATTTTGGGTAAAGTCGAAAATGGCAAGTTCGACCGAAGAAGCCCGGATGGCAGCAATCCTGCATGACAATTTTCGTTATCAAGATCCGACAAAAGACGAGACTATTCTCAGCCACAAAATTGGATCTGCAGAATTGAACTATACAACGACCAATGAACAATGGGTACAAAAGACCGTTAATTTTGAATATACTCAAAATGCTACACCCTCATTTTTATTACTAACTTTCACTACAAATAAAACTGCAGGTGGAGGAAGTAAAGAAGATGTAGTATATATCGATGACATCGAATTTATCTACAATTCAAAATTAGAATCATTGAAAATCGGAGGCGTAGCGGTTGACGGATTTGATAAAGATACCTATAACTATACGATAACAGGTGACGGAGTCGTTCCTACCGAAGACCAAATAGAAGCCGTATCGGACGGTAAAGGGGCATCGATAGAAACTACAATTAACGAAAATGTCGTTACAATCGTTGTAAAGGGAAACGATTACAGCGAAAACAATAATAATACTCATACGTATACATTGACTTATCAAGATACTCGCTCTCAATTATCTTCGTTAAGTATTAACGGCACAGCATTAGAAGGATTCTCTAAAGACAAATATGATTACACCGTCAGCGGAGAAGTTCCTGCAAAAGATCAAATTATTGCAGAAGCTGACGGAAAAGGAGCTACTGTAGATATAGAAATCAACGAAAAAGTAGTCACAATTACCGTATCGGGCAGCAATATCGCAACCGATCCCGAAAATAAACACGTATATACGCTCACTTTCGATTATGAACAGGGAATCGAAAATAACGGAACAATCGAAAACTTAAAGATATATAGTATAAACGGAAATGTATTTGTTCAAGGCTATACAGGTACTGTCGAGATTTATCTCTTAAATGGAGGTAAAGTTGCTCAAAAAGAGGTATCCGGAAGCGCAACATTCTCATTAGAACCGAATACGTACATTATCCGTACCGGAACTAAAACAACAAAAGTAATAGTAAAATAATAACATCGTGTTTATCTTAATATAATAGAAAAGGCGTCAAATGACGCCTTTTCTATTATATATACCTCTCTGCTTTCATAACTATCAAGAATCTAATATCTCCTCCTTTTTAAAAGGAAAAACTTCAATACGACAGAATCTGCTATTGAGAGCCTGTCTAAGTTTTCCAATAAAAAAATACCATCAGGTCATCTTTGCACTTTCTTCCGATCTTTTTTCCCGTTTTCACTCGTCAGATAACCTGCTATCCTCCTCGTAAAAACTAAAAACACTTTTAAAGAAGCTATTCAAATAAATTGTTAAAAAATAATTTTGCAATGTGTATATTACAATTATATACTATTTTTGCAAAGTCAAGATTACAATATTATTTAAATGGAAACAAAAGATCTCAAATTCGGAGAATTAGACGAAGGTTTTACCATAAAAGAAGCCATAGAAGAAGCTAAACGATGCCTCAATTGCAAAAACCCCTTATGTATTAAAGGCTGTCCCATCGAAAACAACATACCGGGATTTATTCATCAGTTATCTATGGGAAACATCGGTGCAGCGATGCACATCATCAATGAAAAAAGTAATCTTCCGGCAATATGCGGACGAGTATGTCCACACGAAAAACAGTGTGTCGGTCATTGTGTTTTAAATGCCAAAAAACGTCCGATACAAGTAGGAAAGTTAGAGCGATTTGCAGCAGACTTTGACGGAAATATGGGTTTAATACGAGACAAAATACCCCAAAAAACGAGAGGAAAAGTTGCCGTTATCGGATCAGGTCCGGCCGGTCTGACCGTAGCAGGAGACCTGGCAAGAGAAGGATTCAATGTCATGATTTTTGAGGGAGAACAAGAAGCCGGGGGTGTATTGATGTACGGAATTCCTGAGTACAGGCTGCCTAAAGATGTAGTGCGCAAGGAAGTAAAAAAAATCGAGGCCTTAGGAGTAACGTTTATTACGCAATGTATGGTAGGTCAAGCTATTACGGTAGATGACATGTTCGAACAAGGCTTTGATGCCGTATTTATCGGTTCGGGGACAGCATTGCCCAAATCTCTCGATACTCCGGGATATACACTAAGAGGCGTCACACAGTCTTCCTACTTTCTCCGCATGGCGAGTTTGTGCAACACCGGAAGTATAGGAAGAGAAGAAGTTCCGGTAAAACAAGGCGACATAGTCGGCGTCATCGGAGGGGGAAACGTAGCTATGGATGCCGCCCGAACAGCTCTGCGCATGGGTGCAGGAAAAGTATATGTATTGTTCAGAAGAACAATGGACCAAATGAGTGCACTACAAACAGAATATAACGAGGCAGTCGAAGAAGGCGTCGAATTTTTATGGGAAACCACAGTTACCGAATTTATCGGCTCTAACGGTAAACTGGAAAAGATCAGAGTCAAAACTCCGGAAGGTGAAAATTTTATGCCGATAGATCGGATTTTGTTGGCAATAGGTTCTCGTCCGGCAAATAGGATCGTTTCCACGACTTCCGGTATAGAAGTCGATGACACAGGATATGTCATTACCAAAGAACGCCCTTACGGAATGACTACCCGAAAAGGTGTATTTGCAGGCGGTGATGTCGTACACACTCCGCAAACCGTCGTTCTGGCAATGAAAGAGGCGAAACAGGTTGCTAAAGGTATTGCCCAATTTGTAGATGCTAAAAAGCTTTTAGAAGAATAATCATTTTTACAATACGACTATACTTACATTGCGTCCATTAACAAGGGGAAATTTGCCTGATAACCTGCCTGAATTTCCGATGCAGAAAACATCATCAGGTCACTTTTGCGTTTTCTTCCGGTTTATATCGAAAATCCGGCCCGAAACAAAATTCAGGCAGACGCCTTGATCCGAATAAAAATATTCATCGGTCGATACGCTTTATCGAATAGTTTTTCGTAATATTGCGTCAGAAAAAATAACCGAACCGCTATGCTTACATTAGATAAGATTTATCAGGCTTCTTACGTACTGAAAGAGGTTATCCGTCATACTGATCTTATATATGCTCCGCAAATCAATCCGGACAGTCAAATATATCTGAAACCGGAGAATCTGCAACTGACCGGTTCTTTCAAAGTAAGAGGTGCTTATTACAAAATATCCCAACTTACCGATGAAGAAAAAGTGCACGGCGTTATCGCCTGTTCTGCCGGGAATCATGCTCAAGGCGTAGCTTTAGGGGCTACTAAAAACGGAATAAAATCTTTGATCTGTCTTCCGGCCGGAGCTCCTATTTCAAAAGTAGAAGCTACAAAAAAATACGGGGCAGAAGTGTGTCTCGTCGAAGGAGTTTATGACGATGCTTATCAAAAAGCATTACAACTGAAAGAGGAAAAAGGTTATACGTTTGTTCATCCGTTCGATGACGAGAATGTTATTGCCGGACAAGGAACTATCGGACTCGAATTATTAGAAGAACTCCCCGATGTAGATGTAGTGATCGTCCCTGTCGGTGGCGGAGGACTGATTTCCGGTGTTGCTTTTGCCATAAAATCGCTGAAGCCCAACGTTAAAGTCTACGGTGTACAGGCAAGCGGAGCTCCCAGTATGCTCAATTCTATAACTAATCAGAAAATAGAACGTCTCAACTCGGTATCGACAATTGCCGACGGTATCGCCGTAAAAGAACCGGGTATTCATACCTATGACATCTGCAACAAATATGTCGATGGGATCGTTACCGTAACCGATGATGAAATCTCTACGGCAATATTGACGCTTATCGAACAGCAGAAACTGATAGCCGAAGGAGCTGGTGCTGTATCGGTGGCAGCCGCCATGTTCAATAAAGTTCCGGTCAAAGGGAAAAAGGTGATCTGCCTTGTATCCGGCGGAAACATCGACGTAACGATTCTTTCCCGTGTCATCAACCGAGGGCTTCTCAAAACCGGAAGATCTTATACGCTTACGGTAGAGCTGGCAGACCGTCCCGGTCAATTGGTCGGCGTAACCGGAATTATTGCCAGAATGGGGGCTAATGTTATTTCGGTCCATCACGAACGGGCGGGCAGCAAAGACATAACAGGCTGCTATTTGCAAGTCGTTATGGAAACCCGTAATCACGAACACATCGAAAAAATCCGGCAGGAGCTGATTCGGGAAGGTTATCATGTTATTTCTTAAACACGGATATTTATGAAACACAGACTTTTCACAAGCCTATCTCTTCTTCTATTATATTTATTAATCTTACCGGCTTTTCAACCGAAAAAACAGAATACGGATAATAACGAGAACAGAGAAAACCACGAAAGATTTCCTCTTTCCGAATGGGTCATCGAAGATGAATCGGACTCGGCAAGCTTTACATTCCTGCACGATACGTTAGAGATCGTTTCTCCCAAAGGTCTCACCATGTGGTATAACCGGGAACTTTCGGGTAACTACAAAATATCCTACTCCATATCTCTGCGCATGGACGGACGAGAAAGCGACCGGCTCGCCCACATGAACTGTTTTTGGCCCGCATCCGATCCTTTGCATCCCGATTCGCTTTTCTTCCGGTCGGAAGAACGGCACGGTATATTCAAAAATTATAACTCTCTGAATCTTTATTATGTAGGATACGGAGGGAATGACAATACGACAACCCGTTTCCGGAAATATCACGGGAAATTCTATGGTACAGAGGACGATAACCGAGTAAAACCGTTGTTACAAGAATATACAGACGAAAAACACTTGTTGAAGCCGAACAACTGGTATAATGTCGTTATCACGGTGCAGGACGGTGTCTCACAATTTTCGGTAAATGGTGAAGAACTTTTCCGACTGGAAGATAAAGAACCGTATGAAAAAGGATATTTCGGAATACGGTTATTAGAAAACCGGGCACAAATAACGGCATTCAGCGTAGAGAAACTCTGATTTTTTTAATCCAAGACCGGAATTAATTTCCCCGATCATCATTTAAACCGGATATCGACTTGTCCGACCTTAGCGCTACCCTGCCATATAGGACCGCTTTTCAATAATCGGACCGCTTCTCGATCTAATGAAGGACATAGAGATTTTCTAACTTCGATATTTACCGGACGACCTTGTTTGTCTATTTCGAAAGCCAAAGATACTTTACCCGAAATATTTCGGCAAGTATCTGCCGGAAGCCGCATCTCCCGTTTCAGATATTTACGGAACTCTTTCCACCCCACGATCGGCTCTAAACCGCTGGATTTTACTATCACCGATTCGCTTAAAGCCATCGGATTTTCCGATAGGACAACCGACATAGGAGAATTCGGATCGGCGCAGATTGAAGCAGTTTCAAATCCCACGAATGAAAATTGTAAAGAATCTTTTCCTGAGACCGGTATCGAAAATCTGCCATCCGATCCGGTAACAACCCCTGTTTTTGAGTTTTTTATCTGTACGGCAACTCCTGCCAAAGGGTTACCCGACTCATCGGTAACAATCCCGGTCGCTTCATGAGCAGCAGTAACAAGCGGTCGTGCTGCAGCAACAGCACGTTTACTCATAGCCATGACTTTTACCTCGTCTTTCGGTGCATCGGCAAGTCTCACCTCATCTTCCGAAACGACATCTGTACTCATCGTCAAAGACTCTTCAACCACACCCTCTTTATTTTTCTGTCGGATAACAGGTGCATTATGTGCCTTTTTTATTTCATCATCACTATGGAGTATTTGTTCGGTCTCTTTCTCTTTTGCCTCAGCGATCAGGGGCGGAACGATTTTAGTCTCGGCGCTTTTCCCCGTATCCGCCCAAACAACCTCCGCTTGTCCGGCAGTAGTATCCATTGCCGTCATTTCGACTTTTTCTTTTCGGTAAAAAAAGAAATTGACCGCAAACAGAATCAAAAGCCCGGCAACCAGACCTGCTAAACGACGAAAATCGGCCCTCTCTAATGACGAACGGGAAACTTTACGATGCAAATTCTCCAAATGACGAGAATGGTCGCCCGGTACGGCATCATATCCGTCGATCGCATCATTCAGAAAAGGGTCGTTCAACGCTTCCTTCTCCAAATCCCGGGCAGCCTTGCCCCTTCTCCGGCCTCGTATGTATTGCTTCAAATTCATTCGTCACCCTGTTTTAAGATACAAATTTTCAAGTTTCTTTTCCCATTCTGGATATAACTCTTTACATGGTTCAAAGAATAACCTGTCCGACTTGCAATATCGGCATACGACTGTTCTTGCATAAAGAACAATTCGATGCATTCTCGCTGCTGCGGAGGTAACTGCCTCATACATTTCTGCAACGCCGGCAAACGAGAATCCTCATCATCGTCACTTAATAGATGCACGATATCCGCCGATTCCATAAAATCGGCATCAAAATTCACCGGAATTTCCCGTTCTTCTTTCCGTAAGAGTTGAAAACAATGATTTTTTACCACGCTATATAACCATGTACGAAATAGGGTAATCTCATACCGTCCTATTTTTTCGGTCAACTCCTCAAAAAGCTGCATTACGGCATCTTCTGCTTTCTCGGCATTTCCCAGATATTTCAAACAGACTCCGTACAATAACGGAATATAACGGTTATATAGTTCGCCGAAATATTTCGTATCACCCGTTCTATTATACCGAGCAAGCAACTCTTCATCGGGCAAAGACGATATGTGCGGTTTAAAAAACGTCGATTTGATTTTTCGGTAAAGATAAGGGTTACAGTTCAAAACGACAAAAGAAAAAATTTTTTTCATCCCGTTTATGGAATTATGGCAAGCCGAAACATCTATATAGCAAACAACAAAAATAACGTATTATCTAACTTTTAAAATTGTACATTATGAAAACCCTTAAAATTAAGTCGATATTTAGCACAATCTTGTGCGTTATCTGGATTTCCGGACTATCCGCTCAATCCTTGACCGTAACGGGAACAGTAACCGATGAAAATGATCAGCCACTTATCGGAGCAAATGTTTCGATAGAAAAAAGCCGGAAAGGAACAGTAACAAACGAACACGGAAAATATTCGATCGAAGCGATACAAGGTGACATCATCCGTTTTTCTTATATCGGATATAAAACCCAGAAAGTAAAAGCCAGCCGAAAAATAATCGATGTCAAACTATATCCTGACAACAATTTGTTGATGGAAGAATGTGTCATAACGTCGGATGAAGTAAGTAACCGGGCAATCAGTAGTAAACAAATGGCGGTCAGAAGTCTCGGTATGCCGGCGCTTATCTACGATCGATATGCAAACCGGGAAGAGTACAGCCATAATGCCGAAAACCGATTCAAATCTCCCGTCAAAGATCCCCTATCGACATTCTCTATCGATGTGGATGCTGCTTCGTACAGCAATATAAGAAGATTTATCAACCAAGGTGAAATGCCTCCGAAAGATGCCGTACGCATCGAAGAGATGATCAATTACTTCAATTATAATTACCCGGAACCAACCGGAAATGATCCGGTACGAATCACGACGGAAGTCGGTATCTGCCCGTGGAATAAAACTCATCGTCTGGTACAAATCGGATTAAAAGCCCGGGAAATCGAAAGCCCAAACCTCCCGGCATCGAATTTCGTATTTCTGATCGATGTATCGGGTTCTATGTTCGGACCGACACGTCTCGAACTCGTAAAATCCTCTCTGCGGCTGCTGGTGAACAACCTGCGTGAAAAAGACCGGGTAGCCATCGTCACCTATTGCGGAGATGCGCGGGTCGCCCTACCTTCTACTCCGGGAAATGAAAAACAAAAAATCAAAGATGCTCTCGAAACTCTCACTGCGGGAGGATCAACCGCCGGAGGTGCAGGCATAAAAGAAGCTTATCGCATTGCTCAGAAAAACTTTATCGCACAAGGAAACAACCGGATCATACTCTGCACCGACGGAGATTTTAACGTCGGCGCATCCAGCGAAACAGAATTGGAGAACCTGATCGAATCGAAACGAAAAAGCGGAATCTTCCTGACTGTTTTAGGTTATGGAATGGGAAATTATAAAGACAACAAGATGCAGATACTAGCTCAAAAAGGGAATGGCAATCACGCTTATATCGACAATATTCAAGAGGCGAACAAAGTCTTGGTAAACGAATTCGGCAGTACGATGTATGCTGTCGCCAAAGATGTAAAACTGCAAGTAGAATTTAATCCGGCAAAGGTACAGTCATACCGTCTCGTCGGATATGAGACTCGGATATTGAATGACGAGGACTTTAACGATGATACTAAGGATGCCGGAGAAATGGGTGCAGGACACACGGTCACAGCCCTTTATGAAATCATCCCCACCGGAATATCAGGTAATATTCCGGGAAGTATCGATCCGTTGAAATACCAGACCGAAACGAATATAAACGCACAAACAAGCAACTCTTCGGAACTACTGACCGTGAAACTCCGGTACAAAACCCCGGAAGAAGAAAAAAGTAAAAAAATAGAAAAGAGCGTAACGGATATGGGTAAAGATAACGTATCACCGGATTTCCGGTTCGCTTCGGCAGTCGCCATGTTCGCTCAACTACTCAAAGACTCTGATTTCAAAGGCGAAGCTACTTATGACAAAGTCATCGAGACTGCCAATAAAGGTCTTTCTTTCGATCCGGAAGGATACCGTGCCGAATTTGTCTGTCTTGTACAAAGTGCAAAAGGATTGAATAAATAAGAGCCTGTTTAAATTTTATTAGAAAATTTA
>OGTL01003618.1_pt1 | contig 9889 bp, 7 predicted proteins | sample 1553601 | NCBI WGS metagenome assembly OGTL01 (sample SAMEA2580112, study PRJEB22360) | human gut metagenome | biome: human gut; feature: human-associated habitat; material: faeces | place: Denmark | collected 2008/2010 | reverse complement strand
CCCCCAGCATTCAATGATTCTAGTTATTGATTATTGTTCTGCTACGAACATGCTCCTGATATATGCAAGCGTGGATTTATTGACACGATAGAGAATCACAGAGAACACCATAATGATGGTGAAGTCGGCAAAGAATAGCAAATAGGCCGCACTCGCGGAAAGACTCGTAGGATTGATCAAATTGAAAATTTGGATGATTACCACGTGATGGACGAGAAAGATGGGGTAGGAATACCGAGAGATGGATTTCACTGGTACTCTAACTGGCTGGTAGTCAACAAAACGGGATGTATAGACCAGTAGCATAAATGCGGCAATACCGACAAATGTGGTTCCTAGATCGTCGACCAATAATGGATGAATTTCCTGTACTACAAGAAATAACAGAGAGACCAACGCCACAGGCCATGGAATTCTTTTTATGTACTGAGTGAAATACATGCCGAAAGCAAGTTCCGGTAATCTTGTGGTGAGGATTACGGCCTTGGGAAGGTATCCAATAACATTGGAATTGAGCAGGAGCATTGCAATATATAGTGCGGCTATTATCAGCAGTGTTGGAATAGGGTAATTTTTTACACCCCATCTCAGCAGCGGAAATACAAGATAGAAGATAATAATGAATCCAAGAAACCACTCGCCAAGGGTGTAAAAAGTGGGGATCGCAGCATTGGCCAACAGCCCATCTACCCCAAGAATGGAGAAGATAATATTCTCCTTAGGCACTCCGGGATGAGGATTTCCTCCCGCACGCAAAAACAGGAAGGCATTCGCAACAATAAACGCTATCCAGAACATGGGGTATAGCGTTTTAAAACGCTTCCAATAAAAAGATTTCAGTTCTAGTTTCTTGACTCCACCGTGGTTATACATCAATGCGGCACCAGAGATAATCAGAAACAGTGAAACACCGAGGTTTCCTATGTAAATGCCAAAAGGCTCATTGATGAATACGGGATGAGACTGCAGGAATGGATTATTGTAATGCGTGATCACAATCAGCACTGCGGCTATGGCACGAATAAGATCTAGATAGAATAATCGAGGGCGACGCTTGGTCTCTGCCTCCGAGGATTGTAGTTCTGCTGCTGATGGGGATGCCGTTGTTGCATCTGATGTTGCCATTGCGCTTCCTGATTTCCTTCTGCTTCTGACCTCGGATTGTTACCGATTAATTGTTACTTGTCTTTCGCGGAGTTGATTTCATGGCGGTGAACTACTGGGTCTTTGCCGAGAAGATGCCTAACTGATAGTGCCATCTTGGTTAACATGACATTTCGCTTGATAAGTCCCTTGACGTTTCTCATAATCGTTGCACGAAGACTTTGACTAGCCGAAGCGTTGCGGCATGTCTCCAGCAAAGTGGGGCGGGCTAAAGCGGGACCTATCGCTTTAGCCAGCTCACGAGTTTCGAAAGCGAGATTGGTGATTTCCAACTTTGCAAAATGCTCGGAAAACACATATTCGCTGTAGTAGCCATTGGATTGAGCCACATAGCAGTAAGCGCGCTCAACGAAGTGTAAAAACGAGCCGTCTGCAGGGTTAGGTTCGGGCGGGAAATCTGCATAGTCCCATGATCTGTCAATTAGACCATGGAGCGCATTCGGGCGGAACCAGAACATGGTTCCCAGAGGGGCGATAACATCAGCATGCGGGCTGAGCGGCACTTTGATTCCAAGTCCGTCCAGTAAATCTTTTGTCCCCTGATAGTTGGGTCCCCAGCTGAACGCATAGCTATAAAAATAATCCGCATGGTTGGGCGCGCTCGGCATCGCTACGCCAAGTCGGGGATTATCGGCGAATAGATTAATGATATTGGCGACGTATGCTTTGCTGGCAAGCGTGTTTCCGAAGCATTTCTTGGCGAAGCCGTCGCCAATGGTCTCAGGACGCAATTGTCTAACTTTTTTGTCGTGTGCGAAGCAGACGAGGTCGTAGTTGAGGACGTCCTTGCCTGCTCCGACGAGGAGTGCGCTGACGTCGCGCCCGCGGTTCTCGATGACGCGCACATCGATGTTGTAGGGCATGCCCTCGCACCGCTCTTTCACGATGCATGCCTTCTCCTCGCTGCCCACGGTGATGATCACATCACAACCCTCAGGCATAGATCTGGCGTATCGCAAAATTTGATCAAGAATATCCATATAGTACAGATGCAGAACGAGAGCAACACGGAATTTTTGCGGAATGGGTTGCGCATTATCCTGCGAAAGGACTCTTACAAGTTGCAAGTTCTTTGTCAGATCGCTAAGTTGAACCGTGCGTAGCAGGTTTTGCCATATGAGGTCGGTGTCATAGCCGGTGTGGTCGCGCAGGTACTCGTACAGGCCAAGCGAAGCATTACCAACCGACTGATTCAGAACATCGTGGTAATCATGGAAAAATGAGCGACGTTTAAAAATTGGGCAATGCCGGTCCTCAATTAGTTGTTTTGCAGCAAAAGTGATTGGCCCGTAGGTGTAGCCTTCGAGGTCGTTGGTGTTGACGTAGACGTCCCAGGTGTATCCGAGGTCGGCGAATCGTTTGGTGAAGAGGGATTCGTGCAGTCCCACGGAGTCCTCGTAGCTGTTGATGGGGGGCAGGTTGTCCCAGTAGTTCTGGAATTCCTTGCTGGACACCAGGCTCTTGCGGTAGGCGTGGAAGTGGGACTGGATGTGCTCGGGCAGGTAGCCGAAGGGGCTGCGTCCGAAGGGGTCGAACGGTACCTTGTGGAACTTGGTGATGCCCCAGAAGTCGAGGTCTCGCTTGTCCATGGCGTCGAACATCTCGGAGAAGGGGTGGACGGGGCCCATGATGGTGGCGTTGAACAGGACGATTTCGTCGAATTCGGTGAGCGCGTCCCATCCGTAGGAGTCCATGGCGGTCTTGTATGCCCATGCGTCGAATCCCTGGTTGGCGCGCACGGTGATGTTGCCGGTGTACCGGGCGAGTTTGGCGCGTCCCTCGTCGGTGAGCTCGCCGTTGCATACGATGGCCATCTCGGTGAAGTGGGGCGCCAGCCCGTCGAGCAGCGTGGTCACGTAGTCGTCCACCACGCCTTGCGCGTCGTAGAAGAAGAAGATGCCCAGCCGGTTCACGGCCCCATCATCAGCAAAACGCATACAACAAACCACCCTCACAAACGATTAATACTGTTTGAGCAACAACGCTTTTTACATGATGTGTTATTTCGAACGTGTTTGCCGCTCATATGCAGAAAGTAGATGTTGCCTACGCCGATGATTGTGCATCCTATCGATTTTTCGAACAATTCGGTCAAACAGGCCGATTGCTTTGGGACCAATACCCGGAATGAAAGAAACGCAATTACGAAGGATACGAACAATCATGTTACGGAAATGTTTACCATGCTCGATTGCATCACAAGTAAAGGGAAGCGTTGGCATCAACCAGGTATCAGTAATACAACGAGTCAATGCTCGCGTTGTATACGCCAGATTAGTGAGTTCTATTCTCGAATAACGATCTGAGAAAACATACCCACTGTAGTATCCATTGGCTTGGGCTACGTAGCAGTATGCACGTTCAATGTAGTGCAGTATGGTCCCGTCAATTTTATTTGGTTCTTTTGGAAAATCTGAGTACTGCCAATTGTGATTAAGAAGTCCATCGCTAAGTGCCTTGGGACGGAACCAGAACATGGTCCCTAGAGGGGCAATGACTTCCTTTTTCTTATCCAATGGAACGGTTTTATGTATATCCCTTAGCAGCTGCACGGTACCGTCAAAGTTATCTCCCCAACTTAGGGTAAATACGGGGAAATAATTACCGTGTTCTGGAGGATTAGGCATCAGTACCCCCAGGTGGGGTTCACGCTCAAATTGATCTATAATATTGGCCACGTATGCTTTGCTGGCAAGGATATTCTCAAAACATTTGTATGCAAATCCATCTCCGACACTAAGCGGCTTAATTTGAGTTACTTTTTTGTCGTGTGCGAAGCAGACGAGGTCGTAGTTGAGGACGTCCTTGCCGGCTCCGACGAGGAGGGCGCTGACGTCGCGTCCGCGGTTCTCGATGACGCGCACGTCGATGTTGTAGGGCATGCCCTCGCACCGTTCTTTCACGATGCATGCCTTCTCCTCGCTGCCCACGGTGATGATCACATCACAACCCTCAGGCATAGATCTGGCGTATCGCAAAATTTGATCAAGAATATCCATATAGTACAGATGCAGAACGAGAGCAACACGGAATTTTTGCGGAATGGGTTGCGCATTATCCTGCGAAAGGACTCTTACAAGTTGCAAGTTCTTTGTCAGATCGCTAAGTTGAACCGTGCGTAGCAGGTTTTGCCATATGAGGTCGGTGTCATAGCCGGTGTGGTCGCGCAGGTACTCGTACAGGCCAAGCGAAGCATTACCAACCGACTGATTCAGAACATCGTGGTAATCATGGAAAAATGAGCGACGTTTAAAAATTGGGCAATGCCGGTCCTCAATTAGTTGTTTTGCAGCAAAAGTGATTGGCCCGTAGGTGTAGCCTTCGAGGTCGTTGGTGTTGACGTAGACGTCCCAGGTGTATCCGAGGTCGGCGAATCGTTTGGTGAAGAGGGATTCGTGCAGTCCCACGGAGTCCTCGTAGCTGTTGATGGGGGGCAGGTTGTCCCAGTAGTTCTGGAATTCCTTGCTGGACACCAGGCTCTTGCGGTAGGCGTGGAAGTGGGACTGGATGTGCTCGGGCAGGTAGCCGAAGGGGCTGCGTCCGAAGGGGTCGAACGGTACCTTGTGGAACTTGGTGATGCCCCAGAAGTCGAGGTCTCGCTTGTCCATGGCGTCGAACATCTCGGAGAAGGGGTGGACGGGGCCCATGATGGTGGCGTTGAACAGGACGATTTCGTCGAATTCGGTGAGCGCGTCCCATCCGTAGGAGTCCATGGCGGTCTTGTATGCCCATGCGTCGAATCCCTGGTTGGCGCGCACGGTGATGTTGCCGGTGTACCGGGCGAGTTTGGCGCGTCCCTCGTCGGTGAGCTCGCCGTTGCATACGATGGCCATCTCGGTGAAGTGGGGCGCCAGCCCGTCGAGCAGCGTGGTCACGTAGTCGTCCACCACGCCTTGCGCGTCGTAGAAGAAGAAGATGCCCAGCCGGTTCACGGCCCCATCATCAGCAAAACGCATACAACAAACCACCCTCACAAAACTAATAGTGCTAATTGCATAAAAAGACTAACAGAATGCTATCGCCATGGCAGGAACATCGACGTGTAAGATATAGTGAATTCATGAAGGTTACGGCTAGGAGAAGTATCGTTATGCCCACATTTTCTCTGGTTGTCATCGCATATAATCGCGGAGACTATATAAGGCAATGCCTCGACAGCCTAGTTGGTCAGACCTTCACTGATATCGAAATCATTGTTGTTGATGATGCAAGTACTGATGGGACTTTGGATGTAGTCCGATCCTACTCGGACAAGGACAGTCGTGTAAGGGTCATTGCGAAATCGCGGAATGAGGGGGCTCATTTAGCTCGCCTCGATGGATGTGCAGCATCTACTGGAGACTATGTAATTTTCGTGGATGGTGATGATGCTTTAGAACTCACCGCGTGCGAACTGTTGGAACCTTTTATAAGAAGCCACGATGTTGATATCGTCCGGTTTGGTAGGACAGTGGTTGGAGAGACCGATGTGGATCGTGCGGAGGTCCCCGCCTTAGAGTATTTGTACAACAAAAAGACTGAAGCATTGCATGGCAAGCAGATTATCTGTGCTATGTATGAAGACGGACGTGATAGCAAACTGACGTATTGCGTTATTGATTCGGTGTTCAAGGGAGATTGGATTCGTGCTACCTGCAATAGTATTGCACGAGTGAAGCTTGGCCGCATGCAAGATGCATATGAGTCGTTTGTCATCGCGAGCAAAGCTCAGAGTCTAATTACAATTCCGGAGTGCCGCTTGCTTCGGTACCATTACGGTCGTGGAGTATCCGGCTCCGAGACGATGACAACATCGACATTTGTCAAGGACCAAAGTAGCATGTTTGCCGTGACTTGCGCAGTCGAAAAATACGCGGAAACCCAAGATGACTTTATTAGGGATTTGGCTGCACGATTCAGACGCGATGTATTGCGTATTGTAGAGAATCAGTGGAGAAGGCGTCTTCTCCCTGAGCAGCAGCAAGAAGCTTTGAAGGCCGTGCGCCAAACGTGGGGCGAAGAAGCGGCATGTGGAGTGCTCTTGATTCCATTTCTCGCTCGGGCTAAGGAATTGGTGGACGGACATTTTACACCAGTAGATGGTGACGATTACTACCGCTGGGATGACATGTTGCGACTGATACGACCTGAACATATCTCAGACCAAGAACTAGCAAATCAGTTGAAAGATCTTGATCGTATGCGCGGGGCAATCGACAAGCAGGTCAAAGCTAACTTGTTGGCTGAGGAGGAGCGTCAGCGTTCGCTCGAAAGAGCCCTTACCGAGGAACGCGAACGACGCCGACTTCTGAAGACTGGAAGTGCGGCAAAGCAAATTGTAGATAAGCTACTTCCCGAAGAGTCTCGCATGAGGCGCGCGATTCGTGGTTTTTTGCTTCCCTTTAGGTCGTAGACTGACTGGTGCATTATACTGTTGATTCAATTATGGACGTTTGATTATTGCTAGGATGGTTATTTCGTGAGTAATGCCTTAACTTGGTTAAAAGAAAGAACTCGTTATTCGGTAGTGGTCTTCAAAGAACTGGTGAAAACCGATTTCCAGTTACGCTATCAGGGTTCTTTTCTTGGAGTCCTATGGTCAGTGCTAAAGCCGCTAATGCTGTTTGCTGTCATGTACATGGTTTTTGTGCGGTTCTTGAAGTTTTCGGACGGAACTCCGACCTTTGCTATCTCGCTATTGTGCGGCACCTGCCTTTGGTCTTTTTTCAATGAAGCAACGAGTACAGGTATGTTGTCCATAGTGTCACGTGGCGATTTGATGAGAAAGATTCATTTTCCCAGCTACATCATTGTGGCTGCGACCACAATGGGGTCGATGATTTCTTTGGGAATCAACATGGTTGTTGTAATTATTTTTGGTCTTTTCGCTCATGCTCATTACACGTGGCGAGTAATTCTTGTTCCTTTGAGCATTATTCAGCTTTACGGTATTGCTCTGGGTATTGCATTGCTACTGGGGACCCTCTACGTGTACTACCGAGATGTAGCTCATATTTGGGAAGTTATTTTGCAAGCAATGTTTTATGCTATTCCTATTATTTATCCAATTACGATGGTCTCCAAGGATTATCCTTTGATTGCAAAGTTGATTTTGTTGAATCCCGTGGCACAAGCCATTATGGATATTAGGCATAATCTACTTTCTCCTGAATACATTCCTACTGTGTGGACATGGGAGGGAAGTCCTTGGCTGGCGATAATTCCTTATATTCTGTCCGTGGTATTGCTTTGGTTGGGTATATACGTATTCCGAAAGAACAGTGCAAAGTTTGCTGAGGTATTGTAGTGGTAGATCAGAATAATAGTGAAAAAAATATGGCATCTGATAATGAGTCTCCGATCGTGCTTTCGGTAAAGCACGTGGCCAAATCATTTAGATTACCCACTGAACAGGCCTCTGGTCTTAAGCAGGCATTCCTGAATTGGACCAAGGGCATTAAGGGGTATCGTGAGCAGCAAGTACTAAAGGACATCAATTTTGAGGTCCACCAAGGAGATTTTTTTGGTATTGTTGGACGTAATGGATCTGGTAAGTCAACGCTACTGAAAATAATATCAGGCATTTACAGGCCCGAACAAGGTTCGGTTTCTATTCAGGGTAAGCTTGTTCCTTTCATTGAACTCGGTGTGGGATTCAACCCTGAATTAACAGGGCGCGAGAATGTGTATCTTAATGGTGCACTACTTGGCTTTTCTCATAATGAAATCGACGCCATGTATGACGACATCGTCTCGTTTGCTGAACTTGAAGATTTCATGGATCAGAAGTTGAAGAATTATTCCAGTGGTATGCAAGTCCGTCTTGCTTTCTCGGTGGCGATCAAAGCTCAGGCCGATATCTTGGTATTGGATGAGGTCCTTGCAGTTGGAGATGAGGCATTTCAGCGTAAGTGTGATACTTTCTTTAAAGAGATACAGCAGAATCCCTCCAAAACGGTGATTTTGGTCACGCATGATATGTCATCGGTAAAAAAATACTGCAACAAGGCGATACTTATTCGTGATGGAGAAATTGTCGTTAGCGGTGACAAAGATCAAGTTGCTAGCCAGTATACGCTTGATAACCTTAAAACAGCCGCAGCCAGAGACATGGATACGGGTTATCCTGTGGGTCTGAACGAAACAATCCCCTCAGTTAAGGTAGTTCCTAAGTCGCCTCTTGAGGCGAAGCACGGTGCGTCTTTCCTGTTCGATGTCGAATATGAGTGCACAGAGGACATCGACCATTTTGTTGTGGCGACGTTGTACGATTTGACACGTGGTGGAATAACGTATGATACCGGTTCACGGACGTATCCTCAGCAAGGAGCAGGTAAGCGTACGTTGCATTTCGAGATGCCGATTGATATGCTGAACAGCGGAACATATCGTCTGTATGCGAATATACGTGTTGCAGATCAAGAACATCCCGGTAAGACGCAGATGATTGCTTTTGCCAATGTGGAGAATTGTTGCGTGTTTACTGTTAATGATTCCGAACATGAGTCATATGCTCTTCTCAATGAGATGGCTATGAACATGAATCTACTGTCGATTGAAACGAATAATTGATTTAGATATGAATCACGATATTTAGCGATTCTGATTGCATTCTTATCTCTAGCAGAAGACATGGAATCCAAGCTGAATTGGAGGAATGGTACGCAGGTCATATCGTTAACATTGCTAATGGTCGTAGTTATTCTTTTCAATATTTGTCGGGGTTCGGCATATTAGGCGCTATTGCTGTTTTCGTGGATGTCAGTTCGTCGTCGAGCCGTTGATTTCGTGAGCGTGAGGGGTGTTCCCGCGTATTCTGTTTTCCGGCCAAAGAAATGAATCGCGAAGAGCGCCTGAGCAAAAGCTTGTTCGCCGGATTGCCGAACGTCAAAGGCATGGTTGCAGAGGATGTGCGGATCACGGATTCGCCGCTGTGTTCCGAACCCGTGCTCGAGATCCGGGTGCGCCCGCGCAGGGGCATGCTCCGATGCTCCCAATGCGGAAGGAGGCGCCGCGGGCATGACCAGGGCGGCGGCGTGCGCCGCTAGCGTGGCCAGGACTTCGGGGCTGCTGGCGCGTCGAACTGGTCGCCGCCATGCCGCGCGTGGACTGCCCGAGGTGCGGCGTCGTGGTCGCCTCCGTGCCGTGGGCGGAACCGGGCAGCCGGTTCACCAGGGATTTCGAGGCGGAGTGCGCGTGGCTGATGACGGTCGCGAACCAGAAGACGGTCAGCGGTTTCCTTCATGTGTCGTGGAGGACCGCCGGCACCGTCGCCCGTCGGGTCGCGGAACGCGTCAAGGCGTCGATGCCGTCGCCGTTCGACGGCCTGCACGCGATCGGCGTGGACGAGACCAGCCATCGCAAGGGCCACACGTACATCACCGTGGTCGTCGACCACGAGCGGCACCGGGTCATCTGGGCGCACGACGGGGTCGGCGGGGACGTGTTCGACCTGTTCTTCAAGGCGTTGACGCCCGAACAGCACGCCTCCATCAGGGTCGTCACCGGCGACGGGGCCCGCTGGATCGACCCGTGCGTCGGCCGGTGGCGCCCGAACGCCGAACGCGTATTGGAGTGTTTTGCTTCAATGTTTGTTCGACAGGTTCGGCAGTGTTTTTCCGTAGTGTGGGCTGATGGTTTTCCCCGGTGTCGTCATCGTTTCCCGGTGATGTGAGAGGCATCGGTGCCGCGGCCTGTATATTCCCGAGTTGCCAATCGGTTTTGATTCGGCCGGTTGCCGCCGGCC
>OGTL01003617.1_pt1 | contig 9895 bp, 9 predicted proteins | sample 1553601 | NCBI WGS metagenome assembly OGTL01 (sample SAMEA2580112, study PRJEB22360) | human gut metagenome | biome: human gut; feature: human-associated habitat; material: faeces | place: Denmark | collected 2008/2010 | reverse complement strand
CCCGGAAAGCCTGTAAAACAGGCACTTCCGGGATACACAAGACAGGACAAAAATCGACTTCCATTATCAAGAGGTGAGTGCTAATTTTTTGTGAAAAATTTGTGATATTAAATAAAAATCAACTCCACCCTCTATCTTTCATCCCCAAACGTTTGTCCAAATTTCTATTTCATTACAGTGTTTTTATGATACGCTTGTTTTATGCAGCATATTACTATTATGTATTTATCAGGGAGGGTTTTACTATGCAGATTAAATTACAATCTGACAATTATCATGTACTTTTAAACACACTTGGTGCCGAATTAAATTCCTATTCCAATCCATCCGGGAATGAATACGTATGGAATTCTGATCCCGCTTACTGGCTTCGATCTTCTCCGCTTCTTTTTCCGACTGTGGGAAATGTCCGCAACGGAGAAACTGTTATCAAGGATCATATATACCAGATGCCCAAGCATGGTTTTTGTAAAGAATCTGAATTTGAAGTAACAGAACAGACTGAAAATTCCGTCACTTTTTTACTTAAAGCAAATGAAGAAACATTAAAACATTATCCTTATGATTTTAAACTTTACCTGTCATATCATCTGAATGGCAGTACTCTGTCTATGGACTATAGAGTAATAAACAAAGATTCCGATCTTATGTATTATCATATTGGTGCACATCCCGGTTTCATGTGTCCAGTCAATAATGGAGAAAATATTGAAAATTGTATTTTAAGATTTGAAAAAGAAGAGAATTTTATTTCTTATGAATATGATATAAAGAATCTGGAATTTAATTTTGATCACAAAGTATCCCAGAAAACAGAAGGCAACACACTTCCTCTCACAATTTCCATGTTTGATCAGGATGCTGTTTTCTTTGAACACACGAATTCACACCATGTTTCTTTCGTAAATGCAGTTACAGGAAAAGGTGTTTCCGTATATTATCCTGATTTTGAATCCCTTGCGATCTGGACACCGGCCGGAGGAAAGGCTCCGTTTCTCTGTCTGGAGCCATGGAACGGTTCCGGCATTTTTCATCAGGATGATGATATTTTTGCGCATAAACATGGAATCCTCACGCTGGAATCTGGAAAAGAAAAAACATATCATCTTGAGATTTCTCTGATAGAATAATCTTTTATTCTTCGGTTTTCAGATTCCACATGACCTGTATTGCACCATCCATCACATGGAATTTCTTAAAATAGGCTTCCTCCTTTGGGATCCACATATTCTGAAATTGTTTTGCCTTTTCCGGACCATTGCGCTTTTTTATATTTTCCATCTGGTCTTTGGAGGAAATATTTAAAAATACACGAAGTTGATAAGGGTTCTTAAAGTATGGATGCATACTGTAGGAACCCTCTATAATATTGAGTTTTTTATAAGGAACAGGATATCCCTCCAGCAGATTCCATTTCCGGCAGCTGAACGGCTGATAAAAAACTGTCTGCTTCTGAAAGATCGGCCTTAATACCGTTTCCTCAAACCGCTCATAATCCACATTTCCTCCTGTTTCTTTCAGACGCTGCGGCGTACGCTGTTCCATGCGCAGAAAAAAGTCATCCATTCTGAACAGATTACAGTCGAATATCAGCTCCAGATATTCTCCCAATGTAGTTTTCCCACTTCCACACCTGCCATCAATTGCAACGATCAGAGGCTCATCCAGTCCTTCCTTCTCTTTCTGCAATTGTCTGATTGCCTGAACTACCGGTTCAAATCTTTCTTTGCAACATGCCTTTAATTCCATTCTACTGTTCCTTCCATATTATACAAACGTTCTACCAGGGACGGGATCAGAACAAGCTGAATCAGAATTCCCGGCAACGCATTTATAAATCCTCCCATCAGAAACAGTTCCCAGGTAAAGATCCCTCCTGTAAATGCATATACTGCTGCCGAAACCAGTCCCCATACGATCCGTCCACACAGCATTGCTGCTATGAGTGAAATATACAGGGATTTTATATCTTTTTTCATTTTTTCTGATAAAATTCCTGCCACCAGCCCATAAGTGGCAAGTTCAAACGCCATACAGAAGGCATTCGGAAAAATTGCCGGCATTCCGAACACCACTCCTCTTAAAAGAGGTGTAATAATCCCAATAAGTAAACCATATGGCCATCCGCAGATATATCCACATAATAACACCGGTATGTGCATCGGGCAAAGCATTTTCCCTACTGCCGGTATCTGCATTGTGATAAATGGAAGGATCAGTCCGATCGCAAGAAACAATGCTGCTAAAATTCTTTTTCTTAAAGCTGTATTTTCTTTCATATCCCAAATTCTCTCTTTCAGTATAAAAATGCCAGTAATATAACAAAACATCCCTGTCAGAAACACAAAACAGCTCTGGACAGGGATGCTTATATTATAAATACTATACCCTACTAATTAATGACGCTACATCAACAGCAACATGGATGACGATGTCCATATTCATCCATACAATCCTGTGCAGGATCTTTCATGCAAAGATGTACAGCTGCTTTTTTGAATGTCATTGGCAGTGCCAGAATATTTGGTTCCTGACCAACATATTTCTTCTTGGCATCTTCCAGTGCTTCTTCAAATGTAGCTCTTGTTTTTAAGCCCATTCCTCTTGCATAGCCCGGTTCCTCAGCGCCTACGATATAGATTGCACTGGTATTCATTTCTGCAATATGTCCGCAGGACATCATAGAGAAGCCATGGAATGGATGGAATGCATTCGTATAACGATATTTACGGATATATTCTTCATTCGTAGCAAAATACTCACCAAGGCGGTTCATATCCGGCAGCGTATTCATATGATCATGCTGGAACAGATCATATAATTCTCTTAAATATGGCCAACGCTCATCATGGAAATAACCATTGCATGTAGATGCGCAGATAATTACACAGTTATCACTCATAACTCTCTTGAATCGAAGTACCTGTGCACTTAAAGCCTGCATCATCATGATAGGATTGGTTCCCATTCCATCACCATAGTGGAATTTCTGCGGCATACCAAATACAAGTACATCATATTTCTTCTCTGCCCAGTGTACATAGGTTCTCTTGTCAGCAAGCTTCCAGCTGATCGGCATCATTTCCTTTGCATAGCCTGAGTAAATTGCGATCTGTCTGGACTGTGTATCCAGTACAGCATCACAGCAGAAGAAAGGATGTCCCATTTTTTCTTCCATATGCATACTGATCTCATCAAATTTATTACGCATCAGGCTTCCACCATTAACCGGTGTAAAATCATCTCTGTGCATAACAGACGGTACATGATGGCTTGCAATACATTTCCAGTTTGTAATACCAGTTGCACTGTGTTTGTATCCGCCTGAATATCCACCATAAGGATTTCCCTGTACATGACCGATAAGAATCGGAATATCACACTCAAAGACATATTTATTCATGTACACCGGATCGCCTCTGTGAGTGGTTCCAAGATCTACCATATGTTCCTGATCTTCACTGTCATGACTGATGATCTGTCCTGTATGCCAGAATTCATTAAATAATTCTTCTCCAAAGATAGCCTTTGCATCCGCTTCTGTGCTTCTTGGATGAAGTCCGTTAGAAATAATGAAAAGAATATCTTTCTTTTCAACACCGGCAGCATATAATTCTTTCAAAATATATTTAATGCTTAACTTTCTGTGGCTGGTAGCCTGCTCGCCACCTTTTACACGATCCGGAACAACAATAGTAACTGTTTTTCCGGGTCCTGCCAGTTCTGTTAAAGTAGGCATACCGATCGGATGAGCCAGACTTTCCAGATAAGCAGCCTCAAGCTGATCTTCCGGAATATGATCAGGATCCTTTACAGTTTCTCCCGGGATAAAAATATCAGTATTATCCGGCAATTCAGCAGACATGGTTCCCTGTCCATACTCAAAATCAAATTTCATAGTAAATCTCCCTTCATTATACGTACTTAATTTATTATCTGTTATTTACCTTACCCATATAAAGACGAATAATCTCAAGATATTCCTCCGGATAATATCCAATTTCACCCTGAAATCTTGTCAATGCGATCAATCCACCATCTATCTCATCAATGGACGCAAGCATTTCTGCATTGTCCTGCTTCAGACCACCACCATATACGATGTCCATACCATTTGTCTTTTCTTTTACAAATTTCGCGATCTTAGTAATATATTCTTTTCCGGCCGGTGTTTTTCCCGGTCCGATAGACCAGATTGGTTCATATGCAATCACAACTTTTGAAGTATCTACATCTTTGAGACCAATTTCAAGCTGTTTTCCAAGAACTTCCTGCCACTGCTCCTGTTCCTCACTCTTTTCACCAATGCAGTAAAGAACTTTCATTCCTCTTTCAATCGCACATTTGATTTCCTGATTCAGAAGACGATTTACAGCATCTGTATCTGTAACACCTGCTTCTGCGAGAATTCCTGCTTTGTCATTTCTTTCTTCGCAATGTCCGATAATAGTAGTCTCACATCCCGCAGCAACCATAGCTGAAGCCGGTCTGTTTGTAGTAAATGCACCAAAATTTCCACCAACTGCAGTATCTGCTCTGAATACACTCTGGCAGCCTATCTGAACAGGACTTCCTTCTGTTTTTGCTGCTGCTGCATTCAGAAGATGTACTTCCGGAAAATACATACCAAATTCCACTTCAGAAGGATCATATGTCTTTAATTCTTCCTGTGTATTCTTTACAATACAGGATGCCCAGTCAGCAACCGGAGCCAGACGGTTTACACCTCCGAATTCCACCGGAACATCAAATCTTTTTAAATTCAGATAAATGTGTTTCATAAAATTCTTACCTTTCTTTTAACAAAATTAACAGACAAATAATCATCATACAATGTGCAGTCTGCCTATAGTCTCTGCAAACAGATTCAGGATAAAAGGAGATAGCTTCCGGCACACATCATAAAAATATATACCACTTTTTTGATTCCTGTCATAGTAAGCCGGCGAAACAAAAACATTCCAACTGCTGTTCCTGCCAGTGCCGCTCCAACCAAAGGCAGCATAGCTCCTGATACATGACCCTGAAACACATGGATCAGGAAAACACTGACCGTATTAATTGTAAAAAACATTTGAAGTGTAGCATTATATTTTTCTTTATCATCTGTCACGGACAAAAAATACGCTACCATCGGTGGACCTCCAATATTAAAAAGTCCTCCGCAAAAACCACTGACTGCACCGGCTGCCAATCCGGAAACCAAACCTGCCTTTAAATGAACTTTACTGCTGAAGAAAATAAAATAAACTGCCAGAACAAGAAGAACTGTTCCCATGATCTTTGACAAAACAGCTTCATCCAGAGCCATCAGCGTATTCACCCCCAGAAGGCTGGTTACCGTAGCCATGATCACAGGTGGCAGAAGAAGTTTCCAGTCAATAAATTTCCACAACTTTACTGCAATGTAAATTACCATAAAAAAAGCTGCAATCGCTTCCAGTATGGAAGCTGTGTAAAAAGGCATAAACATTGGCCAGATGGCCATACAGATAATTGCATAGCCAAATCCACTGCTGCTCTGCACACAACTTCCTGCCAAAGCTACCAGTGCTGTTAATATATAGATCAAAGCCCTTTACGATAGCGCTCTGCCATTTCATCCAGACCAGTCATCTCCACCAGCGGTGCTTTTCCATAAGAACCAAATTCTACGATCAGAGTACCGATTGCTTCTTTTACGCCCTTTTCAACAACAGCCATAAGAGCAGCAACATCTTCATCCGGAATAACGCCATACATAACTGTATCCATAATAGGAGTCAGGAATGCACGTGGATCAAACTGTTCTTTCTTTGCCTCCAGAAGGCGATATACCTCACCAATCGACTGGCTTTCTCTTTTTTCAGGATGAGCTGCAAAAAATTCTTTCATATTTCTTGTAACAGCCAGACGGATATCTGTATCTACATTGATCTTTCCAATACCACATGGAATTGCCGCTTTCAGTTCATCAATAGAAATTCCATAGGCATTCTGGATATTTCCACCCAGAGCATTGATCTCATCTACAATATATCTTGGCACTGTTGAAGATCCATGAGATACCAGTACACCAAAAATACCCTCATGCAGCATGCACTCTTTGATGGCAATGGCAATTTCTTTTCTTAATTTAACATTTTTTCCTTTAGAAGCGCCATGCATGGTTCCATAAGAAATAGCCAATGCATCAACACCTGTTTTCTTAAAGAATTCAATAGCCTTTAAAGGATTGGTATAAGTAGATGTAGCAGAAAATACATGATCCTCCACGCCGGCTAAAACTCCCAGTTCACCCTCTACAGAAACACCTCTTTCATGTGCATATTTGACAACTTCACGAGTCAGTTCCACGTTTTCATCAAACGGAAGGCTGGAGCCATCAATCATAACAGATGTATAACCGCCTGCAATTGCTGCTTTACAGGAATCAAAATTCTTACCATGATCCAAGTGAAGAACAACAGGAATCGGGGAATTTTCTGCATATTTCTTTACAGCATCTGCGATATTCTTTGCACCGATTTTTTTATCTTCCAGAGTAGCATTCTGAAAATCTGTTCTTCCACCCATAAATCCATTTGCAAGATCTGCTCCCTGAAGGATTGCTGCAGAACGGAACATTTCATGAACTTCAATTGCTGCTTTTGCCTGTGCTACTGCATTTACATTAAATGCCCCCTGTGCAAAGTGATATTTATCTACAGTTTCCAGTAATGGTCTTAATGGTATTAATGGCATAATCTTCTCTCCCTTATTGTTCTATTTTTCTACCTTTTACAAATGTATCAATGACAGAATATTCTTCATCCAGAATAACCACATCCGCATCTTTTCCAGTATCAAGACTTCCAATCCTGTCATATACATCCAGCATCTTCGCCGGATTGCATGTAAGAAGCGGCAGTATCTCTTCAAGAGATCTTCCTGTAAATTTGATCAGATTCTTAAGTGCACATCCTGTTGTAAGCGTACTTCCCGCTCTGGAATCTCCGTATTTCAGTTTTGCGTCTCCGTCTTTTACGATAACCGGATTAACGCCCAGCATATATTCTCCATCCGGAAGTCCGGCAGCCATGATAGAATCAGTTATGGCGATTACTTTGTCCAGACCTTTCATTTTCAGAAGAAAACGAACGGTTCCCGGATGCAGATGCCGTCCGTCACAGATAGCTTCACAATAGATGTCAGATTCCAGAACAGCCCCCATGATAGCTGGAAAATGCTGATGAAGAAGTTTCATCGCATTAAATGTATGTGTCGCTGCTACAGCCCCCTCATTAATACATTTCCATGAAGTCTCATAATCTGCGCCTGAATGACCGATAGCAACCTTCATACCAAGATCCGTCATTCCCTTAATTGCTTCCGGCACTCCTTTTACTTCCGGCGAAACAGTAATATAGCGAATATTACCGTCTGCTGCCTTCTGATATTCTTTCAGAAGCTCCAGATCCGGAGAAATCAGCAAATGCTCTGGCATTGCTCCTTTATATTCCGGCGCAAGGAATGGTCCCTCAAGATGAATCCCCAGAAGATCTGCACAGTTTTCATGTCCGTTCTTTTGTGCCTCCTGATGCTTCACAGCTTCATTTATTGTTTTCAACGTCTGTTCTTTCGTATCTGTCAATATGGATGAAAGCCATGACGTAGTTCCCTGAGTTGCAAAAAAATGTCCGATTTTTTCAAATCCCTGCTGATCAGCCGCATTTACATCTACCCCTGCACCGCCATGAGTATGTACATCTATAAAACCGGGTACTACATATTTCCCTTTTGCATCATAGACTTCATCTGCGTTTTCATCTTCAGCAGAACTGATCTTTCCCTCTTTCAGAACAAGATCTTCCTCTGAAAAAGTTCCATTCTTATATACTTTTCCATTTATGATCCGAATGCTCATGTTCTTCCTTCTTTCTATTGTCTGTTATCGACTATCTCAGTCAAGTGCTGCAACAAATTCTGTTATCTTCAGGTTAATATCCGGATGTGAAGTAAGAAGAGATACCGGGAAATCAGAAGTTGCTTCCCCATATGCAGCTCTTCGTACTACTGCACGATGCCAGTTTCTGAAACAGCCAAGGCGGATCTTTCCTGCATGAGAGATCTCATTGATTCCGATGGTAACACAATAATGAGGCATATCTTCCAGTGCTCCGTTGAAATCACCGATTGCGTTTGCTGTTCTTGTCTCTTTGGTAATTTCAAGAACACGTGTTTTCTGAGCAAGAAATTCTTCATTTGTAAGGGATGGATCTGCTTCATTAAATGCTACATGACCATTAATTCCAATTCCACCGAAACAGATATCAACGCCCCCCAGTTTTTCAATCAGTTCAGAAATATATTCCGGATGATTCGGATCCGGAAATACTCTCTGATCTTCCGGCATTACAAGTTCCGGGCGAACTTTATCATAAACTGTACGCTGCATGAAGCCTCTGAAGCTTAACGGATGATCTTTTGAAATCCATTGTTTCTCATCATCCAGATATTCATCCATGTTAATAAACCATACATTTTTCAGGCTGATATTCTGCTCATTAACCATATCCACAAAATATGGATACTGTCCTACAGGACCTACAGGACAGATAAATACTGTTTTTTCTCCCTTTTCGTTATGTTTTTTGATTTCATCCACCATTTCAACTGCCATAGAATGAAATACTTCTGCATTGTCTTCCATAACAATTACCGGAAGCTTCGGTCCATTACCCACTAACTCTTCCTTTGTATAGCTATAATAACTATGTCCCATATTGCTTTACTTCCTTTCATTTATTATCCAGCTCGTTACCTTTATTGTTGTATTTATTATAGTAGATAAAATTTTTTTAATCAACGAATTCAATGCAAATTTGCCTGGAATCTGCGCAAACGTTTTCTAAGAAATAATCATTGCTCTGAGGATTCCGGGACATTCATACTGACGTTTTCCGGCTCCAATCCCTATTTTCTTTATTTCAAATTCCTCCGGAAGCTTATCTTTCGTTCTTATTGCTGCCACAATAGCAGCACCTGTAGGTGTTACAAGTTCCCCCTCAACAGCTGTCACCTTTATGCACAAATGATTTGCGCTTATCACATTCGCAACTGCAGGAACAGGAATTGGTAAAATTCCATGCTGACAGCGGACGGTTCCGCAACCTTCATAAAGTACAGGTACAACTACATCCGTAATATCCAGATTATCCAGACAAACTGCCACAGACACAATATCTACAATGGAATCAACTGCACCGACTTCATGAAAATGTACCTGCTCCACAGGCACATCATGTGCCTTGCTCTCTGCTTCTGCAAGAATCTCAAATATTCTCAAAGCAATCTTTTTTGCATTGTCAGTCATTGCACTATGTTCTATAATATGTGCAATTTCTTTCACCCCTCTATGTTCATGGTGATGATGACAATGTACAGATTCTGTCTCATGTGCACATGCATGGTCTGCAATACCATGTTCATGTATATGAATCTCAGACTCTCCCGCAGTATTCTCATTATGACCATGCAGATACTTCATATCATGATCATGGTTTTCATGATCTTTATCTAACATAACGTCAAAATCACAGGCTGCAATTCCGGATTTTACCACTTTGCCGGTTTTTATCTGAAACCCTGATACAGGAAGACTTTGCAGTACCCTATCCAAAACTGCCTTATCCGCCCCCAGATCAAGAAGTGCACCGACGGTCATATCACCACTGATTCCGGAATAGCACTCTAAATACAATGTTTTCCCCATAAATTTAAGCACCTCCACTTTAGTTTTATGTACTCTATCAAAAATTATATAAGTTTTTACTTTTTTATCAATGACTTTGGGTTGATTTTGCATTCAAAGTACGCAAACGTTTTCCTTCTTTTTATTGTTTTTTTTATAAATTTACTGTATAATTAAAGTCGT
>OGTL01003612.1_pt1 | contig 9915 bp, 8 predicted proteins | sample 1553601 | NCBI WGS metagenome assembly OGTL01 (sample SAMEA2580112, study PRJEB22360) | human gut metagenome | biome: human gut; feature: human-associated habitat; material: faeces | place: Denmark | collected 2008/2010 | reverse complement strand
TAGTAATATTTTTTTCTTCATACGAATAGACCTTTCTATCGCTTGCTTTGTTATTGATTTATAGATTAGCTTACTGTCACAGATTATTTATGACAGTTTGCAAATATAGATATTATTTTAGAATAATCTCTCAATATTGACAAGTAAAATTCGTGATATATATTTATTTTATCTAATAAATTTCTCAGTGCGATGTTCTAATAGAAAAACACGGATTTCATATTGATGAAATCCGTGTTATCAATAAATATTTGGTTGTTATTTGTACACTTTAGATGAATCGAATGTTTTCCACCATTCCTGATTCTTAACACCACCGCTAGTTACCCAATCTGTAAACAAGGAATAAACAGTTTTTATATTTACATACTCTAAAGTCCACTTGAAGTCAGTAGGGACCATGATTCCCCATGCCAGATTGTCTTTACTGATGTAATATTTCTTACCGGAAACAGAACTATTATCATTATTTCCTCCAAATAAATCAGTATTAGCTAGTTTGGTTGGTTGATAGCCGATAACATGAATTTCTTTACGATTATTTCTATTTCCTTCCACAAAAATGAAAACATTCAGTTTGTTGATGTTTAATTCATCCGGAGAAATCGGATTGCTGAGTTTTATGGTGAAACTGATGTTCTTAACATTCGTATTGTTTGAATGATTGGCAAAGGTGTTAATTTGTTCATACCGATCTCTTCCCAATGCTTTGTGCGCATCGTCGAATAACGGAATAACTGCATAATCTTGTCCGTTCTCAATCTTATTACTGTTCAGGTTGAAGCTTTTGATAAGAGAGTTGTCACTAAATTCAACAGGTTGCATAATTGCGCTGGCAGGAACACCGTCCAACATGATAGCAGCTCCAATACTTTTAGTAGCTCCGGTAGCGGCTAAATCGATGCTTAATTTGAATTCTTCCACTTTATTATTCTTATTGAGAGAAATCGTTCTTTCTTTGATAATCATGACTAAATCATTCATATCATAGTCTCCATATAATGGCCATTGATCTTCAAATAAATATGCATAATTATGTGTATCATCCACTATGATCGGGAATTTAGGTTCCTCTGGTTCTTCTCCCTTATTTCCTTCGTTCTTTGTTCCTGTACAAACTTCGATAGTTACTTTGGATTCTCCTATTTTTGTAATATATGCGCCGTTCTGTACATGAAAATTAGTCCAATGTGGACTTTTCTCTACATGATTATCTGATTCAATAGCCAAATTGCCGTCATAAGTAAATCCTTGACCGGCTATAATGGGAGATTTTATCATAGAGGTGTTTTCACCTTTTCCATAGAACGTAGCATAACCAGGAGGTATATCCAGTCTTGTAGTTGCTTCCAGCATAGAGCCGTTATTCAAGTTAACAACTCCGTTTTGGAACTCCATTTTAGGTGCCTTGATATATCCTTGGGTTAAGTTTAACTTAATTCCGTTTGCGTAGAAGGAAATAGTGGCTTCCATACTGCAACTATTGTTGACGGTAGGATTAGTGAAACTGATCGTCTCAAAAATGATTATATTTTTGTTTGTGATAACAGCATCTGAGTTTGCAATCATTTTTTTTCCATAAATCTCTCCGTTATTTTCTAATGAGAAATTAGACGGAAGGTTAAACTCTCCTTCAAGTTCAATCTTATTGTCGTTGATAATTTGGGTATTTGAATTAATTGCTATGTCCTTGCTTGTTATAGTACCTCCGTTGTAGAGTGTAGCTCCCGAATGTAATGTCATAGTGTTTGTAACTGATACATTACCCCAGTTTCTTAATGCCGCAGGTGCTCCGTTAGTAAATGATATATTTTCGGCTTCAACGTTTCCTTCATCCATGACAGTCAGCATGGAGTTTCTTATAAAAGTCATCACTCCGGATGCTTTTATTTTAGCATTGTCCATAACTATGATTTCAATACCATTCTGGAACTGGAATGTAGTCGGAATTGTCCATGTTGCATCAACGTAAACTTTGGTTTTAATCTCACCGTCATATCCGTCAAATTTGAATGTACCGTTATAGTCAGAGGTAATTTTATAGGAAGCGTCACGCAGTAAAGTTGTTCCTTGCATTTCTGTAATTTCTTTTGCTTCACTTGGTATGGAAGTATAAACCGGTTTCTCGGGTGAAACAGCTCTTGTGGTAGCGGTACGGCTCATTAACACTCTGTTTTGAGCAGCAGATTCTTGATAGTAGAGTTTACAGGTAAAGTTGTCATTATCTTCCGGCACATCAAACAGATATACCTCTACACGTCCTCTGGGATCAGTCTGCTTTATATAAATACCTTTTTGCGTAGGTAGCAGAGTGATAGCAGCTGTAGCTTTAAAGTTATTCTCTTTATTTGCTGTCCTTGTAGCCAGTACAGATGCGTTTTCATTAGTAAGAGGATCTTCTGTATATATTTCTACTAAGTAGGAATATAACCCTCCTTCTTCATCTTTAACTTCGACTGTGACATTTTCTGTTTTGATTGTGCTCCAATCAAAACCATCAGGAGCAGCAAAACCGTCTCCCATTGGGTTGGACGTTTCGTAGGAGGGATCATACAAATCCTTCCCCGAGTCAACACAACTAAACAGGATACCTCCCATTGCTATTGCAATGATTGGCATGAAATGAATTGTTTTTTTCATCATAATTAATATTGCTTGATTGTTTGTAACCAAAATCTAATGCAAAAATAGCCGCATGTCTTATATTTAGGCTGTATTTTCTGTTATTTTATGTAGGAAAAACAATTGAATTTCCGTTTCGGTTCTATTTTAGCTCTAGTAGGTGCGATTAAGACTTTTTATATGATAAGAAATCCCTTGATTTTCAAATCTACAGATATATCAGATTTGAGAATCAAAGGATTATAATAATCGAATGGGTGTCTTAAGACTTGGTGATTTCTCCTATTAAACAGGAGTTCATTTTGTATCGTATATCTTTGTTGGGCAGTCCGTGTCCTAATAGAAACATTAGTTTTGTTATAGCACATTCAGGGGTACTGTCGTATCCGCTGATAACACCTGCTTCCAAGAGATGCATTCCGGTTTCGTAACGTCCCATTTCGACTGCTCCGGAAGCACATTGGGTGATGTTGACAATGATAATGCCTCGTTCAGTAGCCTCCTTTAATTGACGGATAAACCATTCTTTTTGCGGTGCATTTCCTGAACCGAAAGTTTTCATTACCACAGCTTTTAATCCGGGAACATGAAGGAGTGAAGTTACAATACTCTCTTGAATACCAGGGAAAAGGGTTAAAATAACCACATTGTTATCAAATAAGTAATGCGGCTTTAACGGCTTCGTAGGGTCTGGTTTACGAATGAGGTTGGGCTCGTATTTAATGTGTATGCCAACTCGTGCCAAAGGCGGGTAATTGAAAGAGCGAAAAGCATTAAAGTTTTCTGCATTGATTTTGGTGGTACGATTACCACGCATCAGATGATTTTCAAAGAAAATGCATACCTCCGGAACGATAGCAGTGCCATCCGGATTTTTTGCAGCAGCGATTTCAATAGCAGTGATGAGATTTTCTTTCCCGTCTGTACGCAAAGTTCCGATAGGGAGTTGGGAGCCGGTGAGGATCACAGGCTTACTCAGATTCTCAAGCATAAAACTTAAGGCGGAGGCTGTATATGCCATTGTATCTGTTCCGTGAAGGATCACAAAACCGTCGAAATAATCATAATTGTAATTGATGATTTTTACCAGTTTTGCCCAGTAAGCAGGCTCCATGTCCGAAGAATCGATAGGAGGATTAAATTGATAGGAGGAAATGCGATAGTTGAATCTTTTTAGCTCAGGAACGTGCTTGAGCAGATGATCGAAATTAAAGTTTTCTAGCGCACCAGTTTCTGGGTTTTCTATCATTCCGATAGTTCCACCCGTGTAAATTAACAAAACGGAAGGAGTTTCTGCTCTCATAATTGTTGAATTACTGTTAAAACGCTGACAAAGATATAGATTAATTGCGAATTATGGATAGTAAATGATAAATTTGTTTGTATTTTAGCGTAAAATGTTATAATATTGAATATTTATGCGGATGTATGCTAGGAATTAAAAGGAAAAGCAGGGTAAGTAGCTAAAGTAGTAACTACTTACTCCTGATTACTTCTATAAACTTACTTCAGTGCTTCTTTCAGTTTGAGAATAGCTTTTTCCGGGTCTTTTTCTTCTTCGAGCAGGGTGACGAATCGACTACCTATAATAGCTCCTGAAGCATGTTCGCAGGCAGCCTGGAAAGTTGCCTTGTTAGAAATTCCGAATCCTACCATTAATGGGTTTTTTAGATGCATATCTTCAATCTTCTTGAAGTATAACCGTTTTTGTTCATTGAAATCCTGTTGAGCTCCGGTAGTGGCTGCCGATGAAACCATATAAATGAATCCGTCTGTATGTGCATCAATCTCACGTACACGTTCTTCGCTGGTTTCGGGGGTGATAAGCATAATCACTTTAATGCCGTAACGTTCGGTAATGATGCGATAGCGTTCCTGGTAATCATGGAAGGGAAGGTCAGGAATAATAACACCGTCGATTCCGCACTCCACGCATTTGCGACAGAAATTTTCGAATCCGAACTGCATAATCGGGTTTAAATAGCCCATTAATACTAATGGGATTTTTACATCCCGGCGGATGTTACGTAATTGTTCAAAAAGTACCTTTAGGGACATTCCGTTGCGTAATGCTTGAGTTGCGGCATTTTGAATGACAATACCGTCTGCCATTGGGTCACTGAAGGGGATTCCGACTTCGATCATGCTGACACCATGCTTTTCGAGGGTACGGATCACATCGGCAGTACCGTCCAAAGTTGGATCACCTGCACAAAAATAAATGGAAAGTAAATCTTTCTTATTGCTATTGAAGAGTTGGTTAATTCTGTTCATGACTTTAAAAAATTAAATTTATCATTTTAGTTCATTTAAAAATGTCCGGATTCGTACCGGATCTTTTTTCCCCGGTTCCAATTCAAAACGGCTGTTCAGGTCGTAACCGGCGAGACGTGGATGTTTGAACTCCTTTAGTGCGTTGGCGCTGTAAGAGTTGATGCCTCCGCTAAGAAGGAAAGGAAGGAGACCGTTATAGGTATGCAGAATATTCCAGTCGAACAAGTTACCGGAGCCGCCGTATTGTTCGCATTTGGTATCGAACAGGAAAAGGTCACAGACTTTCTCATACTTATATACATTTTTCAGATCTTTCGGATGGGATATAGAAAAGGCTTTGATAATTTTTATCCCCATGGAATACAATGATCGACAGTATTCCGGTGACTCATTTCCATGTAGTTGCACATAGTTTAGTCCGAAACGGTCAGCATACATACTGACAATCTGCTTGTCTTCGTTCACAAAAACACCGACACGGTGGGTGTGGATAGGCAGATAAGCCGGAAGCTCATAGACATACCGGGGAGATTTGGGATAGAAGATAAATCCCAGCATATCTATATCTTGGAGCGATTCTATCTCCTGTATGTTTTCGGCTTCGCGCATACCGCATACTTTGATGATTTTTCCGTTGACCATAAATCTTCTGTTTTGAATAATTGATTTATTGTATACCTTGCAGGAAATTCCCTAAGGTGTTTCCCGGTTGTGTAGTTCTCATAAATGTTTCTCCGATCAGGAATCCCCGGAATCCGGCTGTTTGCAGACGTTTTACAGTTTGCGGGTCGGAGATTCCGCTTTCGGATACCAATACTGCATCTTGGGGAAGTTGTCCGGCCAGCCGAAAAGAGTTTTCCACATCAGTGAAGAATGTTCCTAAATTCCGATTGTTGATTCCCACCATATCTATTTTCTCATTAATATAAGTTAACTCCTCGGAACTGTGAATTTCTAGTAGTACTTCCAGACCTAAATCGTGTGCTTTCTTCACAAGTTCATTGCATTTTTCCGGTTTCAAAGCAGCGGCAATGAGAAGTACAGCATCTGCACCAACAATTTTAGCTTGATAGAGTTGGTATTCGTCAATGATAAAATCTTTTCTAAGAATCGGAATATCTACCAAAGGACGTGCAGCGCGAATGTCTTTCAAGTTCCCTCCGAAAAACTTCTCATCCGTGAGGATAGAGAGCGCAGAGGCCCCCGCAGCCGCATAAGCCGGAGCTATTTCTTCCGGACGAGCCTCCTGCTTTATCCAGCCTTTGGACGGAGAACGACGTTTGAACTCTGCTATAATTCCCGGAGACGAGGAAATTAATGCCTGTTTCATGGAACGGGAAGACGGCATTTCACTAATTCCTTCCTGCAACTGCTCGATAGAAATCGCCTGTTTTTGCAGATCTACTTCAAATCGTTTATTTGCTATGATTTCGGATAATATATCTTTCATATTTTAATTATTGAGTTCAATAAACTTCTTTAATGTATTCAGTGCCCTTCCGCTTTCTAGTGATTCTTTTGCAAGAGTGATACATTCTTCAATAGTCTTTTCCGGACAAATAACATGAATGGCAAAAGCCGAATTAACTACTACTACATTTTTTTGAGCTTCAGTTGCTGTATTATTCATGATATTATCGAAAATTTTGGCAGCCTCTTTCGGTGTCTGACCGCCATCCAGGTCAATGTCCCTATAACGGGAGAATCCGAGGCTTTCGGGAGTATAAATCTTTTCGTTGTCACTCGTTGCTACCTTAAATTCATTCGTCAGAGAAATTTCATCATATCCGTCCAAGCTATGAACAACGGCAAATTTGGTTTTACTTTCCTGATAAGTATAAGTATAGAGGCGTAATAACGGAAGATTGTAAACTCCCAAAAGTTGATAAGCCGGTAATACTGGATTTACTAACGGGCCGAGCATATTAAAAAAGGTACGCACGGCAAGTCCTTTGCGAACCGGAGCGACCGCTTTTAATGCCGGATTAAACAACGGAGCGTGCAGATAAGCAATGTTACATTGTTCCATGCTGCGGCGCAACTGATCTATATCGTCGGTGAACTTTACACCATGTTGTTCCATTACGTTACTGGCGCCACTAACAGATGTTGCTCCGTAATTACCATGTTTCACGACCGGGAAACCTGCTCCGGCTACCGTGAAGCAAGATGCTGTGGAAATATTGAACGTGTTTTTCCCGTCACCACCGGTTCCTACAATATCTATCGGCGCAAATTCGCTTAAATCAACCGGAACGCGCATTTCCAACAATGCGTCGCGGAAGCCGCATAATTCTTCGACTGAGATATTGCGCATTAGAAAGACAGTGATGAGTGAGGCCACCTGTACATCGTTATATTTTCCTTGTGCGATATTTTGTAAGATAGTACGGGCTTCATCACGTCCCAGATATTGATGCTCGAAAAGCTTGTATAGAATCTGTTTCATAAATTTAATTGTTTAAGAAGTTCTTGATAATTTCTTTTCCTTGCGGAGTTAATACTGATTCGGGGTGGAATTGTATCCCGTGCACATCATAGGTCCTATGGCGCAATGCCATGATTTGTCCTTCCCGGCTTTCTGCCGTTATTTCCAGACAGTCAGGAAAATCCTCCCGGCTGACCACCCAAGAGTGATAACGTCCTACGGGAATTTCTTTTCCCAGCCCTTCGAATAATACATCTTGTCGTAGGATACTGACCGGGGTCTGTACACCGTGATATACCTCTTTCAGATTCTCCAGTCGTGCACCGAAAGCCTCGCCGATAGCCTGATGTCCCAGACAGACACCTAAAATACTTTTCGTGGCTGCATACTTTTTGATAATAGGCAACAATAAACCTGCTTCTTCCGGGATACCCGGCCCGGGAGACAAGATGATTTTATCGAATCGTTCCACATTATCAAGTCCTATTTGATCGTTGCGGACTACTTCTATGTCCGTAGCACCTAATTCTTTCACTGCGTGCAATAAGTTGTAGGTGAAAGAGTCGTAATTATCTAAAAGTAATATTTTCATTTTATGATTATTGTAAAATTGTTGCTTAAACAGGTTACTTTATTTTTTCTGCTTAGTTCTTTAATTGAACGGCTAAATCAATCGCCTTTTTCAGTGCTCCCAACTTATTGTTGACTTCTTGCAATTCGTATTCATCCTGACTCCGTGCCACAATACCACCTCCTGCCTGAAACCACAATTCATTGTTGCGACTGACGAAGGTACGGCTTGATTCAATTCACCGTTTAATCCGATAAAACCGATACAACCACCGTAAGCTCCGCGATTGTGAGGTTCTATTTCACTAATTAACTGCATGGCACGTACTTTGGGCGCGCCGCTCAAAGTGCCGGCAGGGAACGTATCAATAAAAGTTTTTATCTTGTCCGCATCCTCGTTCAATTCACCACTGACACGGCTAACCAAGTGGATGACATGACTGTAATATTGTGGCTCTTTATAGAAAAGTACCTGTACATCATGACAATTACGTGACAAGTCGTTTCTGGCAAGGTCTACCAGCATAACGTGCTCCGCATTTTCTTTAGGATCAGCCAGTAATGCTTCTGCCAGTTCACGGTCTTTCACGATATCGCCACTCCGGCGTGTTGTTCCGGCAATCGGATCGATATAAGCATGGTTGCTTTCAATCTTGCAGTGTGTTTCCGGTGAAGAACCGAAGATTCGATATCCTCCGAAATCGAAATAGAAAAGATAAGGGGAAGGGTTAATGCTGCGGAGTGCCCGATATACTTTGAAATCATCTCCGGCGTAAGGCTGAATGAACCTCCGGGAAAGAACGATCTGGAATACATCGCCACGCATACAGTGCGCAATACCTTTGCGGACGTTGGCTTTGTGTTCTTCATCTGTGATAGGGCTGGTAACGGGACCTGTCACAGAAAAATTGTAAGAAGCATAATTCCGGTTTTCAATAGCTGCTTCCAGTTCCGGCAGGCCGCTTTCTTCCCCTTCGGCCAACATCTCTACGAGTGTCAATTCATTTTTGAAATGATTGAAGACAATTATGTATTTGTATAATATATATAATAAGTCCGGTGCATCATTCTGTTCATCGTGGCTCTCTTTAACGGGAATATGTTCGAAGTATTTCACGGCATTGAAAGTCGTGTATCCATAAAGTCCGCATACATTCTTATTTTCTCCGGTCACTTGGAATTGATTGATGAATCGGTTCATTGCCTTTTCTACGGTGAATGTTTTCGTCAGCGGTTCTTCCGTGCGGCTATTGTCCGGATAGTTGGCTGTGACTATACCACTGTTCACACCGATATTTGCCAGTGGACAAAGGGCGATGAATGACAGTGAATTTTCTCCGGCGTGATAATCGGAACTCTCCATTAATGCAGATTGCGGATACATATCACGCACTTTCAGATAAATGCTGACCGGAGTATGCATATCTCCCAACACCTGTTTACTGTGGGTAGTATAATTGAATGTTTTCATTTTGATTACAAATTACAAGTTACAAATTACTGTGAACTAATTGTCCTGTTTTTCTTCGTTAAAGGATAAATAAGTCTCTATATCCTTGTCGCCACGTCCGGATACAGTTAATACGACTACATCTTCCGGTTTGAATTTCAACTTTTTTAAAGCGCCAAGCGCATGAGCTGATTCCAGTGCGGGGATAATTCCTTCAAACTTAGTCAGTTCATAAGCAGCTTCTATGGCTTCGTCATCGTTTATTGCCAGAACGTTGGCGCGTCTTTGTGCGGCAAGATTCGCGTGTATCGGTCCGATACCCGGATAATCGAGTCCGGCAGAAATCGAATAAGGTTCCTCAATTTGTCCGTCTTCGTTTTGGATAACGTAAGTACGTGCTCCGTGGATAATTCCCAATTTGCCAAGTTGAATGGTAGCTGCGGTCATTCCGGTTTCTATTCCCTTGCCTCCGGCTTCTGCCAGGACGATACCTACCCGCTCATCGTTGATATAATGATAAATCGTTCCGGCAGCATTACTTCCTCCTCCTACACAGGCTATCAGGTAGTCG
>OGTL01003610.1_pt1 | contig 9915 bp, 6 predicted proteins | sample 1553601 | NCBI WGS metagenome assembly OGTL01 (sample SAMEA2580112, study PRJEB22360) | human gut metagenome | biome: human gut; feature: human-associated habitat; material: faeces | place: Denmark | collected 2008/2010 | reverse complement strand
AAAGAATTTATTACTCCCATCACTCTTTCGGCTTTGACCAGTAAGCCGGTCATCAGCGAGTTTTTTGCCCAACGGGACGGTACGTGGAACAGCCATGTGGACTTGGGTCTGTGGGCGGATGCCATGCTGATCGCACCCGCTACCGCCTCCACCATCGGAAAGATGGCGAACGGGATAGCAGACAATATGCTGATAACCACTTATCTTTCGGCCAAAGCTCCGGTATTCATTGCACCGGCTATGGACCTCGATATGTATGCACATCCTTCTACACAGAAGAATCTGGATATATTGCGTTCCTACGGCAACCGCATCATTGAGCCCGCAACGGGTGAACTTGCCAGCCATCTGGTCGGCAAAGGGCGTATGGAAGAACCGGAAAACATTATCCGAGTGCTGGACGAGTTTTTCTCTGCGAGTGCCGAACTTCAGGGAAGGAAAATTATGATAACTGCCGGACCGACTTACGAAAAGATCGATCCGGTCCGTTTTATCGGCAATTATTCTTCCGGTAAGATGGGATTTGCTTTGGCGGAAGAATGTGCCCGTCGTGGGGCAGAGGTGACGTTGATCGCCGGACCGGTGCAACTGAAAACGCAGCATTCGCGTATCCACCGGATAGATGTGGAATCTGCTCAGGAAATGTATGAGGCAGCGCAAACCTGTTTCCCGACTTCCGACGTGGGGATTCTTTGTGCGGCAGTCGCCGATTTCCGCCCGGAAACGGTGGCCGGCAAAAAGATCAAACGGGAGAAGGAAGAAGAACTGACCTTGCATCTTCAGGCTACGCAGGACATTGCTGCAAGTCTGGGAAAGATCAAAGAAGACAATCAACTGTTAGTGGGTTTTGCTCTCGAAACAAATAACGAACAGCAGAATGCCGAAGGAAAGCTCGAACGCAAAAACTTAGACTTTATCGTCCTCAACTCTCTGAATGATGCGGGAGCCGGTTTCCGTCACGATACAAACAAGATTAGCATTATTGATCGCAAAGGTCGCGAGGATTATCCTCTGAAGCCCAAACAGGAAGTAGCGCAAGACATCATCAACCATCTGATTGCCGTCTTGACTCACTGATCTTTATTTTTTAGGTTTAATTTTTAATTTACAGAAGGTGTTACGTTCACTTTATATTCAGAATTACGCATTGATAGAAAAACTGGATATCGGTTTTGAAACAGGCTTCTCGGTCATCACAGGCGAGACGGGGGCCGGAAAATCGATTATTCTGGGAGCCATCGGTCTGCTGCTCGGACAGCGTGCCGATGTGAAAGCGATTCGTCGTGGAGCTTCTAAATGTATTATCGAAGCACGTTTTGATATCTCGGCTTACGGTATGCGCCCGTTTTTTGAAGAGAACGAACTGGAATACGACGACGAGGAATGTATCCTGCGGCGCGAAGTGCAGGCGTCCGGCAAAAGCCGCGCATTCATTAATGATACGCCTGCTTCGCTGGCACAGGTGAAGGAATTGGGCGAACAACTGATTGATGTACATTCGCAGCATCAGAATCTTTTGCTCAATAAAGAAGGTTTCCAACTGAATGTACTCGATATTCTGGCTCATAACGATGATGCGCTGGAGAAGTATCATTTACTGTATAATGAATGGAAGCTGCTCGACCGTGAATTGTCCGAGCTGACGGCACTTGCCGAGCAAAGCCGGACGGATGAGGACTATCTTCGTTTCCAGCTGGAACAACTGGAGGAAGCTCATCTGGTGGAAGGGGAGCAGAGTGAACTGGAGCAGGAGGCGGAAACTCTGAGTCATGCTGAGGAGATCAAAGCAGGGCTTTACCGCATCGAACAGTCTTTTTTCTCGGACGAAGGCGGACTGCTTTCTTTCCTGAAAGATAATCTGAATACGCTGAATAATCTGAAAAAGGTGTATCAGCCTGCCGGAGAACTGAGCGACCGCATGGAAAGTGTCTACATCGAACTGAAAGATATTTCGCAGGAAGTCTCAGCGCAGGGAGAATCCATCGAGTTTAATCCTACCCGTCTGGACGAAGTGAACGATCGTCTGAATCTGATTTACTCCCTGCAACAGAAGCATCGGGTACAGACACTTGAAGAATTGATGGCCTTGGCAGACCAATATCGCAGTAAGTTGTCCGAGATCACCTCTTATGATGATCGCATAGCCGAACTGACTGCCCGCAAGGAAGCCCAGTATGAACGGGTGAAGAAGCAAGCTGCCGTGCTGACAAAAGCCCGTGCGGCAGCCGCCCGTGAAGTGGAGAAACAACTGGCTGAACGGCTGGTCCCGCTGGGTATGCCCAACGTCCGCTTCCAAGTGGAGATGGGATTGAAGAAAGAACCGGGCATACAGGGGGAGGATACTGTCAACTTCCTGTTCTCCGCCAACAAGAACGGAACGTTGCAAAGCATATCTTCTGTTGCTTCCGGAGGTGAAATCGCGCGTGTGATGCTTTCTATCAAAGCGATGATCGCCGGTGCGGTGAAACTGCCTACGATTGTATTTGATGAGATCGATACCGGAGTTTCCGGTGAAATAGCCGACCGTATGGCGGATATGATGCAGGAAATGGGTGACTGCAACCGTCAGGTGATCAGTATCACACATCTGCCTCAGATCGCAGCTCGCGGGCGTGCTCATTATAAAGTATATAAGAAGGACAGCGATACGGAAACCAACAGCCATATCCGCCGTCTCACCGATGAAGAACGGGTAGAGGAGATCGCTCACATGCTGAGCGGAGCCACATTGACCGAGGCTGCCCTCAGCAATGCGAAGGCCCTGTTGGCCCGTACTTCATAATCCATAATTCAAAATTTATAATTCAAAATTACAATGACCGATAAAAGTGAAATGATTTTCGGCGTCCGTGCCGTCATAGAGGCCATTCAGGCTGGAAAAGAGATTGATAAGATCCTCGTTAAGAAAGACATTCAAAGTGATCTTTCCAAAGAGCTTTTCGCAGCATTGAAAGGATTGCTGATTCCTGTTCAGCGTGTGCCGGTGGAACGTATCAACCGCATCACACGGAAGAATCATCAGGGTGTGGTTGCCTTCATTTCCTCTGTGACCTATCAGAAGACGGAAGACCTCGTTCCTTTCTTATTCGAGCAGGGCAAGAATCCGTTTTTTGTGATGCTGGATGGCATAACGGATGTGCGTAACTTTGGTGCGATAGCCCGTACCTGCGAATGTGCCGCGGTGGATGCGGTGATTATTCCTGCGCGTGGCAGCGTATCGGTGAATGCCGATGCCATGAAGACTTCCGCAGGTGCGTTGCATACATTGCCTGTCTGCCGTGAACAGAATCTGCGTGCGACTTTGCAGTATCTCAAGGACAGCGGTTTCCGTATCGTTGCCGCTACCGAGAAAGGAGATTATGACTATACGAAAGCCGATTATACGGGACCGATGTGTATCATCATGGGAGCGGAGGACACCGGTGTATCATATGATCATCTGGCTCTCTGTGACGAATGGGTGAAGATACCGATGCTGGGAACTATCGAATCTCTGAATGTTTCCGTAGCTGCCGGTATTTTGATTTATGAAGCTGTGAAACAAAGAAACAACGACTGATATGAAGAAACTTTTAATCTTACCTTTAGCGCTTTTCCTCTTGGTACAGAGCGGTCTGGCGCAAACCCCGAAATGGGTGGAGAAGGCGAAACGTGCTGTTTTCTCAGTAATAACTTATGATAAGAATGACAAGATGCTGAATACCGGAAACGGATTTTTCGTATCCGAAGACGGACTGGCTCTCTCTGACTACAGTCTCTTCAAAGGGGCTGAGCGTGCGGTGATTGTCACAGCCGAAGGCAAGCAAATGCCGGTCAGCCTGATTTTGGGAGCAGATGATATGTACGATGTGATCAAGTTTCGTGTGGCCATCACCGAGAAGAAAGTGCCGTCACTGGTAGTGGCGACTACTGCTCCGGCTGCAGGCGCTGACGCATGGATGCTTCCTTATTCTACGCAGAAGAGCATTGCCTGCGTTTCGGGTAAAGTGAAGGATGTATCGAAGATTGCCGGAGAATACCATTACTATACCTTGAGTATGCAGATGAAAGACAAGATGGTGAGTTGTCCGGTGATGAATGCGGAAGGCCAGGTGTTCGGTATTTCACAGAAGTCCTCCGGTGCGGATACGGTAACGACTTGTTATGCGGCAGGGGCAGCTTTTGCAATGTCGCAGAAGATTAGTGCTCTGTCTTTGGGAGACGTTGCTCTGAAGAATATTGGTATCCGGAAAGGATTGCCCGAAGCGGAGGATCAGGCATTGGTGTATCTGTTTATGGCTTCCACGCAGATGTCGGCTGATGAATATGAGAAATTGCTGGACGATTTCATTCGCCAGTTCCCCAGCAGTACCGATGGATATATCCGTCGTGCCAACTATTACGTAGCAAAAGGTAAGGATGACCAGTCTTATTTTGACAAGGCTGTAGCCGACTTTAATCAAGCCTTGAAGGTGGCGGCTAAAAAGGATGATGTGTATTATAATATCGCCAAGCTGATATACGGTTATCAGCTTTCAAAACCGGAAACGACTTATAAAGACTGGACGTATGACACGGCTTTGAAGAATCTCCGTCAGGCGATGGCTATCGATCCTTTGCCCGTTTATACGCAGTTGGAAGGAGATATACTTTTTGCACAGCAGGACTATGCAGGTGCTTTGGCCGCTTATGAGAAGGTGAATGCTAGCAATCTGGCTTCAGCAGCCTCATTCTTTAGTGCCGCCAAGACGAAAGAATTGCTGAAGGCAGATGCCAAAGAAGTGTTGGCATTGATGGACAGTTGCATTGCTCGTTGTCCGCAACCTGTCACGGCAAATTTTGCTCCTTATCTGCTGGAACGTGCACAGATATATATGAACAACGATCAGGCAAGAAATGCAATGCTCGATTATGATGCTTATTATAAGGCTGTGAACGGACAGGTCAATGACCTTTTCTATTATTATCGTGAGCAGGCTGCGCTGAAAGCCCGTCAATATCAGCGTGCATTGGATGATATCGTGAAAGCGGTTGAATTGAGCCCCAAAGATTTGACTTATCGGGCAGAACATGCAGTGGTTAATCTGCGTGTAGGACGTTACGAAGAATCCATGAAGATACTGAATGAAATTCTGAAAGACGAGCGAAATATGGGGAAGCATACCGGTTGTTGGGCCTTTGTCAGATACAGTTGAAGAAGACGGACGAAGCTTGCGGAAACTTCAATAAAGCGAAGGAACTGGGTGATCCGAATGTGGATGAACTTATAAAAAAATATTGTAAATAAGCGGAGGTGCTTGGAAAGAATAACGTCTTACTTTCTTTTCGGACTCCTTAGTAGTAAAAATAAACCCCTGCCGGCTTCTACAGTCGGCAGGGGGTCTCGTTTTTGGGGACGTTTGTAAAATACTCTCTCTCTCTAATTTCTCCCCACTTGTCAAGTTCAGGTTTCAGGTCTTAATATGATATATAGGTTTGATTCTTTTTTTCTCCCGTTTATAAGTTAAATGCAGCAGTTTATAGAATACTGCATCCTTTCTTTATTTTTTTTCTCAGAATAGTTATTTTTTTTCTTTTTATGGTAAAATCTTCTGATTGAGGTGGAGCTTTTAATTCTTTTTTAAGGGCTGGGCAATGAAAATATTGAATATTTCATTGTTCGTAAATGGTATAATAAATAGGTGTTGAAAATGAAACAAACAGATATTTCCCTCTAATTATGGTCGTTTAACGAAAATATTATTGTTTTTTATTTGCGTATATTGGTAAATATGGTCATCTTTGCACCGTTATTCGTTTCTGTTTGTTAAAGAATAACGAATAAGTGTGGGGTAAATAGATGATTTTTAGTAAAAAAGACATTCAAGAAGTTCTGCCGGCAGATGTGACTGGCAGGAGCGTAGCGCACCCTAAACGTTGGTTGGTGGCTTTAGTACGTATTTCTCATGAGAAGAAAACGAGTGAGCGACTATCTAAAATGGGTATTGAAAACTTCCTTCCTGTTCAGCAAGAAGTGCATCAATGGAGTGATCGTCGAAAGGTAGTCGAGCGTGTTCTTCTTCCGATGATGATATTTGTGTATGTCGATATGTATGAACAGAAAGAAGTTTTGACATTGGGCTCTATCAGCCGATATATGGTATTGCGTGGAGAAAGTACTCCTGCTGTCATTCCGGATGAACAGATGCACCGCTTTAAATTTATGCTAGACTATTCGGACGAGGCGATTAATATGAGTACGACTCCCTTGTCACCAGGAACCAAGATTAAGGTTATCAAAGGGCCATTATCCGGACTTCAGGGAGAATTGGTTACAGTAAATGGAAAATCGAAAGTAGCAGTCCGGCTAACTATGTTGGGATGTGCTTTTGTAGATATACCAGTAGGGTGTGTAGAGCCTCTGGAGAAATAAGGGTTTAAATATAAGTGAAACAAGCATTAAGTGAATAAAAGGGGTATGGTGAGTTTTTTACTACAAGAAAATATTGATGAACTGCAACATCTGGCAGATCATTTACTTCACATCGGTGATAAAAATGGGTATGTATACGCCGATGACCTTTCTGCATTACAACAATCAATCCACGAAAAGATAAACGATTTATATTCACAACGGGGGGAGACACCGGAGCAGGATGCTACCCTGTGTTTGGCCATCCTTCAGGGATATAATGTGTCGATGTACGCCAATCCGGAAGACGAGGATAGAAAACGGTCTGTCTTGCAGCGTTCTCTGACCCTTCTTGATGTTCTTCCCCCTTCTCTTCTTAAACAACAGTTGTCTGCGGTCTGTCACGGTATGCAGGAACTGTGTGAAACCAACTAACTTTTTTATTTGTCAATGAAAATACAACGACTTTTTAGCATTCTACTTTTTTGTTCTATGCTGGGAAGTGGCTCGCTTATGGCCCAGTCCATGAGTGACTCACAGGTACTGGAATATGTAAAGGACGGCATCCGGCAAGGCAAGGAACAGAAACAGCTTGCTTCCGAGCTTGCGCGTAAAGGTGTGACCAAGGAACAGGCTATGCGTGTGAAGCAGCTCTATGAGCAGCAGAACAATGTAAACACCTCCCAATCCACGGGTACGGATATCAATGAGTCCCGCCTTCGTGAAGAGACTAAGGAAAATACTTCCGACATGCTGGAAGATCATCCGACTACGGAAGATTTGGCCCGTGAGGATCAGGTTTTCGGGCGCAACATCTTCAATACCCGTAACCTGACGTTCGAGCCTAGTGTCAACCTTGCCACTCCTGCCAATTACCGTCTGGGTCCCGGTGATGAAGTCATCATCGATATCTGGGGTGCCAGCCAGAACACGATCCGCCAGCAGATCTCTCCTGAAGGCACCATCAATATTCAGAAGATCGGGCCTGTCAACCTTAGCGGTATGACAGTCTCCGCCGCCAACGACTATCTGAAGAATGCCCTGAATAAGATCTATAACGGTCTGAACAATACTACCGACCCTACTTCCGACATCCGTCTGACTTTGGGTAATATCCGTACTATCCAGATCAATGTGATGGGAGAGGTCGTGCAGCCGGGTACCTACGCCCTTTCTTCCTTCTCTACCGTCTTCCACGCGCTTTACCGTGCAGGCGGCGTGAGTGATATCGGCAGCCTCCGAAACGTTCAGTTGGTACGCAACGGAAAGAATATCGCCACCATCGACGTCTACGAATTTATCATGAAAGGCAACACACAGGATGACATCCGCCTTCAGGAAGGTGACGTGGTTATCGTCCCCGCCTACGATGTCTTGGTAAAGATCAGCGGCAAGGTAAAACGCCCTATGCGTTTCGAAATGAAGAAAGACGAGAACCTTGCCACTTTAATCAAATATGCCGGCGGCTTTGAAGCCGATGCCTACACCCGTTCATTGCGTGTTGTCCGTCAGAATGGTGAGGAATATGAGGTCAACACGGTCAAGGATATGGACTACAGCATCTACACAATGCGTAACGGTGACGTCGTAACAGCCGAAGCCATCCTTAACCGCTTCACAAACAAACTGGAAATCCGTGGCGCTGTCTATCGTCCCGGTATCTACCAGCTCAGCGGTAAACTGAATACGATCCGCGAACTTGTCAATGAAGCCCAGGGCCTGACCGGTGACGCTTTCCTGAATCGTGCCGTCCTTTATCGCCAGCGTGAGGATTTGACCAGTGAAGTTGTTCAGATAGACATCAAGTCTATCATGAACGGTACTTCCCCGAACCTCGCCCTGATGAAGAATGACATCCTTTACATTCCGAGCATTCACGATCTGGAAGATCGTGGCAATGTCACAGTTCACGGTGAAGTCGCGCACCCTGATTCCTATCCCTATGCTGATAACATGACACTTGAGGATCTGATCATCCAGGCCGGTGGCTTGAAAGAAGCTGCTTCTACTGTCCGCATTGATGTGTCGAGACGAATCAAGAATCCCCGTAGTACCGCGGATAATGATACTATCGGTCAGATGTATACCTTCTCTTTAAAGGATGGTTTTGTCATCGACGGTCAGCCCGGTTTTATCCTTCAGCCTTATGACGAAGTTTATGTCCGTCGCAGTCCCGGTTATCAGGCGCAACAGAATGTAGTCATTGATGGTGAAATATTGTTTGGAGGAAATTACGCCATGACCAACCGTGAGGAACGTCTTTCCGATCTGGTGAATAAAGCGGGTGGTCCTACTAACCTTGCCTATCTTCGTGGTGCGAAATTGACCCGTGTGGCAAGTGCCGGTGAGAAGAAACGTATGGGTGATGTGATCCGCCTGATGAGCAGGCAATTGGGTGAGGCCATGATTGACTCTTTGGGTATTGGTGTTGAGGATACCTTTACGGTAGGTATTGATCTGGAGAAGGCTTTGACTAATCCTAAGGGTAGTGCCGACCTTGTCCTACGTGAAGGTGATGTGGTCTTTATACCTAAGAATACTAATACTGTAACTATCAATGGTGCTGTCATGGTTCCGAATACGGTTTCTTATATGAAGGGAAAGGATGTGGATTATTACCTGAATCAGGCCGGTGGCTATTCTGATAATGCAAAGAAGAGTAAGAAGTTCATTGTTTACATGAATGGTCAGGTGACGAAGGTTAAGGGTAGCGGTAAGAAACAGATTGAGCCGGGGTGTGAGATTATTGTGCCTAGTAAGGCTAAGAAGAAAGGGAACATAGCTAATATTTTAGGTTATGCTACTTCCTTCAGTTCTTTGGGAATGATGATTGCATCTATTGCTAATCTTATAAAGAAATAATAGAATTTACTTTTATGTCAGAACAACGACAGGATAAAAACTTGCTCTCTGAACCATACAAAACAGAAAGTGATGAGATAGAAATTGATTTGGTCGATATCTTTCGCAAGATTATTGCTATTCGTAAAAAATTATACAAAGCCATTGGAATTGGTTTTATTATTGGAATAATTGTAGCGGTGAGTATACCTAAACAGTATACAGTAAAGGTTACCCTTTCTCCAGAAATGGGGAGTTCTAAGAGTGGTAATGGTTTAGCGGGACTTGCAGCATCTTTTTTGGGAAGTTCAGCTACTACAGGAGATGTTTCTGATGCTTTGAATGCATCTCTTTCTTCTGATATTGTTTCTTCTACACCTTTTCTTTTAGAATTGTTAGAAATGAAGGTTACTTTATCGGATGAAAGAACAAATGTAACTTTAATGGATTATTTGGATAGGCAATCTTCTCCTTGGTGGATTTATGTTATAGGCTTGCCCGGGAAAGTAATTGGTAGTGTGAAGTCCTTGTTCAATAGTAACGATACTGACAATTCTATTAATAATGTGAAATATGGTACTATTGAACTGACAAAAGAAGAAGGTATAAAAATCAGTGTCTTAAAAAAGAACATAGCTGCTTCTGTTGATAAAAAAACGGCTATCACTAGTGTCTCGGTTACTTTACAGGACCCTAAAGTAACT
>OGTL01003607.1_pt1 | contig 9929 bp, 6 predicted proteins | sample 1553601 | NCBI WGS metagenome assembly OGTL01 (sample SAMEA2580112, study PRJEB22360) | human gut metagenome | biome: human gut; feature: human-associated habitat; material: faeces | place: Denmark | collected 2008/2010 | reverse complement strand
CGGAACACGCCGAAGATAACGACACACAGCCGCCCTCGGAAACGTCCGTCACAGAAGAGAAAAGGGCAGAAAATCCACCCCAGAATGTATCTGAACCGCTGCCTTCGGAAACGCCGTTCAAGCCTCCAACTTTAGAGCAGCACGGCGTTTCTTCTCATACCGGCACGGTGATTGCCGAAACGGTTGTCACGCACAAACTGCGCAAGACCTCTGCGGTTGAAGCCGTTGATGCAGACTCCGTTCTCTCTCAAGCGGCGGAGACTGCCTCTGCCAAACCGGTCTCGGACGACGCCGTTCCGCCCACGAAGCGGATGCAGGAGCTCGAAAGGAAGTCTGAGAAGGCACATGAGCGTCTGGATGCTGCCCGTGAGAAACTGCCCACGCACAAGGTTCTCAAGAAAGAGCGTGTCTTTGATGAGGAAACCGGCAAGGGCAAAACCCGCCTCCATTTTGAGGATGAGCTGAAAAAGCCCAAGGGCAAAGGGAAACTGCAATTTGAGGCGGACAAAACCGTCCGCAAGGTCGGTGACACCCTCGCTTCCGGCATTCACGGCAAAATCCATGAGGTCGAACAGGAAAACTCGGCGGTTGAGGCGGCGCATAAAACGGAGATCGCCGCTGAGACTGCCGCTCGGCATTTCAGCCATCATCGGGAAAACAGCGTCAACAAGCCTTATGAGAAGGTTTCTAAGCTGGAACATAAGGCGGATGCTGCTGATGCGAAGCTCCAATATGAGAGAAATCAGCAGGAGCATCCTGAGATGAAGAAGCAGAACATGAACAAGCACTACCAGAAGCAGAACATCAAGAAGGAATATGCCGCCGCTCGAAATGCCGGTTCTCAGACTGCCGGGACTGCCACAAAAAGCACCGGCAAGAAGCTCGGTGAGAAGGCGTCCGACAAGATCAAGGAGTTCTTTGAGAAGAACAAGAAGGTCTTCATCTGGATCGGCGTCGGAATTGCCCTTCTCGTTTTGCTCGGTGCTGGAATCAGCTCGTGTTCGATGCTCACCTCTACCGGTTCGTCGGTTATCGCTTCCTCCTATCTCAGCGAGGATGATGCGATGCTGGGCGCAGAAGCGCAGTATTGCCAAATGGAGCAGGAGCTGCAACGCTATCTCGACACCTACGAAAGCACTCACAACTACGATGAATACCACTTCGATCTGGATGATATTGAGCATGACCCCTATGTGCTGATCTCCATTCTCTCGGCTCTCCATGAGGGCGAGTTCACGCTGGATGAGGTGCAGGGTACGCTCCAAATGCTGTTTGAAAAGCAGTACATCCTCACCGAAGAGGTCATCGTCGAAACCAGATACCGCACGGAGACCGACACATGGACGGACGCAGACGGCAACACGCACACGGAAACCTATCGCGTCCCGTATGACTACTACATCTGCAACGTGAAGCTCGAAAACTTCAATCTCTCCCACGTCCCGGTCTACATCATGTCTCAGGAACAGCTTTCCATGTACGCAACGTATATGTCGGTGCTGGGCAACCGCGAGGATCTGTTCGGTGACTCTCCCTATGTGGACAAGTACATCACAAATCCTCCCGCCGACTACGATGTCAACCCGGAATACCTGAACGACGAGAAGTTTGCAGCGCTGATTACCGAGGCGGAAAAGTATCTCGGTTATCCGTATGTGTGGGGCGGCTCCAATCCCGACACGTCCTTTGACTGCTCCGGCTTCGTCAGCTATGTCCTCACGAACAGCGGTCTTGTGAATACCGGACGGCTGGGCGCACAGGGGCTTTACAACATCAGTACGCCGGTTTCAAAGGCGAATGCACAGCCCGGTGATCTCATCTTTTTCGTCGGGACGTATGACACCCCCGGCGTGTCCCACGTCGGCGTCTACGTTGGGGATGGCGTCATGATCCACTGCGGCGATGTGCGTCCAGATAGGACGGAAGTAGAAGTAGATGAAAGGAGGATAGACGAGGGTACTACCCCGCAGGGATAATGCGGGAATCCACCTGCCTAACCGAAAGGCGAAAGCTGACACGGGAACAGAGCACGGCAGGAAAGCGGTAAGTCATCCAAAGGCAATTGGGTGCGACTGAACCGCAAGGATAAAGTGAATATGAGGATAAAACTGGATTTGTTGAATGCGAGTTCCCAGCCTCTGTTCAGTGTAGGCATAGGAAATTTGCCTGAAACCTATGGTATGAAGCCTGTTGGAAAGGGTCGCCTTCCAACGGATTATCCAAATACTTCATACGGCACGCCGGAGAACCGGTGTCAACGGAACGAAAGCATATCCGACAATTCACGCTTTACCCACTACTTTCGTTAACTGGAGATTGCCTAAACCAGAGCGCCGAAAACGGCTATGTATTCGTTACTGAAAATCTGGCATGGCAACGGAGCCGCCATAGTAGTCCGAGGACGGGAAAGCCGTCCACATGGCGAAGGGCGGCAGTCTTAGCGTATTAAAATCAGAAATTGATTAGGGAGGAAAACCTCAATGAAACCAACAATGGAGATTTTAACTAAGTTACAGGAAAACTCAAAAAAGAACCATGAGGAAGTGTTCACAAGGTTATTTCGCTATATGCTTCGCCCGGACATCTATTTCATTGCCTATCAGCACCTGTACGCAAATAAGGGCGCTGGTACAAAAGGCGTGAATGATGATACGGCAGATGGCTTCAGCGAGGAATATGTGACACGAATTATCGAGGCGTTGAGAACGGAAAGCTACCGTCCTACCCCGGTACGCCGTACCTATATCCAAAAGGCAAATGGCAAAATGCGCCCGCTGGGTCTGCCCGCCTTTACGGACAAACTGGTACAGGAAGTCATGCGGATGATACTGGAGGCGGTATATGAGCCGATATTCTCAAACTATTCCCACGGTTTTCGCCCCGGACGTAGCTGCCACACAGCCCTTGCTCAATTAAAGCACGAGTTTGTGGGTGCAAGCTGGTTCATAGAGGGCGACATCAAGGGCTGTTTCGACAATATTGACCATGCGGTGCTGATCCGTGCCATTGGCAAGAAGATTAAGGATGCAAGGTTCTTGAAACTGGTGCAGTTGTTCTTGAAGGCAGGTTATATGGAGGACTGGAAATACTACGGTACTTACAGCGGTTGTCCGCAGGGCGGTATCCTGTCACCTATCCTCGCAAATATCTGCCTGAATGAACTGGACAACTATATTGAAGTTTTGAAAAAGGACTTTGATGTGCGGACACCTTACAGAACTACGCCGGAATACCGGGCGATTTGCAGTAAACGCACTCGTCTGCGGAAAAAGGCGGAGCAATGTGAGGGCGAAGAACGGGAACGGTTGATTGCGGAGTACAAACAGGAAACCGCCAAACTGCTGAAAACCCCGGCGAAGCTGTGCAATGACAAAAAGCTGAAATATGTCCGCTATGCCGATGATTTTCTAATTGCTGTTAACGGCAGTAAAGAGGATTGCGAATGGATAAAGGCAAAGCTCACGGATTTTATCCATGATGAGCTGAACATGGAACTCAGTCAGGAAAAGACGCTCATCACCCACAGCAATTCTCCGGCCCGCTTTCTCGGATATGATGTCCGGGTACGCCGCAGCCAGCAGGTCAAGCCTTGGAAAAACTGCAAACAGCGCACGATGAACAACACCGTGGAACTGCTAATTCCCTTGCAGGCAAAAATAGAGAAGTTTCTGCTCTCTCACGGCATTGCTAAACAAAGGGCGGATAACGGAAAACTTGAACCTTGCAAAAGGGACACCTTACTGCGCCTGACCGATTTGGAAATCGTAGCAACCTATGACGCAGAACTGCGGGGCATCTGTAATTACTACTACCTTGCAAGCAACTACCGAAGTCTGAACTATTTCAGCTATCTAATGGAGTATAGCTGTCTGAAAACGCTGGCACGAAAGCACAAAACAAAAATATCTAAAATCTACGATAAATACCGTGTCGGAGCCAAAAGATGGGGCATTCCATACGAAACAAAGGCTGGAATGAAACGGTGGTATTTGACGAAGTTCAATGAAATTGACGGAAAACGGAGCGAGGACATTGTACCGCAATCTATTTCTATTTTCGCCAAGAGCAAAACAACTTTCGATGACCGCCTAAAGGCTAAAGTGTGCGAACTCTGCGGCAGAACGGACGCAGATAAATACGAAATCCATCATGTGAACAAGGTAAAAAATTTGCAGGGAAAAGAGCTTTGGGAGCAGATTATGATTGCGAAACGACGCAAAACGATGGTGGTCTGCTACGATTGCCACCAGCAAATTCATCATGGTTTTAAGAAGAAAGTAACCCTGTAATGGAGCAAAGAGGGAGAGCCGGATACTCAGAGATGGGTAAGTCCGGTTCGCGTGAGGGGTCTGCGCAGACCTACCGCAGAAATGCGGCAAGGCGGCGCTTTCCCACTCTACCCCATTCAGTACACATCCATCAACTCTTCCTACTGGCAGCAGCATTTCTACGCCTTCGGAAGACCCGCCTATTAAAAGAAAGGAGTTTTTCATGAATCCCAAATATCAGAAAGTCCTCTCCGACATTGAGAAGGCTGAAAAGAAGAAGTCCGAAATCGAAGGTCAGCTCAAGGAGCTGTACGACAAGAAGACAGAGCTGGAAAACCTTGAAATCATCAATACCGTGCGCTCTATGGTGATGGACAAGGATCAGATCATGGCGTTCCTGTCTTCCATGAAGGGCGGCACCAAGCCCGCTGAAAATACGGAGGTAATCGACAATGCGTAAGAAGTTTCGTTTTCTGACCGTCCTTGCGGTCTGCGTCATGGTTCTGTCCTGCTTCTCGGTGACGGCGTTTGCCTACGCCGATGATACCGAGCAGAACCTTCCCGTTACGGAGGCAACTCAGCCCGAACAGCAGCCCGCAGTCACTCCCACGCCGGAAAAGCCGAAGGGTGAGCCGATTGACGATGAGGGCAACGCCTACACCCGCGACTTGCTCTATGACAAGGCGACCAACAAGCAGTTCATCACTGTCCAGACGAAGAACGGCAACACCTTCTTCATTGTCATCGACTACGATGCGCCGATCAATGAGGATGAGGAACAGTATCAGACGTACTTCCTGAACATGGTCGATGAGAGCGATCTGCTTGCGCTGCTGGATGAAGATACTGCGGCGGCTCTGACCACCTGTAACTGCAAGGAAAAATGTGCTGCCGGTCAGGTCAACACAGACTGCCCGGTCTGCAAGACCAACATGAGCGAATGCACCGGCACAGCCCCCGCTACACCTGAGCCGGATAAGGATGCAGAAACCGATGCTCCCGCCCCTAAACCCGAAAAGAAATCCAACATCGGCGTGATCCTCGTCATCTTCGTTCTTGCCGGTGCTGCGGGTGCAGCTTATTACTACATCAAGTTCGTCAAGGGCAGAAAGCCCAAGGATGAAGATATGGACTTCTTTGATGATGAAGGCTACGAGGAAGAGCCGTACATCAACGAGGATGATGAGCCGCAGATTGCGGAGGATGCTGAAACGGATGGTGATGAAGATTGATCTTAGTCATTGCTGAAAAGCCCAGCGTTGCCCAGTCCATCGCAAAGGTGCTGGGCGCAACGTCCCGAAAGGACGGCTATATGGAGGGCGGCAATTACATCGTTTCGTGGTGCTTCGGTCATCTGGTGGAGCTGGCAGACGCCAGCTCCTACGATGAGCGGTATGCCAAGTGGCGGTATGACGATCTGCCCATTGTTCCGGAAAGCTGGATGTTTGAGGTCACGAAGGACAAAGCACAGCAGTTCAAGGTGCTGTCCGCTCTCATGAAGGACAAGCGCGTCACCGAGCTGGTCTGCGCAACCGATGCAGGGCGCGAGGGTGAGCTGATCTTCCGGCTGGTCTACGACAAAGCCGGATGCACCAAGCCCTTCAAGCGTCTGTGGATCAGCTCATTGGAGGACTCCGCCATCCGCGAAGGCTTCAATCATCTCCGGGAGGGTAAGGAATATGACCGCCTCTATGAAGCGGCACTCAGCCGCTCGAAGGCGGACTGGATTGTCGGCATCAACGGCACCCGCCTGTTTACCACGCTCTATCACAAAAAGCTGGTGGTCGGGCGCGTCCAGACGCCGACCCTTGCAATGCTGGTGGAGCGTGACGGGAAAATCTCCACATTCCAGAAGGAGAAGTATTTCAACGTCCACGTCGGCATGGGCGATCTGACCGCCGATCTGGAAAAGGTCAAAACCGAAGAGGAAGCAAAAAGAATTGCGGCGGCTTGCGAGAAAAAGCAAGCCGTCGTTTCTTCTCTCAAGCGGGAGACGAAAACCGTCAATCCTCCGAAGCTCTACGATCTGACCACCTTGCAGCGCGAGGCTAACCGATACTACGGCTTCACCGCCCAGCAGACACTCGATCTCGTTCAGACGCTCTACGAAAAAAAGCTCCTGACCTATCCGCGCACGGACAGTCAGTTCATCACGGATGATATGGAGGACACTGCCCGTCAGGTCATTTCTATCGTCTGCCGCCAGCTTCCGCTTTTCTCCGGTGTTTCGGTTACTCCGGACATTGCCCGCGTAACCGACAACAGCAAGGTCACAGATCACCATGCCATTCTCCCGACCGTCCAGCTTGAAAAGCAGGATGTTTTCGCGCTTCCTCAGTCGGAGCAGAAAATCCTCAATCTTGTCGGGATGCGCCTTCTGTGTGCGACCGGCGAGAAGCACACCTACGCAGAAACGCAGATCTCGCTCTCCTGCGAGGGCTATGCGTTCAAAGCCAAGGGCAAGACCATCGTTCAAAACGGCTGGAAAGCCATCGAAGAGCTGTTCAAGTCCTCCCTCAAGACGAAGGAAAAGGACGATCCCATGAAGTCCCTGCCCGAAGTCCATGAGGGCGATGTTCTGGATGGTGTGTCCGCCAGCATCACCGAACACTTTACGACACCCCCGAAGCAGTACACGGAAGACACGCTCCTGTCTGCGATGGAGACTGCCGGAAACGATCAGTTCGACGATGACACCGAGAAGAAAGGTCTCGGCACTCCCGCGACTCGCGCCGGTATCATTGAAAAGCTGGTAAAGTCCGGCTTTGCAGAGCGTAAAGGCAAATCCCTCATTCCCACGAAGGACGGCTGCAACCTTGTCTGTGTTCTGCCGGAACAGATCACCTCTCCCGCAATGACTGCGGAATGGGAAAACACGCTCATGGAGATTGAGCGCGGCAATGCGGATGCAGACGCCTTCCTCAGCGGCATTGTCCGGATGACCGGCGATCTCGTGAAAGCCTATCCATTCCTCTCCGATGCCGAAGCCCAGCGTTTCGGCACGGGCAAGGAGGAAATCGGCAAATGTCCTCGTTGTGGATCTCCGGTCTATGTCGGCAAGGGCAACTTCTACTGCTCGAACAAGGACTGCTCCTTCTGTCTGTGGGAAGACAACAAGTTCTTTTCCAGCAAGAAAAAGAAGCTGACCAAGAAGATCGCAAAGGAGCTGCTGGACAAGGGCTGGTGCCGCGTGACCGGGCTTTACACGCCGAAGAAGCCTCAGCTCTACGATGCGGTGATCCGACTGGATGACAGCGGCGGCAAATACGTCAGCTTCAAGATGGAGTTTGATCGATGACCCGCCCAAAGTATGTTGCTTCATGCAGCGGAGGCAAAGACAGCGTAGCGACGCTCCTGCTGGCTGCACAGCACAATGAGCCGCTTGACGAGGCGGTTTTCAGCGAGGTCATGTTCGACAAGTATACAAGCGGCGAAGTCCCGGAACATCGGGACTTCATCTATGACCGGCTCAAGCCCTTCTGCGAAAAGGAGCTGGGCATCAAGTTCACCATTCTCCATGCGGACAAGACCTACGATGAGGTGTTCCATCATGTCATCACCCGCGGACCGCACAAGGGCGAGGTTCGCGGCTTTGCGTGGGCCGGGATGTGCGCGGTCAATCGGGACTGCAAAATCCCGCCCGTCCGAAAGTACAATACCGCGCTTTCTCCGGACACTGTGAGCTATGTCGGCATCGCACGGGATGAACCCAAACGCCTTGCGCGTCTGGACGGTGTGAAGAAGGTCAGTCTGCTTGCCAAATACGGTATGACCGAGGCGGACGCCTACAAGCTCTGTCAGGAACACGGGCTGCTTTCCCCAATCTACGCTCACTGCCGAAGAAACGGCTGCTGGTTCTGTCCCAACGCCAGTGACTCGGAGCTGCTGCACATGGTCACAAAGCACCCGGATATGTTTGACCGGCTGATTGAATGGGAGAACGAGGATAACATCTTTCATCGTCGGCTGACACGCAGAGAAAACCCGTCTGAGGTAAAGGCTCGACTGTTGAGCAAATCCCAGACGGGGTTTTCTTCGCACAAAAGCAAATAAGAAATGGAGGTTTGAGATGGCTGAAAACAAAAATGCACAGCAAGTCCGCGAAATCACGGACAAGCTGGAACAGGGCATCAAGGAGCTGTTTGAATCCGAGCGGTTCAAGGAATATCTCCGCACGATGTCCAAGTTCTACAACTATTCCTTCAACAACACGCTGCTCATTGCGATGCAGAAGCCGGAGGCAACCTATGTTGCCGGTTATACCTCGTGGCAGCGCAACTTTGACCGTCAGGTCATGAAGGGCGAAAAGGGCATCAAGATTCTTGCGCCCGCGCCGTACAAGGCACAGGAAGAGCGTGAGAAGATTGATCCTTTGACGCAAAAACCGGTAATCGGCGCAGATGGAAAAACTGTCACGGAAACGGTCGAAGTCCTGCGTCCTGCCTTCAAGGTTGTGAGTGTCTTTGATGTTTCCCAGACGGACGGCAAGGAGCTTCCGGACATCATCGTCGATGAGCTGAAAGGCACCGTCGAAAACTACGAGGCGTTCTTCGACGCGCTCAGGCAGGAATCTCCCGTCCCTATTTCCTTTGAGGACATTCCGGGCGGTGCAAAGGGATTCTTCTCGCCGGTTGAAAGCCGCATTGCCATTCAGGAGGGCATGAGCGAAATCCAGACGGTCAAAACCGCCATTCACGAGATCGCCCACGCAAAGCTCCACGCCGTCAAGCCGGATGAGAAAGCCGCGCCAGAAGATAAGAAGGATCGGCACACCAAGGAGGTTGAAGCGGAAAGCGTTGCCTACACCGTCTGCCAACGGTACGGCATTGAAACCTCGGACTACTCCTTCGGTTACATCGCCGGTTGGTCATCCGGCAAGGAAACCAAGGAACTGAAAAGCTCTCTGGACACCATCCGCAAGACGGCGGCTGAGATGATCGAGGGCATTGACGCCAAGCTCAAGGTGCTGCTGGCAGAGAAAGCACAGTCCGCAGAGATGGAAGTCGAAGCTCCCGTAAAGGAAGCTGTTCCGAAGGAAAAGTCGGAAGTCCCCATTTACCGCGAGACGGCGAATTATGCCTATGAAGCCGGTGAGCTGGAGTCATATCGTGCTTCTCTCGCTGCAAACGTGGAATGCCGCCGTGCGATTGAGGCGGCAATCAGTTCTAACTACGGAGACAACCGGCTGGATGCGGATGCTGCCGTGAAAAGCGTCCTTGAGCAGTTCTCTTCGGAGCGCGTCCGGTATGTCCTCGCAAACACCATTCAGCAGAAAGACTTTGACGGGCGCATTCCCCAGCCTCTCAAGGAATGGGCGAAGACTGTTGATGTCTGCCCCGAAAACGCCTCCCGCTTCCTTGTGGATAAACCCAATCCCGGACTGACAGCACTTTTCGTCGATGCGTTCCGTCAGCAGACCGAAGCTCAAAAGGATGTCACTTCTGAGAAGGCAACGGAAAGAGACCCGGAGGTCGTTGCATGGGAGAACGATGAGATTACCTCGATTGAGGTAAAAACCGTGGAGGTCAAGTCTCCCGTTGCTCCCTTGCCGGAGGAAGCAGCGCAAGCACCGAAGGCGCACCGCCTGACCGCCGAAGAGAAGGAAATCAAAGCCGCCATCATGGACACGCTCAAGGGGCAGATTGCCTATAACAACGACGG
>OGTL01003602.1_pt1 | contig 9941 bp, 9 predicted proteins | sample 1553601 | NCBI WGS metagenome assembly OGTL01 (sample SAMEA2580112, study PRJEB22360) | human gut metagenome | biome: human gut; feature: human-associated habitat; material: faeces | place: Denmark | collected 2008/2010 | reverse complement strand
GACACGGATAAATTCGCCACCGATGATTTTGCGTTTTTCTTCCGGATCGGCAACGCCAGCCAGCTTATCTAAGAAACGATCGGTAACGTCTTTATAAATCAGGTTTGCATTCAACTGGTTCTTGAAAACTTCAACGACATTTTCCGATTCACCTTTACGCATTAGACCGTGATTTACGTGTACGCAAACCAACTTGTCCCCGATAGCTTTCAGAAGCAATGCGGCAACAACGGAACTATCGACTCCGCCAGAAAGTGCCAACAATACCTTTCTGTCACCGACCTGACGTCTTACCAGTTCGATTTGGTCATTGACGAAGTTCGTCATATTCCAGTTCGCTTCGGCTTTACAAGTGTCGAATACGAATGTTTTTACCGATTCTTTGATAGCCTCCATGTCACTGGAGAATTCATTTAATTTTACTTCGCAGAGAGCCTTGTCGTGGCCGGCTGCCATAACAGGGATTCCAATCGAATAGATTCCCGGATTTACATCGATGGCGACACCGTCGATTACATTGTTAGGACCACCGTTGATGATGATACCTTTTACATTCGGAAGTGCTTTGAGTTCTTCAACCGTAATGTCGTGCGGATAGATTTCGCTATAGACACCCAATGCGCGGATTGCTCGTGCCAACACTGTGTTTTCATGACTGCCCAAATCCAGGATAACAATCATATCTTGTTTCATACGATTCTTTATTTTTTATTGGTTTTACATTATGTATACTTGAAATGCGGATATGGAATTTTACTCCCATTCGATTGTTGCGGGCGGTTTTGAGCTGATGTCGTAGACAACGCGGTTTACTCCTTTGACTTTGTTGATGATTTCGTTGGACACTTTCGCAAGGAATTCGTATGGGAGTTGCGCCCAGTCAGCCGTCATGGCATCCGTCGAGGTTACAGCACGCAAAGCAACCGTATTTTCGTAGGTCCGTTCGTCTCCCATAACACCTACGGACTGGATCGGGAGGAGAATCACTCCGGCCTGCCAGATTTTGTCGTACAAGCCCCATTCACGCATCAGCGACATATAGATATCGTCGGCCTCTTGCAAGATTCGTACTTTTTCCGGGGTGATATCACCTAAAATACGAATACCTAAACCGGGACCGGGGAACGGATGACGTTTGATCAGATGTGGTTGCATACCTAACTCCATACCGACACGACGTACTTCGTCTTTGAACAGAAGGCGTAGCGGTTCGACCAGTTTCAGGTTCATTTTGGCAGGCAGACCGCCTACATTATGATGGCTCTTGATAACAGTTCCGGTAATGGATAGCGATTCGATTACGTCCGGATAAATGGTACCTTGACCTAACCATTTTATATCTTTCAACTTGTGGGCCTCTTCGTCAAACACATCGATAAAACCTTTGCCGATGATCTTACGTTTCTTTTCAGGTTCGCTGACACCTGCCAGTTCCTTATAGAATTTCTCTTTGGCGTCGATTCCGATCACGTTCAGTCCCAAGTGTTCGTAATCTTTCAACACGTTTTCAAATTCATTCTTGCGCAACAAGCCGTGATCGACGAAGATGCAAGTCAGGTTCTTGCCGATAGCCTTGTGTAGTAAAACGGCTGTAACCGAAGAATCCACACCGCCGGAAAGCGCTAAGATTACTTTGTCGTCTCCCAATTGTTCTTTCAGTTCGGCAACGGTCGATTCGATAAAGGAGGCCGGTGTCCAGTCTTTGGCGCATCCGCAAATATTCAGGAAGTTGTTTAATAATTTAGTACCGTCAGTTGAGTGGAATACTTCCGGGTGGAATTGTACGCCCCAGGTTTGTTCACCTTCCACATGATAGGCAGCTGCTTTTACATCGTCCGTGCTGGCGATTACTTTGAAGTTTTCAGGAAGGACCGTGATGGTGTCTCCGTGTGACATCCAGATTTGTGAACCTACATTGATGCCTTTCAGCAATTCGTCTGTATTGTCGATATACGACAGGTTGGCACGTCCGTATTCGCGGGAGTCGGCCGGTTCAACGTTTCCGCCGGATGTATAAGCCAGGAATTGGGCTCCGTAACAGATTCCCAATACAGGATATTTACCGCGTATTTCACTTAAGTCAGCTTTGAACGCATTGGCGTCATATACGGAATAGGGACTTCCGGAAAGGATTACGCCTTTTACACCTGTAGCATCGTGGGGGAATTTGTTGTAGGGGACAATCTCGCAATACATATTCAACTCACGGACTCTACGCCCGATTAATTGAGTTGTTTGCGAGCCGAAATCAAGAATAATAAGTTTCTCGTGCATGCAAATTATTATTTAATTGAGTGGCACAAAGGTAGGAATAATATTCGAAATTTAAATCATTTTTCATACCTTTGCGTGTTCATTTTTAATCGTAACCGTATGGATGCTGAAAAGAAAGAGACAAAAGAAATAAATAAGATGTCATTGCTGATCATGGCAGTGGTTGTGTTATTGTTGATTATCGCCGGTGCTGCCTACTATATTTTCCATCAGAATCAGCAGATGGAGGACTTGGAGCAGGCTTATGTTCTGGATAAGGAATCATTGGAAGACGAATTTAACGAATTGTCTCTCCAATATGAAGGATATAAATTTAATATAGGTAACGACTCCTTACTGAATCTATTGTCTACCGAGCAAGCTAAAGTACAACGCTTACAGGAAGAACTTCGTACTGTAAAGGCGACAAATACGAAAGAGATTGCCCGTCTAAAGAAGGAATTGCAGACATTGCGTAAGATCATGCGTAATTATGTAGTTCAGATCGACTCTCTGAATCGTGCTAACGAACAATTGAAAGTGGAAAAGAATGAAGCGGTAAAGAAATACAAGCAGGCTTCTTCTACGGCTACCACTTTGAAGAAGGAAAAAGAGAAACTGACGGAACGTGTCACATTGGCAAGCCGTTTGGATGCGACGGGTATCAATGTAACTCCTGTCAATGGTCGCGGAAAAAAGGCAAAGGTGATCAAGAAGATGGAACAATTTGTCGTTGACTTCCGGATCAGCAAGAACATTACGGCTCCGGTCGGAGAGAAGACGATCTTTGTGCGTATCATGAAGCCGGACGACGATATCCTGTTGAAGAGCCGTGCCGATGTATTTACCTTCGAAGGAAAAGAAATCAATTACTCCATGAAGAAACTGGTCGAATATGACGGTGAGGAATTGCCGGTTACGATGTACTGGAATATCGAAGAATTTCTTTCTCCGGGTACATATCGGGTCGATATATTTGCGGATGGCAATTTGATCGGCCGTAAAAGTTTCACACTCGAAAAATAGCAATGGAAACAGATATCCATTTTGCGCGACTACTTGCCGACCTTCCGGAAGCCCTCGTCTGTGATGAAGCTTTTCTCGGCGAACTGGCAAAAAACGCAAAGTTGATCTCCGTGAAGAAAGGAGATTATCTGTTGCGTACAGGTGAGTTGTGTCAGGATGCCTATTTCATCAACAAAGGTCTTTTCATCAATTTATATGTAAACGAGAACGGTAATGAATGTGTCACCGGTTTTGCGGCTGATAATATGTTTCCGTTCCTTTCCGCCATTGGCTATTTTACCAAGCAACCTTCTGAATTTGAGATTAAGGCGCTTGAAGCCGGCGAGTTGCTCTGCTTTTCCCGCGATCATATCGAGAGCCTTTCGTTCCGTTATCCTTTGTTTGCATCTTATTATCAGAATATCATGCTGACGATCATCTATAAACTGGATGTTCTGTTGGCCGTTCGCCTCTCTTCCACAGCGGAAGAGTTCATCCAGTTTCTCTACACGAACTATGCCTGGATGATCAACCGGGTTCCCGATAAGTATATCGCCCATTATATGGGAATTAGTAATGCCTGGTATTGCAAGTTGAAGCGGAAAGTCCTCTCATTCACTAGAACAGAATAGGTGGCGGAACAAGTTTCATGGGCATGGAACTGTATTTTTACTGGTGGGAAACTATATTTTCATCGGTGGGAAACAACGGTTTCTTCAGGATGAAACCATGTGAAACTATATGCTTGTGAACGTATAAGAAAGCAGTTATTGAATTAGTTCAATTGTATATTTAAAGCGAACCAGTACTTTTGCACCGTTTAGGAAAGAATCCGAATAAAACAAGATAAAGATGAAGAGATTTGTCGTATTAGTTGCATTACTGGTTTCGTCGGGCTATGCAAGTGCCGGGCGTACGTTGACGCTGGAGGAATGTCGTGAATTGGCTATTCAGAACAACAAAGAGTTGAAGATCTCGGGAGAAAAGATTAAAATGGCCGGCTATGAGAAAAACGCCGCTTTCACCAAATATTTTCCTCAACTATCGGCGACTGGCGCGTATATGTGGAACCAGAAAGATATTAATCTGCTGGATATGGGAGCACTCGGCGCTTCTATTGGAGGGGCTCTCGGGCCGATCGCCCAATTGCCGGTGTTTGGAAAGTTGATGGAAGGGGTGGATGACTTGCAACACCTCGACATTCAGAATATCTGGGTGGGAAGCGTTTCACTTGTGCAACCTGTGTTTATGGGAGGCAAGATTATCAATTACAATCAGATTACTAAGTACGCCAAGCAATTGGCCGAGTCGATGAATGACCAGCAACTGCAGGATGTCATCTGTAAAACCGATGAAACCTATTGGCAGGTGATTTCATTAGTAAATAAGAAGAAGTTAGCTGATGCCTATGTCGATTTGCTCCGTAAGACCGATCATGATATGACAGCGATGATCAATGAGGGAGTAGCGACCGAAGCCGACGGACTCTCCGTCAAAGTCAAACTGAATGAGGCAGAGATGGCACAGACGAAAGTCGATAACGGTCTGGCTCTTTCCCGCATGTTATTGGCACAGATATGCGGGTTGCCATTAGAAGACCCGCTTGTTTTAGCAGATGAAGATATCGAAAGTTTTCTGACAGAGCCTTCCGTTACGGCGGCCGATGTGAACGAGGCCTTTATGAATCGTAACGAGCTGAAGAGCCTTGACTTGGCGACTAAGATTTATAAGAGGAAGGAACGGATTGTTTTGTCGGATATGTTGCCGAATGTGGCATTTATGGCAAACTACTTGGTCACGAACCCTAATTCCATGAACGGCTTCAAAAATGAATTTGCCGGGATGTTCAATGTCGGTGTAATGGTGAAAGTTCCGCTTTCCGGCTGGTGGGAGGGCAGTTATAAGCGCAATTCGGCTCGTGCCGAGACACGCATCAAGTCTTTGGAGTTACAGGATGCACGCGAGAAGGTGGAATTGCAGGTCAATCAATCCGTTTACAAGGTCAATGAAGCAAACAAGAAGCTGATCGTTTCCACCCGCAATATGGAGAATGCGGAAGAGAATCTTCGTCATGCCAATCTCGGATTTGAGGAAGGCGTAATCCCGGCTCTTAACCTGATGCAGGCGCAGACGGCTTGGGTGTCGGCGCGTTCCTGCCTGATAGATGCACAGATAGAGGTGAAATTGACGGAAGTCTACTTGACGAAAGCGATGGGAAAGCTGGGGGATGAGCTCTCTGGAAGAACCAGGAACGCGGATTAAGTGGATGAACACGGACTTGATACTTTTGAGGACACTATCTAAATCATACAATCATAAATCTCAAATTATAAACTCATGAACGAGAATAAAAAATACTCAATCAATAATATGCTATTGGCATTTATCACATTCTTAGGTGTGGTCGGATTAGTTGCATTAACCGGTTTCTTTTTACTGACGCCGCCGGATGATATCATCATGGGGCAAGCGGAGGCTACGCAAGTTCGTATTTCGGGAAAAGTTCCCGGACGAATCGAAGCATATCGTTTCAGTGAGGGCGACAAGGTGAAAGTGGGTGACACGCTTGTCTTCCTGGATACGCCCGAAGTTCTTGCCAAGCTTCAGCAAGCGGAGGCTGTACGTCGTGCCGCTGAAGCTCAGAACGCAAAGGCTATTAAAGGTGCCCGTGCACAAGAGATAGCTGGAGCATATGAAATGTGGCAGAAGGCGAAGGCTGGATTGGATATTGCCCAGAAATCATATACGCGCGTACAAAACTTGTTCGATAAAGGGGTAATGTCTGCCCAGAAACGCGATGAGGCAGAAGCCAGTTACAAGGCAATGGCCGCTACTGAGAAAGCTGCCAAAGCACAATATACTATGGCAAAGAACGGTGCGGAACGTGAAGACAAGATGGCTGCCGAAGCGCTGGTGAACCGTGCCAAAGGAGCTGTTGCCGAAGTAGAATCTTACATTAAGGAAACCTATCTGATTGCTCCGGCTGCCGGAGAAGTTTCCGAGATTTTCCCGAAAGTAGGCGAACTGGTAGGCACAGGTGCTCCTATCATGAACATAGCCGAACTCAATGATATGTGGGTGACTTTCAACGTACGCGAAGACTTGCTCAAAAACCTGACTATGGGAGCAGAATTTGAAGCTGTTGTTCCCGCGCTGGATAATAAAACAGTCAGACTCAAAGTATACTATCTGAAAGACTTAGGTACTTATGCCGCCTGGAAAGCAACCAAAACTACCGGTCAGTTCGACCTGAAGACATTTGAAGTCAAAGCTTCTCCGATGGAAAAAGTGGAAAATCTTCGTCCGGGTATGTCCGTTATCATTAACAAATAATCATGAAAGAGAGAAAGAAGAAATATGTAGCCTTATGGCAAGTCATGCAGAGGGAGTGCAGGCGGTTAGTATCACGCCCGCTCTATCTCTTTTGCATGGTCATCGCTCCATTGTTCTGCTACCTATTTTTCACGACCCTGATGGATTCGGGACTTCCGCAGAATCTTCCGGCGGGCGTGGTAGACATGGACGACTCGTCTACTTCACGCAACATTGTCCGCAATCTGGATGCTTTCTCGCAAACAGGTGTCGTAGCTCATTACAGCAATGTGACGGATGCGCGTATCGCTGTGCAGGAAGGCAAGATCTACGGTTTCTTCTATATCCCGAAAGGCTTGTCGGCAGAGGCACAAAGCCAACGGCAGCCCAAAATCTCTTTCTACACCAATTACTCCTATCTGATTGCGGGTTCTTTACTATTCAGAGACATGAAAATGATGGGAGAACTCACCGCCGGCTCTGCGGCAAGGAGCGTACTATATGCCAAAGGAGCTACGGAAGATCAGGCAATGGGCTTCCTGCAACCGATCGTGATTGACACGCATCCACTGAACAATCCGTGGCTGAACTATTCGGTATACCTCTGCAATACACTGATACCGGGAGTACTCATGCTGCTCATCTTCATGGTCACCGTTTATTCTATCGGTGTAGAAATCAAAGACCGCACTGCCCGTGAGTGGTTGCGAATGAGTAACAATTCCATTTACATTGCTTTGGCAGGCAAACTGCTTCCGCATACGGTGGTCTTTTTCATAATGGGGATATTCTATAATGTATACCTGTACGGTTTTCTGCATTTCCCCTGCAACAGTGGCATCTTCCCGATGATATTCGCCACGCTCTGTCTTGTATTGGCATCCCAGTGTTGCGGCATCGTCATGATAGGTACACTGCCTACACTCCGCCTCGGATTAAGTTTTGCCTCCTTGTGGGGAGTGATTTCATTCTCCATCTCTGGTTTTTCTTTTCCGGTGATGGCAATGAATCCTGTTTTGCAGGCCTTGAGCAACCTGTTTCCGTTACGTCATTATTTCCTGATTTATGTAGATCAGGCGCTCAACGGATACAGCATGGCTTACTCATGGTCCAACTATATGGCATTATTAATATTCATGATGCTTCCCTTCTTTGTGGTTCACCGCTTGAAAGAAGCATTGGTTTACTATAAATACATACCCTGATGAAAGATATAAAATTTAAAGACAAGATAGCCCAAGGCATCAACGACCTGTTTTATATCTGGAAGCGCGAGTTTCAGACAACTTTCCGCGACCAGGGGGTACTGATTTTCTTTATCCTCGTCCCACTGGGCTATCCGTTACTGTACAGCTTTATCTATGACAATGAAGTGGTACGAGAAGTTCCGGCCGTTGTAGTCGATGACTCTCATTCATCCCTGAGCCGCGAATATCTCCGGAAGGTGGATGCCACACCGGACATTCAGATTGTTGCCTACTGTGCCGATATGGAAGAAGCCAAGCAAATGCTGAAGAACCGGCTTGCATACGGCATCATCTATATCCCATCTGATTTCAGCGACAACATCGCCAAAGGGAAACAGACGCAAGTCAGCATCTATTGCGACATGAGCGGATTGCTGTACTATAAATCCATGCTGATCGCCAATACGGCCGTATCACTGGATATGAATAAAGATATAAAGATCGCGCGTAGCGGGAACACGACCGAGCGACAGGACGAAATCACCGGTTATCCGATAGAATATGAAGAGATTTCCATCTTTAATCCTACAGCGGGTTTTGCCGCTTTCCTGATTCCTGCCGTATTGGTGCTGATCATACAGCAGACGCTATTGCTCGGAATCGGACTGGCAGCAGGAACTGCCCGGGAAAACAACCGGTTTAAAGACCTTGTACCCATCAACCGGCATTATAACGGAACGTTGCGAATTGTACTTGGCAAGGGACTAAGTTACTTCCTTGTGTACGTACTGGTATCATTTTATGTGCTGCATATCGTGCCAAGACTATTCAGCCTCAACCAGATCGGGCAACCCGGTTCACTAGTATTATTCGTCGCCCCCTATCTGGCAGCCTGCATTTTCTTTGCAATGACCACCTCCATCGCCATTCGCAACCGGGAAACCTGTATGCTGATTTTTGTATTCACCTCCGTACCGTTGCTGTTTATTTCCGGTATTTCGTGGCCGGGAGCTGCCATTCCTCCGTTCTGGAAATATGTTTCTTACATTTTCCCGTCCACATTCGGCATCAATGGCTTTGTGAAGATCAATAATATGGGAGCTACCTTAAGCGAAGTCGCCTTTGAATACAAAGCTTTGTGGATACAAGCAGGCATTTATTTCCTCACCACTTGCTGGGTATACCGCTGGCAAATACTGATGAGCCGGAAACACGCCATAGAGAGATATAAAGAACTGAAAGAAAAAGAGAATCTGGCCAAACAGATGACCGATTGAGACAATTAAGAGAGAGAGTTTAGTACGATGTGTGCTTCTTCGGAAGTATACATCGTTTTTCTTTATAGGAAGAGAAGTTTCTTTATGGGAGGAAATGAAAAAGTCCTCCGCTCCATCTATTGGGCAGAGGACTTTATGAATGGTATTATAAAGAGAATATAATTCAATTAGAATTTGTAACCTACTCCGATAGAGAAGTTGATGTTCTTAGGAGAGCCGTCACCATCGTACATCTTAACTAATCCGAATTCACCGGATAAGTCAACAAAGAACCGATTGATTTCATAAGCAACACCCATACCTAGACCAAAATCAAATCTTTTCGCTGCATCATCACCAAAGAAATCACTTTTAACGCCAGCTATCTTGTATTTACCGGCAATACCACATGCCAGATACGGACCGGCTTTTACAACTACATTTTGTCCGTCTACCACAGCAAATCTTGCAGCAGCCATTACCGGCAGTTCCAGGTACATCGGATTAGCCTTGATATCACCCAGTTTTGCACCTTTCTGAGTAAACATCAACGAAGGCTGAATAGACCACATATCAGTAAACTGATACTCCATTCCCACTCCAACATTAAAACCTACTCTCATGTCCGTATCAGCGTCTCCTGTGAAATTACTCATGTTCATACCTACTTTAGCATTCCAGGAAATCTGAGAATAAGAAACGATAGAAACAAGTGCAAACAGCACAAAAATCAAACCTTTTTTCATATCAGTCATTTTTTAGTTTGCCTCCCTCTTCCCTCCGGGCTGCATAGTTAATAGCTTCATTATCGAGTACGGGGAATCTTTCAAGCTTTGCCTTGTGCTGAAACGCACTCTCCTTTTATTAACATACGTTTTATACTCTACAAAAGTATTTCATTTATTTTATATAAAAAAGCCACGAAAGG
>OGTL01003594.1_pt1 | contig 9957 bp, 4 predicted proteins | sample 1553601 | NCBI WGS metagenome assembly OGTL01 (sample SAMEA2580112, study PRJEB22360) | human gut metagenome | biome: human gut; feature: human-associated habitat; material: faeces | place: Denmark | collected 2008/2010 | reverse complement strand
GCTAACAGAAAGGCTCCCATGCTGGCTGCCATTCCGACACAGATAGTGGAAACATCACATTTAATATAGTTCATCGTATCGTAAATAGCCATTCCTGCTGTTACGGAACCGCCTGGGCTGTTAATGTAGAGATGGATATCCTTATTCGGATCTTCAGACTCCAAAAACAGGAGCTGCGCTACAATCAGACTGGCGGACACATCCGTTACCTCCTCGCCCAGGAACACGATGCGCTCCTTTAAAAGCCTGGAGAAAATGTCATAGGAACGCTCTCCCCGGCTGGTGGACTCAATGACATAAGGTACTAAACTCATATAATGCCTCCTATTCTTGTCTGACAGAGCAAGATCAGCTGTGCAAATCTTCCCCGTCGCTGTGACAAAAAGCATAGGGATGCCGAAAAATCTTCAGCCTCCCTCTGCTCTGCGTCTGTCTTAATTTCTTTTTTCAGCTTCTGCAGATTAAACTAACTTAGCCTCTGCTACAAGAAGTTCCACTGCCTTCTTAACAGCCAGATCCTTCTTCATCTGCTCAAGCTCGCGCTCACCGAGAAGGCCCTTTAACTTATCTGCCTCCATCTTGTAAGCCTCTGCCATCTTTGCGATCTCCTCGTCGATAGCTGCTTCCTCTACCTGGATGTTCTCAGCCTCTGCAATCTTCTCCAGAACAAGACCTGTCTTGATCTGTCTTACTGCCTGCGGCTTCATCTGATCCATGATGTTCTCTCTTGTCATGCCTGTGAACTGCATGTACTGGTTAATGTCAAGTCCCTGGCTCTGAAGTCTTCTTGCATAGTCATCGAACATACCGCGCAGGCGTGTCTTAATCATAGCCTCCGGAATATCCATCTGAGCGTTGTCTGTAACCTTGTCGATTACCTTGTTCTCATTCTCAGCTGCTGCTGTCTTTTCTTTTCTCTCTATAAGAGTCTTCTTTAAGTCCTCTTTGTACTCAGCCAGAGTCTCGAAATCGGAAACCTCACTTGCAAACTCATCGTTTAACTCAGGAAGCTCTTTCACCTTGATCTCTTTTACCTTAACCTCGAACTTGGCAGGCTTTCCAGCCAGCTCTTTTGCACCGTACTCCTCCGGGAAGGTTACGTTTACATCCAGCTCTTTGCCGATCTCAGCGCCTACCAGCTGATCTTCAAATCCTGGGATGAAAGTATTGGAACCGATCTCAAGATCATAGTTCTCACCCTTACCGCCTTCAAATGCTACACCATCAACAAATCCTTCAAAGTCAATTGTTGTCATATCGCCATTTTTAACAGCTCTGTCTTCAACAGTAACAACTCTTGAATTCTTATCCTGAACCTTCTTTAATTCTTCTTCAACATCAGCATCTGTAACTTCTGTATCACACTTCTCTACTTCTACACCCTTGTACTGTCCAAGTTCTACTTCTGGCTTAACAGCTACAACAGCTTCAAATATGAAAGGCTTTCCAGCTTCAATCTGAACTACATTAATCTTAGGCTGTGAAACTATCTCTAATTCGCTTTCATCTGCTGCCTTAGCATAAGCATCAGGAATAATTGCATTAGCTGCATCTTCGTAGAAGATTTCTGTTCCGTAAAGCTTTTCTACCATCTTTCTTGGAGCCTTGCCTTTTCTGAAACCAGGAACACTAATCTTATTCTTATTCTTATTAAAAGCTGTATTAAGACCTGCTTCGAATTCTTCAGCTGTAGCCTCGATTACAAGCTTGACCATATTCTTTTCTTCCATATTCTCAACTTTAAAACTCATTGTTAATAATTCCTCCTTAAATATATATATGAAGTCTCTTTTCTATTCGTACAATGTACATACTAATGAATTGTATCACATCAGGTATTAATTTGCCAATATATTTTTTATAATTTATATTTATTTATGTTTATTTTAATATTTCGTCCTTGGCATCAACTTCTTCCTTTGCATTATTATCATCATAATCATTCTTGCAGAAGAAGAACTTTCTTGTAGCAAATAACACACATATAGATAATACACCTAATGCTGTGTTAAGTGCCGAATCATGATGTGTAACCATCTCCCTTGCTATTGCAAACATAAGCACTTCAACAACTGTTGCCGGCGTATGCTGTGATAACATCTTAATAAGCTCAACTCCAACCGCCAGCGTCATTATATCTGCAACAAAAGTTTCAAAGAATTCCACTGGTGCACTATCAAACATTCCACCAAGATCAAACACAAACCTCACACACATAACTGCAACGACAACCACAAGAATTGCCGATATTATCCATTCAAGTATATTGCATACTTTTCTGAATATTCCATTTACTTTGTTCTTCATATATCTCTGACCTTTCTATTTATTTATTCATATTCCATTACTGGTATCCAAACCCGCAGTTTAGTCCAATAACCTGAACAACACTCATCCCTGCAATATATAAATTTAATTATATATCGAATTACAGGCTTTAATTTAAACAATATTAAGTATACGAAAAAATCCCACATATAGCAATACAACTTCACTTCAAAAAGCCCACAAAGACCATACGCTAGTCTTTGCGGGCTTCTTACTTATTTTAATAGTTTTATAAAATGTAATCTTTACTTACAGACTAAGAATTACAGATTAGTATATCCCATAAGATACTTATCAACTTCCCTAGCGCAGTCCCTGCCCTGTCTGATAGCCTTTACAACAAGTGACTGGCCTGTGTGGCAGTCGCCGGCAGCGAATACTCCTGCTACATTAGTAGCGAACTTGTCTACATCTGTCTTTATGTTAGTTCTCTCATTAACCTCAACACCAAATGCATCTGTAAGATACTTCTGTGTTCCAAGGAAACCAGCAGCTATAAGAACAAGCTCACAAGGAAGTTCTTTTTCTGTTCCCTCAACCGGAACCATCATTCTTCTTCCTGTCTTCTCATCAACCCTAGATTCAAGCTGGACAGTTACAACCTTTTCAAGATTGCCCTTCTTATCCTTCTTAAATTCCTTAACTGTTGTTGTATATATTCTTGGGTCGTGTCCAAATACTGCTATAGCTTCTTCCTGACCATAATCAGTCTTGCAGACTAAAGGCCACTGTGGCCAAGGATTAGTATCTCTTCTTACATCTGGTGCTTTTGGCATCATTTCAAGCTGTGTTACCGACTTACAACCGTGTCTTATACAAGTTCCGACACAGTCATTACCTGTATCACCACCACCAATTACAATAACATTCTTGTCTTTGGCATTGATATATTTGCCATCTGTAAGATCTGAGTCAAGAAGGCTCTTAGTTGTAGCTGTGAGGAAATCTACTGCAAAATGTATTCCATTGGCATCTCTTCCAGGTGCATTGATATCTCTAGGATTAGAAGCACCTACAGCAAGCACAACAGCATCATAATCTTCCATTATCTTCTTAGCTTTAATATTCTGTCCAATATTAGCTTCTGTAATGAATTCAATTCCTTCTTCCTTCATAACATCTATCTTTCTGTCAATTATATGCTTTTCAAGCTTCATATTAGGTATTCCGTATCTTAAAAGACCGCCTACCCTGTCAGCTCTTTCATATACTGTCACAAGATGACCTCTCTGGTTTAACTGGTCTGCTACTGCAAGTCCTGAAGGGCCTGAACCTATTACAGCAATTCTCTTTCCTGTTCTTGCCTTAGGTGGCTTAGGACCAGCAAGTCCATTGGCATATGCATGCTCAATTATAGCCATCTCATTTTCCTTAGTACATACTGGATCACCATTAAGTCCACAGGTACAAGCCTTCTCGCAAAGTGCAGGACATACACGGCTTGTAAATTCAGGAAAATTGCTTGTCTTATGTAATCTGTTATAAGCCTGCTCCCAGTTGCCCGTGTATACAAGGTCATTCCATTCAGGAATAAGGTTGTTAAGAGGACAGCCACTTGTCATTCCTTTTATATTCATACCTGACTGGCAGAATGGCACGCCACAATCCATACAGCGGGCACTCTGGCATCTCTGCTCAGCTTCTGAAAGTGGTGTATGAAATTCATTAAAATTCTTTATTCTTTCTTTTGGTGAAACTGCTTTAGCTTCCACACGTTCATATTCTAAAAATCCAGTTGGTTTTCCCATGATTATCTCCTTTCAAATACACATTTTCACAAATATGTACCAGCAGACTTATAATCTGCTAATACATATCTGTTATTGTACATTTCTATCTTACTTAGTTGCTGCATAAAATGCTTCAATCTGAGCCTGTTCACTGCTAAGACCTTTTTCTTCCATCTGAACAATCATATTAAGCATCTTCTTATAATCATGTGGCATAATCTTCTTAAACTTAGGAAGATATTCGCCAAAGTTGTCTAACACTTCTTTACCCTTCTTAGAATTAGTATAAGCAACGTGTTCTGTAATCATCTGCTTAAGTTCAAGTACATCATACTTGTTAGTTACAGGTTCAAGTGATACAAGCTGCTTGTTGACTCTCTTATAAAGTGTTGTGTCATCATCAAGAACATATGCAACACCGCCGCTCATACCTGCTGCGAAGTTCTTACCAGTTCTACCAAGTACAACAACCCTTCCGCCTGTCATATATTCACAGCCATGGTCGCCAGTACCTTCAACAACTGCTGTTGCACCAGAGTTACGTACACAGAATCTCTCACCTGCTACACCATTGATAAATGCCTTGCCACTTGTTGCTCCATAGAGTGCTACGTTACCGATGATGATATTCTCATCTTCCTTATAAGATACACCTGTTGGTGGATATACAATAAGCTTACCACCTGAAAGACCTTTTCCGAAGTAATCGTTGCTGTCACCGACAAGTTCAAGTGTAAGTCCCTTAGGGATAAATGCACCGAAGCTCTGTCCGCCAGCACCTGTACATTTAACTGTATAAGTATCTTCTGCAAGGCTCTCACCAAATCTTCTTGTTATCTCTGCACCAAGAAGTGTTCCTAATGCTCTATCTGTATTAGTTACATCAACCTCAACACTTCTCTTCTGCTTCTTATCCATAGCATCCGAAAGCTTCTTAATAAGAATCTTCTCATCTACTGTCTTCTCAAGTTCAAAGTCATATACATTCTTCTTATCATACTTAATTGAAGAAGCTTCCTTAACATAAGGATTGTTAAGTATATTAGAAAGGTCAACCTTTGAAGCTCTTCCGCTTCCCTCTACATCTTCTCTTGCTTCAAGGAAATCTGTTCTTCCTACAAGTTCATCAACAGTCTTAACACCAAGCTTTGCCATATATTCACGAAGCTCCTGTGCGATAAATCTCATAAAGTTGACAACATATTCAGGCTTGCCTGCAAATCTCTTTCTAAGCTCAGGATTCTGTGTAGCAATACCAACTGGACAAGTATCAAGGTTACATACTCTCATCATTACACAGCCCATTGTTACAAGTGGAGCTGTTGCAAAACCGAATTCTTCTGCACCAAGCATAGCTGCTATTGCAACATCACGTCCGCTCATAAGCTTACCATCTGTCTCGATTATAACCTTATTACGAAGTCCGTTCATTGTAAGTGTCTGATGAGCTTCTGCAAGTCCTAATTCCCATGGAAGTCCTGCATTATGTATAGAACTTCTTGGAGCTGCACCAGTACCTCCATCATAACCTGATATAAGGATAACCTGTGCACCTGCCTTGGCAACACCAGAAGCTATAGTACCAACACCTGCTTCTGATACAAGCTTAACTGATATTCTTGCATTCTTGTTGGCATTCTTTAAATCATATATAAGCTGTGCTAAATCTTCGATAGAATAAATGTCGTGATGAGGTGGTGGTGATATAAGTGATACACCTGGTGTTGAAAGACGTGTCTTTGCAATCCAAGGATATACCTTCTTTCCTGGAAGATGTCCACCTTCACCTGGCTTAGCACCCTGTGCCATCTTAATCTGGATTTCCTTAGCACTTACAAGATACTTACTTGTAACACCAAAACGTCCTGAAGCTACCTGCTTGATAGCTGAACATCTGTTAAGTCCGTCAGCACCTACTGTAAGTCTGTCTTCATCTTCTCCACCTTCACCTGAGTTAGACTTGCCGTGAAGCATATTCATAGCAATAGCCATAGTCTCGTGTGCTTCCTTAGAGATGGAACCGTATGACATGGCACCGGTCTTAAATCTCTTAACGATAGAATCAACACTCTCTACCTGATCTATATTTATTCCCTTCTTAGGGAACTTGATATCCATAAGTCCTCTTAAGTTCTTAACGCCCTCTTCTTTATTAACAAGAGCTGTATATTCCTTAAATGTATTATAATCACCTGTACGTGCTGCAAGCTGTAAAAGATGTATTGTCTGTGGATTGTAAAGATGTTCTTCTTTTCCACTTCTCATCTTATGAGCGCCCTCACTGTCAAGAGTTGTATCTGTTGAAAGTCCAAGTGGATCAAATGCCTTAGAATGAAGTGTTTCCACATCTTCCTGAATATCCTTAAGTCCGATTCCTTCAATTCTTGATACAGTACCAGTGAAGTACTTATTAATTACATCTGAGTTAATACCAATTGCCTCAAATATCTTAGCACCCTGATATGACTGGATTGTTGAAATACCCATTTTAGCTGCAATCTTAACAATACCACTTATAATAGCATTGTTGTAGTCATCAACTGCTGCATAGTAATCCTTGTCAAGCATATTAAGGTCGATAAGCTCCTGTATGCTCTCCTGTGCAAGATATGGGTTGATAGCTGATGCACCATATCCTAAAAGTGTTGCAAAATGATGTACATCTCTTGGCTCACCACTTTCAAGTATAACTGCCATACTTGTTCTCTTCTTAGTCTGTACAAGGTAATGCTGTACAGCACCTACTGCAAGAAGTGATGGAATTGCAACGTGATTCTCATCAACACCCCTGTCTGAAAGGATAATGATGTTAGCACCTTCTCTGTGTGCCCTGTCAACCTCTACGAATATATGGTCAATAGCCTTTTCAATTGATGTATTCTTATAATATGTAATAGGAATTGTCTCTACCTTAAAGCCTTCAACTTTCATATTCTTAATCTTTAAAAGATCTGTATTAGTAAGAATAGGATTGTTAATCTTTAAGTTCTTACAGTTCTCTGGCTTTTCCTCAAGCACATTTCCATCTTTACCAAGATATACAGTAGTTGAAGTTACAATCTTTTCTCTTATCGAATCAATAGGTGGATTAGTAACCTGTGCAAATAACTGCTTAAAATAGTTAAATAAAGGCTGGTGTCTGTTAGAAAGCACCGCAAGTGGTGTATCTATACCCATAGCTCCAATTGACTCTGCTCCATTAAGTGCCATTGGAAGTATTGATGTTCTGAAATCTTCATATGTATAACCGAAAGCTTTCTGTAATCTTGCTCTTTCTTCCTTAGTATGTGTTGGAACTTTCTTGTTAGGAATCTTTAAATCACAAAGATTTATAAGATTGTTATCAAGCCATTCACCATAAGGCTGCTTAGTTGCATACTGCTCTTTAAGCTTGTCATCATCAATAAGCTCTCCCTTAACTGTATCTACAAGAAGCATTTTTCCTGGATGAAGTCTGTCCTTAACTTTAATTCTACTCTCATCTATTGGAAGTGCACCTACTTCTGATGAAAGAATAAGATAACCATCATTAGTAATATAGTATCTTGAAGGACGAAGACCATTTCTATCAAGAACTGCTCCCATAATATCTCCATCTGAGAAGAGGATTGAAGCAGGTCCGTCCCAAGGCTCCATCATTGTTGCATAATACTGGTAGAAGTCTTTCTTCTCCTGCTCCATAGCTTTATTATTGCTCCAAGGCTCTGGAATTGTAATCATAACAGCAAGTGGAAGTGGCATACCATTCATTACAAAGAATTCAAGAGTATTATCTAACATAGCTGAATCTGAACCGTTAGTATTAACAACTGGTGTTATCTTAGACATTTCATCTTCAAGATATGGAGAAACCATAGTTTCTTCTCTTGATAACATTCTATCTGCGTTACCTTTGATTGTATTAATCTCACCATTATGAACAATAAATCTATTAGGATGAGCACGTTCCCAGCTTGGGTTAGTGTTAGTTGAAAATCTTGAATGAACAAGTGCAATAGCTGACTCATAATCTTCATCTACAAGATCCTTAAAGAATGTTCTTAACTGTCCAACAAGGAACATACCCTTGTATACAATAGTTCTGCTTGAAAGCGAACAGACATATGTATCTTCTGCTGTCTGCTCGAATACACGTCTTGCAACATAAAGCTTTCTATCAAAGTCAATTCCCTTATTAACATCCTTAGGTTTCTTTACAAAGCCCTGCATAATGTATGGCATACAGTCAACTGCCTTTTTACCAAGTACATTAGGAAATGTTGGAACTTCTCTCCAGCCTAAGAACTCAAGACCTTCTTTTTCAACGATGATTTCAAACATCTTCTTAGCACGGTTTCTTGCAAGTTCGTCCTGTGGGAAGAAGAACATACCTACACCATACTCTCTTTCCTCACCAATCTTAATTCCAAGAGGTTTAACTGCTTTCTTAAAGAATTTATGTGATATTTGAAGAAGGATACCTACACCATCACCAGTCTTTCCCTCTGCATCTTTACCTGCTCTGTGTTCGAGGTTCTCAACGATGCTTAATGCGTCTGATACTGTCTGATGTGTCTTTACTCCCTTGATGCTTACAACTGCACCGATGCCACAGTTATCGTGTTCAAACTGTGGGCTGTAAAGTCCAGGCTGATTATTTTGATTTTCCATAGTCTGCTCATCCTTTCATATATAATCTGTAATGCAAGTCTTATCGTATGATTTGTATAATTAACAATCGTCTGATTTAACCCACAAATGTGGTAGACTTGTTTTTCTTGTGCTTAATATACTCCTATTTTTTTATCTTGTAAACTTTTTATTTGGTTAAATTATCAGATTATTCAATTATTTGTAATTTAATACATTATTATCTGACTATTTCATTGAATCAGCACTTAAAATATATTATACGCAAACATATTAATACATTTTATATATCAAGTCATCTTTCTATCAGCCCATATCCCAACATCACTTTATCATAAAATTCAAAATTGTGTCTAAATTGTTTATCATTTAAGTTCCATTTTCTGCCCTTAAAACTAAAGTTGTAAAAAAATAAAGTGATAAAAGCCATATACCCTTGCTGATAGCTTTTATCACTTTAATTATTTAATATTTCGACATATTTTTTACAAACAATTATTAATTTAATTAACTTTATCAATCCGCTTATTAATTTAATAAATCTTTTTCTTCTTTTTTCCTTCTTTTCTTAACTATGAAATCCACCGCTTTCTGGCAGACTTTTAAGTTGACATTATTATGTATGCCTCCAAATTCTCCGTCAAGTGTCCACTTAACTTCTTCCTTTGACTCAAATGTTATATCCTTGGTCTTAAATGTATATACCATATCGCAGTCATCTATCTTCTGTGTTATAAAAGCATTAACTATTGCCTGTAAATCCATAGGATTCTTAATCTCCCTTATAAGGGTAACTTCAAACATTCCGTCCTGATAATCAACTCCTTCTGCTATAAGGCCTTTCATTCCGCCTATTGAGCTTGCGTTGCTAACCATTCCATATATAAATGAATCTTCCACATTAAGTTCATCGCTCTTAATCTTCATTCTGCAAGCCTTAAGATTAGATAATCTCTTAACACCCTCAATAACATACGCCTGATGACCTAACATATTCTTAAGATCCTGTGGTGTTTCGTAGGCAACATCTGTAAATGCACCAAAAGCTGCCACATAATTAAAATATTTATTGTCATTGGCAATTCCTATATCGCATGGAAAGCTTTCACCATTGATTATATTGCATGCAGCCCTGATCTTATCTGACGGTATTCCAAGACTCCTGGCAAAATCATTAGTAGAACCGCTTGGAATATAACCTATCGGTGGTTTAACTGTACTATATCCTGCTACAGCACTGACAATCTCATTAAGAGTACCATCGCCGCCA
>OGTL01003584.1_pt1 | contig 10002 bp, 10 predicted proteins | sample 1553601 | NCBI WGS metagenome assembly OGTL01 (sample SAMEA2580112, study PRJEB22360) | human gut metagenome | biome: human gut; feature: human-associated habitat; material: faeces | place: Denmark | collected 2008/2010 | reverse complement strand
GGGAGCCTCTCTAACTTTACGCGAACGCTGGCGGGGTCTATCGGCACATCCATCACCACCACCATGTGGACCAACCGCGAGTCGATGCACCACGCACAGTTAACCGAGTCGGTAAACCCGTTCAACCCGAATGCCCAGGCGATGTACAGTCAACTGGAAGGACTGGGAATGACGCAACAGCAGGCATCAGGCTGGATTGCCCAGCAGATCACCAATCAGGGGCTGATTATTTCCGCCAATGAGATCTTCTGGATGTCTGCCGGGATATTCCTCGTCTTGCTGGGGCTGGTGTGGTTTGCTAAACCGCCATTTGGCGCAGGTGGCGGCGGAGGTGGTGCGCACTAAGTACAACTAAGCCAGTTCATTTGAACTGGCTTTTTTCAATTAATTGTGAAGATAGTTTACTGACTAGATGTGCAGTTCCTGCAACTTCTCTTTCGGCAGCGCCAGTTCTTCGTTGCTGTTGATGCGTACGTCACGTTCCAGAATGCTACGCGCAATATCCTGTGCTTCCTGCAACGAGTGCATCTGGTAAGTGCCACACTGGTAGACGTTCAGTTCCGGGATCTGATTCTGATCCTGCACTTTCAGCACGTCTTCCATTGCCGCTTTCCAGGCATCAGCGACACGCTGCTCATCTGGCGTACCAATCAGACTCATATAAAAACCGGTGCGGCAGCCCATTGGCGAGATATCGATAATCTCTACACCATTACCGTTAAGATGGTTACGCATAAAACCAGCAAACAGGTGCTCCAGGGTATGGATCCCTCTTTCTGGCATCACTTCTTTGTTCGGCACGCAGAAGCGCAGATCGAACACGGTGATTGCGTCGCCATGCGGGGTGTTCATTGTTTTCGCCACCCGAACTGCAGGCGCTTCCATCCGGGTATGATCGACTGTGAAGCTATCTAACAACGGCATTTAGCCACCTCCGGTAATTTTTTTAAAAATTTTCTGAACTCTTTCTTCCCAGGCGAGTCTGAGTATATGAAAGACGCGCATTTGTTATCATCATCCCTGAATTCAGAGATGAAATTTTGGCCACTCACGAGTGGCCTTTTTCTTTTCTGTCAGGCGTGTTTTTCCAGCCACACCGCAAACGGTTCGGTATCAGCGGCTTCCATTTCCTGCTGACGGCGTTCAGACGCCTCGCGCTCGGCTACAAAATCCTCTTCGCGCAGAATTTCCAACGGCTCTTCACGCAGCAGATTACGGTACGCTTCAGCAAACGCTTTGCCTGTTCCGCCAATACCAGTATCAATCATAGACCTTAAGATACGGGCAGAGAAAGTCAGATCGGGATTATCGAAGCAGGCGACCAGTTCATCACACACTTTCTGATACGCTTCGCCGCCGTTAATGCTATCCAGCGTTTGCGCGACGCGTTTCAGATCGCGGAACAAATCTTTACCCACCTGCGGTAACGGGAACTGCGCGGTTTCGCAGCCGATACCCAGCGTCAGGTCCGGTTTGCGACCTTCGAGGATCACCCGGTTCCAGTTAACGCGTGTACAGGCAAGTTCTTTACTGCTCATTTCCGGTGCATCAGCCAGCGCACACCAGACCATAAACAGGTCGAGGAATCGCACCTGCTGTTCATCTACACCAATCGGCGAGAATGGGTTGATGTCCAGCGAACGCACTTCAATATATTCAATGCCGCCACGTAACAGCGCATCAGAAGGTGACTCGCCGCTGCGGGTAACGCGTTTTGGACGAATCGGCGCGTACAGTTCGTTTTCAATCTGCAGCACGTTGCTGTTGATTTGCAGCCTCTTACCATCTTTCTCAATGCCAATCTTGGCGTACTCTTCCGATGGCGTTTTGATTGCCTGTTTAAGGCCCGCTACGTACTCGTAAAGATCGTTGAAGGTAATACCAAGATTGCTTTGCGATTTATTGGTATAGCCAAGATCGCTCAAGCGAAGAGAGGTCGCATACGGCAGGTAATACATACCGCACTCGGTTTTCTCAAACGGCAGCGATGTTGGTTTTCCTTGCAGGAAAGAAGAACAAATCGCCGGAGAGGCACCAAACAGATAAGGGATGACCCAACCGAAACGATAGTAATTGCGGATAACGCGGAAATAGCCCGCAGAAATTTTCTCTTTGGCATCAGCGCCCGAGATATCACCGCACTTCGCTTGCCAGAATGCCATTGGCAAAGAGAAATTGTAGTGCACGCCGGAAATGGTTTGCATCAGCGCGCCGTAGCGATTTTTTAGCCCTTCACGGTACAGCGTTTTAAAGCGACCGGTGTTAGAAGTGCCGTACTGTGCCAGTTCGATGTCCTGACCTTCTGCGATGTAGCATGGCATACTTAACGGCCACATCCGCTCATCGCCCATATTGCGCGCCGTATAACGATGCAGATCGCGCATAAAGGTCAGCATATGTTCAATATCACCATCCACTGGTGTAATGAATTCCAGCAATGCTTCCGCAAAATCGGTAGTAATCCATTTGTGCGTCAGTGCGGAACCTAATGCTTCAGGATGACCTGTTGTTGCCAGTGTGCCATCAGCATTAACACGCAAAGTTTCGCGCTCCAGCCCACGCTGTATCCCCTTTAACGCCTGAGGATGTTTTTCCAGCCAGGCCAGCGCCTGTGATACGTCCGGGATCAAATTGACCTCCCGCCTGTCAAAATCGTTTTAATTAGCATAACTGTAATGGTGACCATATGTGCAGGCCTACAATTAGTGCCACCACATCATGCCCTGAACGGTCGCTGCTGCAACTGCAACATAGCGTAACGCTTTACCAAGGCACAAAAAAAAGATTACTGGCCCCCAGGAGATGCGCATCCATCCCGCTAACAGACACAGTAAATCGCCAACCACGGGCATCCAGCTTAATAATAGCGTGACTGCACCATAGCGTTTCAGCCAGCCGGTAGCTTTCTCTTGCCAGCGCGATGTTTTACGCAATGGAAAGAAACGCCCAAGGATAACGTTAGTTAACCCTCCAAGGCTATTACCCATTGTTGCTGTTAAAACTAAAACCCAGGGATGACTGATCCCGGAAAGCAACATTGCCACCAGCACGACTTCGGAGTTGCCGGGTAATAGTGTAGCGCTGAGAAAACTACTGGCAAACAACGAGAAAAGCGATAACGCTTCACTCACAGCAAGCGAACATCCACGGCGTCCATACCTGCTGCACGGGCCGCCTGAATACCGAAATCGGCATCTTCAAAGACCACACACTGCGTCGGTTGCACGCCCATACGCTGCGCGCACAACAAAAATGTGTCTGGCGCAGGTTTATGATGTTTGACGTGATCGGCAGCGACGACGGCGTCAAAATAATGGCGTAACCCCAGGTGCGCCAGCAATGCCTCAGCGATGGCGCTTTCACTCCCCGTTCCTACAGCCATTGGGCGACGACCATGCCAACTTTTCACCACTTCGACAAGAGGAAGCGGCTCGACACTATCCAGCAGCATACTTCTTACTGCTTCTGTTTTTTCACGCGCTAACGCATGCGGGTCGAGATCGGCCTGATTCAGCTCAATAATCGCCTGAGCAATACGCCAGGTGGGCGAGCCATTAAGCGCAATCATCGCCTGAACATCGTACTGAAGACCGTAGTGCCCTAATACTTCGCGCCACGCTTTACGGTGTGTAGGCTCCGTATCCAGGATTGTGCCATCCATATCAAAAATTAAACCTGCATAACGCTCGTACATGGTCTTCTCGCAAGTCGAAAAATATGACGCTACTTTAGCGTAATTGCTTGATTTTGTCGCTGATGGAGAAGGAGAAGAAAATTCAGGAAATGGATAAAGTAGTTATTTAGAAATGAGATATTTTTGAAGGAAATTTTTTGGAGAATATGGGCATCCGGGAGGATGACTCACTGGCGTTCGCCCTTCAGGCCGTTGCTGGCGCAACGTTATCCACCCAGGTGCTGGTGGTTATTACCACCATCTCTTCCATACTTTCATTGCTGAAAGTTACGGAGAATATGGTGCATCCGGGAGGATTCGAACCTCCGACCGCTCGGTTCGTAGCCGAGTACTCTATCCAGCTGAGCTACGGATGCAAATGGCGGTGAGGCGGGGATTCGAACCCCGGATGCAGCTTTTGACCGCATACTCCCTTAGCAGGGGAGCCCCTTCAGCCTCTCGGCCACCTCACCACACGCCTCTTACGAGTGCTTCGAAGAACTTGTTTATCGCTCATCGTCGCTGCGTGGCGCACATATTACTTTCTGAGACTTATAAGTCAAACAATTTTTCCCACACTTTTATCGTTTGCACACTTCACGCTCAATTAGTCTGTAAAAACGTCAAAAAGAGTGTTTTATCAACAAAAAAACGGAGGTCTGTCAGATAGCAGTAATGCAAAAAAATGGAGACTTAAGTTGAATGAACGGGAGTAAAGCGAAAAGACAATGGAGTGAAGAAGAAATTTTGAGGGTGCGTCTCACCGATAAAGATGAGACGCGGAAAGATTAGTAACTGGACTGCTGGGATTTTTCAGCCTGGATACGCTGGTAGATCTCTTCACGGTGAACAGAAACTTCCTTCGGGGCATTTACGCCAATACGTACCTGGTTGCCCTTTACCCCTAAAACTGTCACGGTGACCTCATCCCCAATCATGAGGGTCTCACCAACTCGACGAGTCAGAATCAGCATTCTTTGCTCCTTGAAAGATTAAAAGAGTCGGGTCTCTCTGTATCCCGGCATTATCCATCATATAACGCCAAAAAGTAAGCAATGACAAACACATTACATGTAAGCAGTCATGGCATTACATTCTGTTAAACCTAAGTTTAGCCGATATACACAACTTCAACCTGACTTTATCGTTGTCGATAGCGTTAATGCGAATGCCGTGAAGCGAGTCCACGGCATTGCCTGACGCTTATATTATTGCAATTTCGCGCTGACCCAGCCTTTCACACTGGCTAACGCTGCAGGTAAGGCCGCAGCATCCGTACCACCGGCTTGCGCCATGTCAGGACGTCCACCACCCTTGCCGCCCACCTGCTGAGCGACCATACCAATCAGTTCCCCTGCTTTCACACGATCTGTGACGTCCTTAGATACGCCTGCAATCAGAGAAACCTTACCTTCGACTACCGTTGCCAGCACGATAATTGTCGACCCCAGCTGATTTTTTAAATCGTCAACCATGGTACGCAACATTTTCGGCTCAACACCGCTAAGCTCGCTAACCAACAGCTTAACACCATTAACATCAATTGCCTTACTGGAAAGATTTGCGCTCTCCTGTGCGGCAGCTTGTTCTTTAAGCTGTTGTAACTCTTTTTCCAGCTGACGCGTACGTTCCAGTACTGAGCGCACTTTATCAGCCAGATTATTGCTATCGCCTTTCAGCAGATGCGCGACTTCGCTTAAGCGATCGCTGTCTGCATGAACGGTGGCGATAGCGCCTTCTCCGGTTACCGCTTCGATACGACGAACGCCTGCAGCAGTACCCGATTCAGAGATGATGCGGAACAGACCAATATCACCGGTGCGGCTTGCGTGAGTACCGCCACACAGCCCGGTGGAGAAATCGCCCATGCTCAGCACGCGTACGCGCTCATCATACTTCTCGCCGAACAGCGCCATCGCACCTTTCGCTTTCGCCGCTTCGAGATCCATGATGTTGGTTTCGATCGGCAAGTTACGGCGAATCTGTGCGTTCACCAGGTCTTCGACCGCACGAATCTCTTCTGGTTTCATCGCTTCGTTGTGTGAGAAGTCGAAGCGCAGCACTTTGTCGTTAACCAGTGAACCTTTCTGCGATACATGAGTACCCAGAACCTGGCGCAGCGCAGCGTGCATCAGGTGCGTTGCGGAGTGATTCAGACGAATACGGGCGCGACGAGCTTCATCAACATCAGCCTGCACCGCGTCGCCCACTTTCAGAGAACCCGCAGCAAGTTTACCGATGTGACCAATCGCCTGGCCGTATTTCTGCGTATCTTCCACCGCAAAGGAGAAGTTAGTGCCTTTCAGTTCGCCTTTATCACCAACCTGACCGCCGGATTCCGCATAGAATGGCGTTTGATCCAGCACGACCACAGCTTCCTGGCCTGCATTGATGGCATCAACCGCTTTACCATCAACAAACAGCGCGGTCACTTTGCCGTTCAGTTCCAGATGGTCATAGCCTTTAAATTCAGATGCACTGTCAACACGGATCATTGCGTTGTAATCGGCACCAAAGCCGCTGGCTTCGCGCGCGCGACGACGCTGCTCTTCCATTGCTGCTTCGAAACCAGCTTCGTCAACTTTGATGTTGCGCTCACGACAAACATCAGCCGTCAGGTCAACCGGGAAGCCATAGGTGTCGTACAGACGGAAAGCCGTTTCACCATCCAGCGTATCACCAGAAAGTTTTGCCAGCTCTTCATCCAGCAGCGCCAGACCGCGCTCCAGAGTACGGGCAAACTGCTCTTCTTCAGTCTTCAGCACCTGCTCAACCTGCGCCTGCTGGCGTTTCAGGTCTTCACCCGCAGAGCCCATTACGTCGATCAGCGGACCAACCAGTTTGTAGAAGAAGGTTTCTTTCGCGCCCAGCATATTGCCGTGACGCACTGCGCGACGAATGATACGACGCAGTACATAACCACGGTTTTCATTGGACGGCATTACGCCATCCGCGATCAGGAACGCACAAGAACGAATGTGGTCAGCGATTACGCGCAGCGATTTATTGCTCAGATCGGTCGCGCCAGTGACTTTCGCTACCGCCTGGATCAGCGTGCGGAACAGGTCGATGTCATAGTTAGAGTTAACGTGTTGCAGCACCGCAGCAATACGCTCCAGACCCATACCGGTATCTACAGACGGCTTCGGCAGCGGTTCCATCGTGCCATCTGCCTGGCGGTTGAACTGCATGAAGACGATGTTCCAGATCTCAATGTAGCGATCGCCGTCTTCTTCCGGACTTCCCGGAGGGCCACCCCAAATGTGGTCGCCGTGATCGTAGAAGATTTCGGTGCACGGGCCGCACGGACCAGTGTCACCCATCTGCCAGAAGTTGTCAGATGCGTATGGCGCACCTTTGTTATCGCCGATGCGAATAATACGTTCGCGCGGGATCCCTACTTCTTTTTCCCAGATTTCGTAGGCTTCGTCGTCGCTTTCATAGACGGTAACCCACAGACGCTCTTTCGGCAGGGCAAACCATTTTTCGCTGGTCAGCAGTTCCCATGCAAACTGAATGGCATCGTGTTTGAAATAGTCGCCGAAGCTGAAGTTGCCCAGCATTTCGAAGAAGGTATGGTGACGCGCGGTGTAACCGACGTTTTCCAGGTCGTTGTGTTTACCACCCGCACGCACGCAGCGTTGGGAAGTGGTAGCGCGGGAATAATTACGCTTGTCGAGCCCAAGGAACACATCCTTGAACTGGTTCATCCCGGCGTTGGTAAACAACAAAGTTGGGTCGTTATGGGGTACCAGGGAGCTGCTGGCAACTACCTGATGTCCCTTACTATGGAAAAAGTCGAGAAACGCCTGACGGATCTCAGCGGTGCTCTTGCTCATAATTATCCTGAAATCAAGCTAACGAAATATCGCCACCAGCTCCAGCGTGTCTTAACCGCCGGGCTGGTAACTGAAAAGTGGGAATAAGATAAGTTTTCTTGACTGGGAAGTAAAATACCGTATGCGTTCAGTCGGCAAAATTTCGCCAAATATCCTGGATATCTTCCATCAGATAGCCACGATAGAGCAGAAAACGCTGGATCTTAACTTTTTCTGAAAAGACAGTTGGCAAAGGTTCGCCATATTTTCGCGTCGCCTGATCGCGCGCCAGTGCGCACCAGTCGATGTCACATTCACGCATCGCTTTTTCTGTCGCTTCGCGGGAAATACCTTTCTGATTCAGTTCCTGACGAATACGCGCAGGTCCATAACCTTTGCGGCTACGGCTGGCGATAAAGCGCGCCACAAATCGGCTGTCATCGAGATAGCCATGTTCATGGCACCAGGCAATAACGCGCTCGTAATCTTCTGCCGTGGCATCAATCTCTTCCGGGCCATTTTTGCCCATAATCGGTGCCGCGAGTTTACGTCGCAGTTCTTGCTCACTGTGATCGCGCACCGCCAGAATGCGTACCGCACGATCCAACAGGCGAGCATATGCCGGGCGACGGGACGTTGATTCTGTCATGGCATATCCTTACAACTTAAAAAAGCAAAAGGGCCGCAGATGCGACCCTTGTGTATCAAACAAGACGATTAAAAATCTTCGTTAGTTTCTGCTACGCCTTCGCTGTCATCTACAGAGAAATCCGGCGTTGAGTTCGGGTTGCTCAGCAGCAACTCACGTACTTTCTTCTCGATCTCTTTCGCGGTTTCCGGGTTATCTTTCAGCCAGGCAGTCGCATTCGCTTTACCCTGACCGATCTTCTCACCTTTGTAGCTGTACCACGCACCTGCTTTCTCGATCAGCTTCTCTTTCACGCCCAGATCAACCAGTTCGCCATAGAAGTTGATACCTTCGCCGTAGAGGATCTGGAATTCAGCCTGTTTAAACGGCGCAGCGATTTTGTTCTTCACCACTTTCACACGGGTTTCGCTACCCACCACGTTTTCGCCCTCTTTCACCGCGCCGATACGACGGATGTCGAGACGAACAGAGGCGTAGAATTTCAGCGCGTTACCACCGGTAGTGGTTTCCGGGTTACCGAACATCACACCAATTTTCATACGGATCTGGTTGATGAAGATCAGCAGCGTGTTGGACTGCTTCAGGTTACCCGCCAGCTTACGCATCGCCTGGCTCATCATACGTGCCGCAAGGCCCATGTGAGAGTCGCCGATTTCGCCTTCGATTTCCGCTTTCGGCGTCAGTGCCGCCACGGAGTCAACGACGATAACGTCTACTGCGCCAGAACGCGCCAGGGCGTCACAGATTTCCAGTGCCTGCTCGCCAGTGTCCGGCTGGGAGCACAGCAGGTTGTCGATATCGACGCCCAGTTTACGTGCATAGATTGGGTCCAGCGCGTGTTCAGCATCGATAAACGCACAGGTTTTACCTTCACGCTGCGCTGCGGCGATCACCTGCAACGTCAGCGTGGTTTTACCGGAAGATTCCGGTCCGTAGATTTCGACGATACGGCCCATCGGCAGACCACCTGCCCCAAGCGCGATATCCAGTGAAAGCGAACCGGTAGAGATGGTTTCCACATCCATGGAACGGTCTTCACCCAGGCGCATGATGGAGCCTTTACCAAATTGTTTCTCAATCTGGCCCAGTGCTGCCGCCAACGCTTTCTGTTTGTTTTCGTCGATAGCCATTTTTACTCCTGTCATGCCGGGTAATACCGGATAGTCAATATGTTCTGTTGAAGCAATTATACTGTATGCTCATACAGTATCAAGTGTTTTGTAGAAATTGTTGCCACAAGGTCTGCAATGCATACGCAGTAGCCTGACGACGTACCGCATCACGGTCACCGCTGAAGCATTCCCGCCGGGTAATGCCTTCTGCGGCAAGGAACAGCAGCTTGCAGCCGTCCAGCGCCGGGATGGGCAGCAGGTTCATGATGCCCAGCGAGACCGAGATCATGGCCATGAACTCCAGTGCCTCCACAAGGCCCGCCTGGAAGTAGTCTTTCGACATGACGGCAATGCCAACGATGGAGGTGGAATCGGACACCGTCTGAGCCGCCGTAGCCGGGTTGAACAGGCCCACGACCGCCTGAATCACCATGCCGATGTACATGAAGCCGGCCTGCAGCGCCTGCAGCACCGAGGCGTGGATTGTCGTGATCTCGCCGGTCTCGGGGTGCTGCACCTGAAAGCCGATGACGGAGAACACCACAACGAACACGAGCATGGCGAACAGCAGGTTCATGAAAATGCCCGCCAAAAGGATGACCGAACGCTTCCAGAAGGGCAGCGAGCGGTACTGCTGACGGTACTCCGATTCGTAGAGAGCCTGGGGGTCGGCCACCTCTCGGGCTTGGCCCAGCTCATAGGTTGCGGGTGCCGGCAGACCCGCGGCGGCCGCCTTCTTCAGAGCGCGCT
>OGTL01003578.1_pt1 | contig 10011 bp, 7 predicted proteins | sample 1553601 | NCBI WGS metagenome assembly OGTL01 (sample SAMEA2580112, study PRJEB22360) | human gut metagenome | biome: human gut; feature: human-associated habitat; material: faeces | place: Denmark | collected 2008/2010 | reverse complement strand
CTGAACATCCCTTTCTTCATTTCACCGCCATACCATGTTCCCCCAATGATCTGCATACGTTCTGTCAGATTGAAAACAACGAAGACTTCGGAGTTTAATCCTTGTTCTTTCCATTTGGGATTGGTAACTTTAGAACCGTTGAGTACGATAAAATCCGGTTCTCCGAACTCTTTTAACTCTTCTTCGGTCGGACGTATGAACATGTTCTTCACAAAATGTGCCTGCCATGCAACTTCCATAATGAAACGGACTTTTAACCGAGTGTCTTTATTTGCTCCGCAATATGCATCTACGACATATAGTTTTTTCTTATCGGATAGTTCCTTAATTACGAGCTGTTTCAACTCATTCCATATTTCAGTGGAGATCGGCTTGTTGATTTTTCCGTCCCACCACATGGTATTTTCTGTCGTTTTATCTTTAACCGTATATTTGTCTTTAGGTGATCTTCCCGTAAACTTTCCTGTTTTTACTGCGACAGCACCGGTGTTGGTTACTATGCCTTTTTCATAACCGGTGAGTGACGGATCGGTTTCTGCTTTGAAAAGTTCATCATATGAGGGATTATAGATGATTTTTTCTACATTCGTAATTCCGTATTTACTTAAATCTATTTTTACCATATTCCTGATATTTTTTAGTTTTTATTCTTTTGTGCAATTAAAACATCTGTTTGAGGATATTTGTTTTGTAAGTATATGGTAATAAATATCAAATAAATACATAGGGGGATATTATAAATAAAAAAATCCCGGCAGATTCCGGGATTTTTTATCGGGTAAAAACCTTGTATATTTTTATAATTCAATCGGTTTGTATTTCGGTACGAGAGTTTTCATAACGATCCAGCCGATCAAATATGCTACGGCGCAGATGCAGAAAATAATGAAATATCCAGCCGGTTTACCTATAAATCCCATGAATTCCATTTGTATTTCATCTGCATATACAAATAGGTTACCCGCACATTTCTGTAAGATCATAGATCCTACACCTCCTGCCATACCGCCGATACCGGTGATAGTAGCAATTGCACTTTTAGGGAACATATCGCCTACGGTGGAGAAGATATTGGCAGACCATGACTGATGTGCTGCACCTCCGATTCCGATCATAATTACAGGAAACCAAGGAGAAATTGTACCTAAAGGTTGGGCTAATAATACAAGTAACGGGAAAAATGCAAAAATGAGCATAGCTTTCATACGAGCAGCATAAGGATTCATCCCGGTTTTATTGATAAATATGGTCGGTAATTTACCGCCGTAAATAGATAACATCGTGATGGCATAAAGTGTAAAAATCAAGGCCATCCCTAATCCTTCGGATGTTTTAATTCCGAACTGAGTATTTAAATAAGATGGTGTCCAGAAAAGGAAAAACCACCAAACTCCGTCTGTCATGAATTTTCCGAAAGCAAAAGCCCATGTCTGTTTATAAGAAAAACATTCCAAAAAGCTCATTTTGCGGGCTTCCTTCAGTTCTTCGACGGGAGTTACATCTTGATCTTTATCCTGTTCGATATATTCTAATTCTGCTTTATTTACAAATTTACTTTTAGAAGGAGCGCTGTACATAAATACCCAGAATCCCATCCATACGAATCCGAGAGCACCGATGATAATAAAAGACATTTCCCATCCCCAGATTTTCGCCAATACGGGAATGCTTAGCGGTGCAATCAATGCTCCGATCGAAGCACCTGCATTAAAAATAGATGTTGCATAAGCGCGGTCTTTTTTAGGGAAATATTCTGCTGTTACTTTAATCGCTGCAGGGAAGTTTCCGGCTTCACCTAATGCCAATACGCATCTGGCGGCAAGAAAGCAATACATGCTTATCGTTGCGATAATAACTGCGACATCTCCAGTTGCGCTCATTAGCTCGGCGGCACTATGCAATCCTACGTATGATTCGGTGATGATACCGCATACAGCATGGAGACATGCTCCGGCCGACCATACACCGATAGACCATAAATATCCTTTTTTTGTTCCCATCCAATCGATAAATCGACCTGCGAATAACATGCATATCGCATATACGATTGAAAATACGGATGTGATAGTTCCGTAGTGTGATTCATCCCAATGGAATTCGGGCTTTATGAACTCATCCCACGTTAATGATAATACTTGTCTGTCGAGATAATTGACAGTTGTTGCGAAAAATAACATGGCGATCGCCCATCTGTAATTTGTCATTTTCGCGGCGTTTTCTTGTAATCTACTCATTATTTGTTCTGTTTTTGTGTTTTTCAAATGAAAAAATACTTTTCCGATAAAAGAATCGGAAAAGTATTTTTATATGTGTTTATCTGTATTTCTTAATAAATGCCAGTGCCTCTTTGCATTTATTTGTGATGGCAGCCCAGTCTTTTGCTTTTATGATGTCTGCAGGGAAGAGGTTCGAGCCCATACCTACGCATGTACCTCCGGCTTTGACCCATGCCGAAAGATTTTCTTCGGTAGGTTCTACAGCTCCGGTAACCATAAGCATAGACCAAGGCATAGGAGCTTTTACATTTTTTACGAATGATGGACCTCCGACGTTTCCTGCAGGGAATACTTTACAGAGATCACAACCGACTTCCTGTGCAAATCCGATTTCAGATACCGATCCGCATCCCGGAGTATAAGGGATAAGACGACGGTTACAAACTTTTGCTATTTCAGGATTAAATAACGGACCGACAACAAAGTTTGCTCCCAATTGTATATATAAAGATGCTGTTCCCGGATCGACGATAGAGCCGATTCCTAAGATCATTTCAGGACATTCTTTTGCTGCAAATTTTACTAATTCCGCAAAAACATCTTGGGCGAAGTCTCCGCGATTAGTAAATTCGAAAGCTCTTACTCCGCCTTCGTAACATGCTTTTACTACGCTTTTTGCAATCTCAACGTCTTTATTGTAGAACACAGGTACCATACCTGTAGAGGCCATAGCGTTGAGTACCTCTATTTTTGAAAATCCTGCCATATTATTTTTGTATAAAACGAAATAATAATTGAGAAGTGATTTGGTAAAGGACTTCTCTATATTATAAAAATGGAAACCTGTTTAGATAATCTTTTATCGGAAAATTTAGACAGGTTTTAAGTAATCGCATTTTATCTCGACACTCTACCCGAAGCATCACCGCTCATCAGTTTCTCGACTTCTTCTACCGTTACCAAATTGAAGTCTCCGTAAATGGTATGTTTCAGACATGATGCCGCTACGGCAAAGTTCAGTGCTTTCTGATCGTCTCCGGTATAGGTCAATAACCCGTAGATAAGTCCGCCCATGAATGAGTCGCCTCCTCCTACACGATCCACAATATGGGTAATATCGTAACGCGGGGATTGATACAGTTTCCCGCCGCTGTACAATACGCCGCCCCATGTGTTGTGGTTGGCGTTGATCGAGCCGCGGAGCGTAATGATGACTTTTTGGGCTCGGGGAAAACGTTTCATCAACTGAGTACATACCGACTCGAATTCGGCGGCATTCACTTCTCCATTGGTCTGTGCAACGTCGAAACCTTCCGGTTTGATACCGAATACCTTTTCCGCATCCTCTTCATTTCCCAGTATGACATCGCAGCCGGCTACCAGCTCGGGCATAATTTCTGATGCCTGTTTGCCGTATTTCCACAGGTTTTTCCGGTAGTTCAGGTCGCACGATACGGTTACGCCCAGACGATTGGCTGCCCGTATGGCCTCGAGACAGGCGTCGGCAGCACCTTGTGAAAGTGCGGGGGTAATACCGGTCCAGTGAAACCAGTCAGCTCCCTTGAGGACTTTGTCCCAGTCGATCATACCCGGTTTGATTTCGGCGATCGCCGAATGTGCCCGGTCATAAACCACCTTGCTGGCACGGGCTACCGCTCCCGTTTCGAGGAAATAGATTCCCAGACGGTCGCCTCCGTAAATGACATGATCGGTCTTTACTCCGTGTTTATGGAGATCCATCTCGCAACTTCTGGCTATATCATTTTGGGGCAGGCGGGTTACGAATTCCGATTCCATACCGTAATTGGCCAGCGATACCGATACGTTGGCTTCTCCCCCTCCGAATGTGGCGGTGAATTCCGTTGCCTGACTGAAGCGTTGGTAACCCGGTGTGGCCAACCGCAACATGATTTCTCCGAATGTGACTACTTTTTTGCTCATATAGCTTTCAAATAGATATGATTAATTAAAAATTAAAGAATTTTTTTGCATTATAATAGCTGATATCTTCTATCATCTGATTTACCCGATCTATCTCTAAAACAGGAATCTCTCCGTTTTCGACATCTTTACCCACCAAATTACATAAAGTACGACGGAAATATTCATGACGAGGATAAGAAAGGAAACTACGTGAATCGGTAAGCATACCTACAAAACGACTCAACAATCCTAACAAAGAAAGAGCATTCATTTGCTTTTCCATACCATCTTTTTGATCAAGGAACCACCATCCGGAGCCGAACTGTATCTTTCCCGGAATAGTACCATCCTGAAAATTTCCCAGCATGGTAGCTATCACCTCATTAGCACATGGATTTAAATTATATAAAATCGTCTTTGTCAGTTTTCCCTTAGTATTTAAACGATCCAAAAATTTGGACATTGCTTTAGCTGTCGTAAATTCTCCGATAGAATCAAAACCGGTGTCAGGACCTAATAACTTAAACATTTTTGTATTATTATTTCGAATAGCCCCGTAATGAAATTGCTGAGTCCACCCCTTTTCATAATCCATTTCACCAAATTCAACCAACATTGCCGATTTGAATTTCAGAATCTCCTCGCGAGTCAGTTCTTTTCCTCCGTAAACCTTATTGAAAATAGTCTTGATTTCTGCATCAGTATAGTCTTCAGCATAAAATTCTTCTATACCATGATCCGAAAGTTTACAACCTTGTTCCGCAAAAAAGTCATGGCGCTTACGCAATGCGGCAATCATATCGTCAAAAGTAGAAATTGCAATACCGCTTACTTCAGACAATTTCTCTATATAAGCACGAAAATCTGCAGGAATCTCTACCGCCATGGCTTTATCAGGACGCCAAGTCGGAAGCATTTTAATCTCAAAGCCACTTTCACGAGTTTTAATATGATATTCAAGTGAATCTACAGGATCATCAGTTGTACATACAACCTCAACACGATAACGGCGCATCATCCCTCGAGCAGAATATTCAGGCAAAGCTAACTTAGCATTACATTCGTCATAAATTTCACGGGCAGTTTTAGGATTCAGCACTTTATCGATACCAAATGCAGTTTTCAATTCTAAATGAGTCCAATGATAAAGAGGATTACGCATTGTATAAGGAACTGTTTCTGCCCATTTCTCAAATTTCTCCCAATCAGAAGTATCTTTTCCCGTACAATAGCGTTCTTCTACCCCATTGGTACGCATAGCACGCCATTTATAATGATCTCCACCCAACCAAATTTCGGTTAACGATTTGAACTTATGATCATCTGCAACCATTTGCGGAATCAAGTGGCAATGATAATCGATAATCGGCATTTTTGCCGCATGTTCATGATACAATTTCTGTGCAGTTTCCGTTTGCAACAAGAAATTTTCATCCATAAAGTTTTTCATAATAGAGTATTTTTAAATGATGTATAAATGCAAAAAACGACATAGCAAATTGAAAACACAGCCCTATCAAATAAATTCCGTGTTCGGGCACGAAATTACGATTTTTTTTTGAAACACAAAAATATTCTGTATATTTGCAGATGAAATTACAAATTATAAACCGTGTTCACGCACGAATAACAATATATAAGCAACATGAAAAGCTTGCCGGATAAAATACGAATCAAAGATATTGCCCGTTTAGCCAATGTATCTACCGGGACAGTCGATCGCGTATTGCATAACCGAGGTGAGGTTTCGGCTAAAAGCCGCGAAAAAGTTGAAAAAGTTCTCAAAGAGATAAATTATCAACCCAACATTTATGCTTCAGCTCTCGCTTCAAAAAAAAGATACACATTTGTTACATTATTACCGGAATCTAACGAGGGAGAATATTGGAGCGATATAAAAAAAGGAGTAGATCAAGCAGCACATGAGTTTCTGGACTTAAATATCTCTGTAGAACAGATATTTTTCAATCAATATGACAGCACATCGTTCGAAAAAGCAATAGAAACAGTCCTAAAGCTGACTCCGGATGCTGTTTTACTTGCCCCGATATTTAAAGAGCAGTCCATTTCATTAGCAAAACAATTAGAGATTCAAGAAATTCCATACGTTCTTATCGATTCGGATATGGAAGAAATACATTCTCTTGCCTATTTCGGAATGGATTCTTTACAAAGCGGTTATCTTGCTGCCAAATTATTATTAAGCGATGCTTCTCCAAACTCGGAAATTGCGATCTTTCAAGTTTACAGATCCGGGAATAAAGGTTCTAACCAAACAGAACTACGAATAAATGGATTCAAACGGTATATAGAAGAACATCTTCCTACAGCCAAGTTGTTTTCTATTAAAATATATGCTCAAGATCATACCCGCAATCTAAAAATTATAAAAGATTTTTTCAAACAGCATCCCCATATACGAGAAGCGATAACATTCAACTCAAAAGTATATCTGATTACGGAATATCTGGAGAAAATGAATATCTCAGGTATAAAATTTATAGGATATGACCTACTACAAAAAAATGTCAAAGCCCTGAAATCGGGGAAAGTCAATTATCTGTTAGCCCAACGTCCCGAAATCCAAAGTTATAGAGGGATGAAAGCCTTATGTGAATATAAAATATTCAAAAATGAAATAAAACGAAAAAATTTCATGCCGATAGATATTCTGACAAGTGAAAATATCGACTTCTACCTTGATTTTCAATCAATATAAATTAATTAATATCAACCTAATAATTTTATCTTATGAAACAGCTCAACAGAACCAACGTCCAAGCGAACAAGTATCCTGAACGAATCATCCAATTCGGTGAAGGCAATTTTTTACGGGCTTTTGTCGATTGGATCATTTACAACATGAATCAAAAGGCCGGATTCAACAGCAGCGTTGTTATCGTTCAACCTCTCGAAAACGGCATGGTCAATATGCTTAATGAACAAGACGGTTTGTATCATGTTAATTTACAGGGGTTACAGAACGGTAAAGAAGTGGACAGCATCCAGTTGATTGATGTGGTGAGCCGGGGATTGAATCCTTATGCGCAATATGATGAGTTTTTGAAATTGGCCGAAAATCCTGAGATGCGTTTCGTCATTTCCAATACTACCGAGGCCGGAATCGCTTTTGATCCTTCTTGTAAACTGGAGGATGCGCCGGCTAAATCTTATCCGGGAAAATTGACGCAACTTCTGTTCCATCGTTTCAAAGTGTTTAATGGTGCAATGGATAAGGGGTTGATTATTTTTCCGTGCGAACTGATTTTCGATAACGGAAAGGTGTTGAAAAAGTGTATCGATCAATATATCGAGCTATGGAATCTCGGGGAGGATTTTAAACATTGGTTCGATACCGCCTGCGGCGTTTACTGTACGCTTGTGGATCGTATTGTTCCGGGTTATCCGCGCGATACAATCGGTCAAATTCTCGACCGGATCGGGCTGGATGATAAGTTGGTTGTTAAAGGTGAGATTTTTCATTTATGGGTTATCGAAGCTCCGAAAACGGTAGAGAAAGAGTTTCCGGCAGACAAAGCTGGTTTGAATGTATTATTTGTTCCGAGCGAAAAACCTTATCATGATCGGAAAGTTACTTTGCTGAACGGGCCTCATACGGTTTTGTCTCCGGTGGGATATCTGGCGGGACTGGATACGGTGAAGGAATGTTGTGATGATCCGGTTATCGGACGGTTCGTGAAGAAAGTGATGTTTGATGAGTTGCTTGAGACTCTTGATCTTCCGAAGGAGGAGTTGATTCAATTTGCCGATGCTGTTATGGAACGTTTCCGGAATCCTTTTGTCAAACATTTCGTAACCAGCATCATGCTTAATTCTTTTCCGAAGTTTAAAACTCGGGATTTGCCGGGATTGAAAATTTTCCTGGAACGAAAAGGGGAATTGCCTTCGGGTCTGGTTTTAGGCTTAGCCGGTATCGTTACCTATTACAAAGGCGGAAAACGGGGGAATGACGAGATCGTACTTAAAGATGACCAAGAGATTATAGACTTATTGAAAAATCTTTGGACTGACGGATGTCCTATGGAGGTAGCTAAGGGGGTATTAGGTGCTGAATTTATTTGGGGGGAGGATTTAAATTTGATTCCGGGATTGACCGAAAAGTTGTCCGAATATCTCCAAATGATTCAAGATAAGGGCATGAATGAAACTGTTAAATCTATTCTTTAAATATGGGATTGAAGTTTTTAAAAATAAATCCGGCTGATAATGTTGCTGTTGCCATAGATCCCTTGAAGAAGGGTGATTGTATCACGGTAGATGGAAAGGATATTTTCCTGCAAGAAGATATTCCGGCCGGTCATAAAGTAGCACTTAAAGATTTTGCCGAAAACGAGGATATTATTAAATACGGATATGCTATCGGTCATGCTCGTTGTGCCATTATTAAAGGAGCCTGGGTCAATGAAAGGAATATCAAAACGAATCTGGAGGGGTTGCTGGAATATTCATATTCTCCCAATTTGGCAGAACTGAATATTCCGAACAGGAATCTTTCTTTTATGGGTTATCGTCGTAAAACCGGTGAGGTCGGTATCCGGAATGAAATATGGGTGATTCCTACGGTCGGATGTGTCAACGGGATTGTTAACCGATTGGCTGATTCTCTCCGCCGGGAGACCGGGGAGGTAAATGTAGATGCAATAGTTGCCTTTCCGCATAATTACGGATGTTCTCAACTGGGAAATGATCATGAGAATACACGCAAAATATTACGAGATATGGTACTGCACCCGAATGCCGGCGCAGTACTGGTCGTCGGGTTGGGCTGTGAGAATAATCAATTAAGTGCTTTTAAGGATTTGTTGGGGGAGTATGATGCCGAGCGCATTCGCTTTATGGAGTGTCAGAAGGTTGATGATGAATATGAGGAAGGCATGAACATCTTGAGACAATTATACGATATCGCTTCTCAGGATGCAAGAGTGGAAGTTCCTTTAAGCGAACTGAAAGTTGGGTTGAAGTGCGGCGGATCGGACGGATTTTCCGGTATTACGGCGAATCCTCTTTTGGGGGTATTTTCTGATTTTCTGGTTGCTCAGGGAGGTACATCTGTTCTTACCGAAGTGCCTGAGATGTTCGGTGCTGAAACGATTTTAATGAACCGTTGCGAGACGCCTGAGTTATTCGATAAAACGGTACATCTTATCAATGATTTTAAGGACTATTTTTTGGCTAATAATCAACCTGTTTATGAGAACCCGTCACCGGGAAACAAGGCGGGAGGCATATCTACTCTTGAGGAAAAGTCTCTGGGGTGTACTCAGAAATGCGGAAAATCGGCGGTAAAGGATGTTTTGATGTATGGAGAGCGTATTCATTCCAAGGGGCTGAATCTTTTAAGTGCTCCGGGGAATGATTTGGTGGCTGCTACGGCTTTAGCTTCTGCAGGCTGCCAGTTGGTGCTTTTTACTACGGGAAGAGGAACGCCTTTCGGTTCTTTTGTCCCGACTATGAAAATCTCAACTAATAGTAAGTTGGCAGTAAACAAACCGAAATGGATCGATTTTAACGCCGGATCGCTTGTTGAAAACGATCTTATGGAGGATATTGCCGAACGATTTATTCGTTTTGTTATCGATGTCGCAAGCGGTAGGCGTGTAAACAATGAATTGAACGGATTCCGGGAAATCGCTATTTTCAAGTCCGGGGTGACTTTATAATTTGAAATGTTCCCCGGGAATTAAATACAATATTTCCGGGGTACATTTCTAATTATTTTTTCTCTGTCAAGTTCTTCTTTTCTCTTACAGCCCGTATAATTTTCTGATAAAAAAATACAAATCAGACATTTATTTTTATTTCAAAAAAACGATAGTTTATAACTTTCACATTTTAGGCAATATTGCTACTT
>OGTL01003577.1_pt1 | contig 10012 bp, 6 predicted proteins | sample 1553601 | NCBI WGS metagenome assembly OGTL01 (sample SAMEA2580112, study PRJEB22360) | human gut metagenome | biome: human gut; feature: human-associated habitat; material: faeces | place: Denmark | collected 2008/2010 | reverse complement strand
ACATATATTTGGTATGACCGCTATCCGAATAATCAAAAGTAGAGAAATCACAGCGGCGGGGATCATCACGCAGCTGAAGGAAGCGGCCAGCACCCAGAGGATGATGTTGGAGGGGTCGCCGGTCTTGGGAGCGTCGGGCTGACCGGGCTTCTCAGGCTCCTCAGGCTTTTCAGGCTGCTCGGGGGTGGTGGGCTGCGCGGTGCCCTCATAGGCCGTCTGGGTCAGGCTGCGGGAGAAGATGAAGTTGCTGATGAAGGTGTACTCATCGGTCTGGTGAATCTTGTGGTTCAGGACGTTGGCGAACAGAGCGATGTCCAGGTCGCCGTTCTGATACTCGAAGCCCACCACGCCGTTGTTGTACTGGTTGAACTGAGCGGTCAGCTCCTCATCGGTCAGGCAGATGCAGCCCTGCATGGGGGTCTTGCCGGCGTTCTGCACCAGAACGGTAGCGCCCTCGAGGAGCTTGGTGAACCAGTTGGTGCCGTACTCGTACATCACGTCGTCACCCTCGTTGATATAGGTGGCGTTGACCAGGGTGTTGTTGGGATATACCACCCGGCCCAGGAAGTCGGTACCCTTATCGCAGGAGGAGATCTCCACGCCCAGCTCCTGCATGAAGGCAGATCTGCCGGTGATGTCATCGTTGCTGTAGCCCATGTAAGGCGTACCGGCCTTCACGGCGGCCAGGGCATCGTCGCTGAGGGCGCGGGAGCCCACGATGACGTTGGCCTTGATGGTAAAGCCCATGGCGGTCAGAGCCAGCCAGTCGAAGCGGTAGTTATAGGAGCCGGAGCGCAGGGTGGTCTCCACGTAGCCGGAGGTGTTGTCGGCGGGCTTGCCGGGCAGGTACACCTGGGGATTGAGGATACGCCTTTATTGCTTTCTTATTTCTCCCTACCGTATCCACAAAATATCCTCTTGCCCAAAAATGCCGATTCCCATATTTGTATTTCAGGTTGGCATGCCGGTCAAATATCATCAGGCTGCTTTTTCCTTTTAAGTACCCCATGATTTGCGACACACTGTACTTCGGCGGGATGCTTATTAGCATATGGATGTGGTCTGGGCACGCTTGTGCTTCTATTATTTCTACGCCCTTTTGCTGGCACAATTTGCGCAGTATTACTCCTATGTCCTCTTTTATCTTTCCGTAAATTTCCATCCGCCGATACTTAGGTGCAAATACAATGCTGTTCTGAATCACACACAGGGGTAGTTTTTTGCTCTATGTAACCGGCTGTCTGGAAGAAGCCGGTGTAATCTTCTCCGGAACAGCCTTTGATAAAGATGTGGCAGTAACGCTCGTCATCCTTATCCACAATATAAATTCTTTCTACAATAGTTTGGATCAAAGTGACCAGAACCTCCGGCTGCGCATCCTTTGCATATTCTGCAAAGGAGAGCAGCTTTTCTTTTGTCATTTCCAAGTCACGGATGGCAATCATGTTGTTCTTTCTGCCCTCATCCAGTTTGGAAAGCTGCCGCTCCGTTTCCCTCAGTTCTTCAGCCAGATTTTGCAAATCCTCTTGAATAAATTGCTTGATACTGCCATCTACTTCACGCAGATTTCTTGTCTGTGCTGCAATATCCGCTTTCAGCTTATCACGTTTCTTTTTAATGATGTTATGTTCCTGTACCGTCTGTGACTGTTCCAGAACCTCCTCGATTTTAATTTCCAGAATCCTTCTGAAACGCTCGCTGTTTTCATCCGACAGTTCAGATAGCTGCTGTACGACAAATTCATCCAGAAGAACGCCATCCACTGCCTTGAAATTACATTCCTTTTTACGATAACCGGGACAAACATATTTAAATCGAGGCTTTCCATTCGTCCAACGGTCGGACTCGGAAATTACACTCAATCGTCTGCCACAGTGAGGACAATGCGCCAGCCCCGCCAACAGTGAGTTGGTCTTTCTATGAGGTCGATTGTATTTCTCTGCAATAGCATCCAGAAGTTCCTGCACTTCAATCCATTGTTCACTTGGAATAAAGCCTTCGTGCTTACCAACCGCAATAATCCACTCGCTAACAGGCTTGCTTTCAATGGTCTGAACATATTTCGGAGAGATAAATGTGCTGTCGCTGCCCTCGTACTTTTCTTGGTCGGTTTTATTGTAAGCCGACAATCCGTGAGTTCCGTCAAACTCTATCATATCTCCAAACACATTGCCGTCATGATCGATGAAATAATCATAGCTGCATTTATCAGCAGTACAATAGATAGGATTTCTCAAAACCAGTCTTGTGGTGGATGCGTTAAATGCAGCACCGGAAGGAGTGTGGAATCCTTCCTCATTCATCTGTTTTGCAGTACTCTGGATACTGCGAGTAGTTCTGAAGATTTCGTACAAACGCTGAACCATGCGTTTTTCTTCCGGCAGACTTTCTAAGTAGCTGTATGATGATTTTCCCTTACCACTTCCGGTTGTTACACGACGGACAGTAAATCCCATCGGTGTATTGCCGCCGAGCCATCGTCCGTCCTTTGCAAGTTCCATCATATTGTCTACAATTCTTTCTGTCAGAGTATCTCTTTCAAATTCCGCAATGACAGCGAATATCTGAATAAAGATTTTATATAGTCCGCTGGCAGTATTGATACCATTGGAGCAAATCAAGAGATTAACATGGTACATTTCCAAGAAATCCATCAAACGGATTAGGTCTGCTGTTTTTCTGCCGACACGATCCAGCTTGTAACATACGATTGCTTTGATTTTTCCGTCCTGCACATCATGCAACATTCTCTGAAAATCCGGTCTGTCTGAAAAGTATCCGCTGAGTCCTTTGTCCTCGTATTGTAAGAATTCGTACTCCTCATCCAATCCCAATTCCTTTTTGGCGTAATCCGCACATTGTTTGAACTGAACACCGATGCTGTCACCCTTGTTGGTGATACGAGATTTACGGGCGTATATCGCAACGCCACGGTTATCTTTTTCAACTTTTCTCTGTTTCTTCATGAGTAGTCACCTCCGCTCATATCATACCGCCATCCCAGTTATTCTATCAAGTTTGTGGGCGTTGCCACGAATCCATTCTAGAAACACATACAAGGTTTCTGTATCAAAATTTCTGATTTCCTGTGCGATAAACTCCGTTCGTTTCTGATGAAAGGCTTCCATAGTTTTTTTGAATTTTTGTCCTCTGTGAATTACTGCGATCAAATAGTTTCCTCCGTTTCTGTCTGTGGTTCTGACCTCGGACCAACTTGGTTCAAAGTTAGATAATGAAAAAAGCTGCTACACAGATGCAACAATGACAGACACAAAAGATTCTGTATCTGACTTGATGCTTCCATGTAACAGCTCCGACAGTTCGGACTGACTAAAAATATGTTTGTATAAATATGGGGCTTACCCATCAATAAAATCTTGTATGAAGCAGTATTTAATTTTCATCTGTAGCTATCATAGCATGAAATGTCGAAATAAGCAATCTTGTCAAGTTCAGCCAAAGAGCATATCCCAAAGTTGAGAACAGGCAGCTAATAGCAGATTTTCATTTTACCGTAAGTTGTAGTAAGGATATTTTTGATTTTCTAATTGAAGCATAATGATACCTCTGGACAAATTGTCCAGAAGTCATTTTGACATTTACGAAATTCCGGACACCTCATCAAGAATTTACAATACAAAATCTCTACGCCTTACTTTGGTGCAAGTTACACCGTAGCACTTCATCCCAACTTGGGACGAAGTTGATTTTCAGAAAATAAAAGCACTGTCTTGCGTCCAATTCGTTCACAAGCATAAAGCTCAGCCCTTCAACTTCTACCCCAATTATGTCGAAGTGATTCTCGTTTTTCTGTTTCCTACATTTTTAACTTTGTGCCAAGTTGGCACGAAGTTTTTCAACCAACTTGGGATGAAGTTGTATCCGAGCATTGCCACTTTCGTTACTTGTTGGCGGGGTGCCCACAAGACTTCCCAACAATTTGTCGGGAAGTGAATTGCCACACATCACATAAATAATCAGGTACAACTTCTCCCGTGTTTTCATTTTTTCGTTTATGGAAAATTGAACTTCTATGCAAATTGCGCAGAAGTCAGTAAGTAAAAGTGTTCAGAATGAATGCACAGCCGACACCGTAGGTGGCGTTCAAAGGGGATTGGGGATGCTTCCTCAACAAGCAATTTACGAAAATTTCTCCTCTGGGGGAATCTTCGTAAATAAGTGAACCTGTACAGGTTTACACTGCTTGCCAATTTGTAACGCCTATAATATACGGGCAAAATTATTCCCAAGTTGGGAATAAAAAACTGATACATCTTCACCTGAATTGGGTGGAAGTTTCAAATCTGACTTCTGCCCAATTAGAGCAGAAGTTAATTCGTACTTGTTCCCAACTTGGGCACAAGTTATATGTTGAAAGGAAACTGGCAAACAGGGCAAAGTTACAGCACTTTACTCATTTTCGCATTTTCTCCTTCGCCCCAATTTGCAAAATGACTTGTCAGGGAAAGCTCCCTGATATCCTTTGAACATCAATTTCATTGATGGCTGCTCGTTCATCCTGAACGCTGTTCTTATAATTTGCCTTATGAAATAAGCAACAGAAAAGAGTCTATGAAATAATAATTGAATTTATAGCAACATCACTCACCGTTCAAAGAACGATGAGTGATGTCTTACTTCTAACTACTTAATTGATTTTTCTTTCGATATACTGGCTGAAGGTAAAAATATTCTGTTCTCCAACAAGTTCAACCAAAAACGATTTGAAGGTGGAATCAATAGGAACCGTTACAAAGAAAATCAACCTTTTCTTTGGCCTTGAACAACATACATAAAATAAATTGCGGTTACGCTCAAAGGAAGCTTGTTTTCCACTTGGTATGACAGCTTTTTTTGTTATCATTGGAGCATAGGTTTCAAATTGATACTGGTTCCATCCTTTACTGATAACCAAAATCACATTGTCGTATTCTTCTCCTTTGACTCCGTGCTCTGTAGAATACTGTGCTTCTGGATGTAAGAAATCTTTCACAGCAATAAACTGTGCGTAATCCAGATTCAAGAACGCTTCAATTGAAGTATTAGAAGCATATATTGTTTCAGGTGTATTCTGGTACAAATGATACCAACCATCTAATTTGGGTGATATAGGAATCAATTTAGTCCGGTTGATAATTTCAAAAACATCAATGGCTCTTTTCTTGCGTGCCTCATCAAGTTGACGCTGTAGTTCTTTCCACTTGTTTTTCTCAGCCTTCTTGGTAATTGGATAACGCTTAATTCCAAGTATATCAAAAAGCAACTGCATATCGGAGGTGTTAAGCGCATGATAGATCGGTTCAACGGTCTCCATAAAGAACAATAGGAACGGGTCTTCTTTGTCTCTCAATCCGTCATTCAGAATATCCAGGAGTTTCTCGTATCCTTGCTGTGTAGCAAGAACCTTGTGCGTAATCATTAGAACTTTTAATTCTTCATCCGCAGGTGTTTCTTGTTTTATTTTTTCAGTAACCTTGTTTAATCGTGATTTCAATTCCTCTGGAGGTAATTCGTTCTTGAAATTACGGTCTGTACGACGAGGTCCAGTATAATCCTCGCATGTAATAACAAACACTTCTCCTTCAAAGTCATCTATTGCTGATTTTTGGGGTAAGTCTGGACGAATATCATTGAGAAGTTGTACTATTCTCGGTGAGGATCTAAAATTCGAACTTTTCTTGATTACATCGATATTGTCATGTTCTATTGCGCCACAAGCCTTATTGGATTGATAGATTGTTTGCCAAGCATCACCGAAAAAACCGAATTGCGGGCCAATACCCTTTGCAATAAAATAATCAACAAATCGGTCAATAATAGGCTTATAAGAGTCCTGATATTCATCAATTAGAATTAAAGGATACTTGTCCGCAAACACACGGCGAAACTTAGCGTTATCTAAAAGTAGGCAGAATAGTTTTAGAACATCGTCGTGATAAAGGTACTGAATACCATTTTCTTTGTAGCGATGTCCCAAAGTATATGCAACTTCTGTAACCTTATTAAAATCACCCTCATCCGGTAGAAAATCAGGGTTAGTTGTAACAGCATCAATCAAAACGCTCTGATATTGTTTGATAGCATTCCAAGCAAACGAGTGGATTGTGGAAGGGAGAATAAACGAATCTTTTGCAAGTCGCTCTGCAATCACGTCTACAGCTGCATTTGTATAGGTGATACAGACCACATTCTGTTTTTTTCGACTGTAATCAGACCATTTATTTGACTGTATCCATTCAATTACTCGATTCAGAGAGTAAGTTTTGCCAGAACCCGCACCTGCTTCGACACGAAAACTGTGCCCGGTCTTAAGTGTTTCAATAATCTGTGCATCAACCTTGTCAGCTTCAGCTTTTGCAAGATCATAGTTTGCACCTGTATGCTTTCCACCCATGTACTGGCACCTCCTTACTCAAGAACTCGTTGGTTATTTAGCCATGTTAATCCCGATTTTATGTACGCCGGAACGCAATAATCGGCGCATTCACAAATAAGATCGAGAGCAAAATCCGTTTTGCTTTTGCCCTTAAATTCAAGATCTTCTTCGCTTGTGCTGTCGCCTAAATCGTAGTGCTTTCGGTTGACATTACGAATTGCCTCTTCCAGAGAGTGTCCACATAATCCATTTTCGTTAGTTTGGAACTCGATATGGCATTTTCCTTTGGTTTTGTCATCTGATGTCATCGCAATGATATCCGAAAGGTCAATTTTTGAAGTATCATCGTCAGGAAGGCCTTTATTTCTACGAACCCACCATTTTATAGTTTCGTTTGATGTTGTTTCTCCCTGGCTAACCACTACCGACTTTTTTACGATCTTTCCGCCTTTCCCTTTTCGATCCGCTACTGAATCCAGATCAGTAAGAATTAGACATGGCGCTCCTAAAAAATCGATAAAAGGAATAAACTTGTGTGCATAGGCTCCGCCGATTTCAATTACCGCATAGTACTGTGCAGATAATGGATACTTGCAGGCACCAAATATTCCGGAAGATTCACATTTCCCAATCATGTCTGGTAATAGCAAACGCTCAGATGCACCTTCAACGAAAATTGCTTTATCTGCGAAGAACAGATCGCATCTCGTCAAAGTCAAATACTTCCGGATAAAATCCACATTATCGGGGTTAGCTTCTGCAAAGGTATTCAAGTTTTTATAAATAACACCGGTATTAGACTTTTGCGCATACCGAACTTTTGCAAACTCCATAGTATTAGCTATATGAGCGGAATGCGAGGTTAGGAAAGTTTGAATTTTCACGTCAGAGAGCCTGTCAAGAAACTTTTCCAAATACGCAGCGAAAGCCGTCTGCATTTGTGGATGCATGTGAGATTCAGGCTCCTCAATAAAGAGAAGCGGCACACATGCAACACCACGTTTCTCAATATCCTTGGCAAATGCAGCAAGGAGGAACTCCATTTTGATCAGATTTTTGTATCCAAGGCCATTGTGAGAACTCGGCAAACTTTCGTTTGCTGTGCCGGATATATAAGATAGCTTAGTCTGATTCTTGATCTGATCGTCGATGCTGAGTTGCGTTGTAACTCCGAGCTTTAATTCCTCTATGTTGGGATAACCAAAGCCAATGGAATTGTTTACAACAGAACTTAGAATTTCATTACTCTGCTTTTGAACATTTTTATTGGTTTTTTCCACTATTGAGCGTAACCGTTTTATTTCTTCAGCAACATCTGGATCCAATTCTGCTTCGCTCATATCAAAGAAGCTGGATATTAACGATCCAAGAGAACTATTATGTGCGTCATCTTCACCAAGAACTCGTTCAGCAGGAATTGCATGGAATGGGAACAGATCATGTAATTCCTTTTGGCTTTTTACCTGTTTGTCGTCCGGATTGTTCGGATTGATGGCATATACGGTTAGTCCAAACAATTTGCCGAAATTATCGGCAAGCACTTTATGAGCATCTTCGCTTGGCGAAAAGGCGCCATCCTTATAATAGCTGCTTTCTAAGAGTGTCCACAAGGTTTTTTCGTCGCTTTTTAGACGATACTCTGCACGAATTAGAGCAGTTGTTGTGTCCACATCGACATCAATGATAAATGGCGACAAAGCTCCTAAGTTATCATCCGGATCATCCAACGAATAGTCCACCAGAAACTCTATGGAGATAATTTTAATTTGCTTACAAAGGTCTTCATAAGTGAGCTTTTTCTCCATAAACAGAGCAATTTTTGTATAGAAATCTTCTCGCCTTAATAGTGGATAGTCATCGAAAGATACGGTTTCTCCATCCAGTACCTTTCCAATGCACGAAAAGCAGGATGTTTTGGCTGTGTTGTTTCTACCCACAATTAAAGTTGTCCTGGGATCAACTTCTAATTCGGCATCAATAAGCAATCTGTAGTTTTTAATTTTTATCTTTGATAATTGCATATTGCCTCCGTTTTTATCTGTAGTAAGCTGTCAATCGCTTGTAGCTATCGTATCAGTTTTTTCTTTTGAATCAAGATACGCTAAATACTGCTTATACTTCCGGCTCATCAGATTTTTGACGTACTGTTCCATATATTTGTAATCAGGAGCGCCATCATCGGTAACAGGAAGCATTATTCTCAAGTTCAGTAACCGCTCAGTACCAAGTTTGCGGCTATAGCTAAACGCTTTGTTTTGCATTCCTATCACCTGTGTAATAAAAAGATTGACAAATTCAAATTTGGAGAAATATATTTCTAACTTTCCCTATTTTACAGGCTTTCCAGCCTGTGCATTAGCGAAACGATATGTATTTTCCCTTATTTTTGCCCTTATGAGATAATCGTAAGGGAAATAAGGGAAAGTTTTATTTAGTCGTTGCCTGCCACTTTATCAAGTAACTTTGCGGATTCCCGCTTGGCTTTTCTTGTGGAATGGGCGTAGACATTCATTGTGGTACTGACATCTGAGTGTCCTAACAGTTCCTGTACATCTTTCGGAGCTGCTCCATTTGCCAGAAGGTTGCTTGTGTAGGTGTGTCGCAACTGGTGAAAATGAAATCCTTCAAATCCATCCAGTTTCTGAGCAATCTTCCTGCAAACAATTCCTAACGTGCTTGGCAGTTCCAAACTTCCATCCGGTCTTAAGCAGACAAAGGATATTTCCTTATAATCTTCTGGAACATTCTCTGTTCCGTCCAGATGATAGAACTCATAGTAAACTCTGTTTTTGTCTTTTACTTCTCTGTAGTAGTTTTTGTGGTAAAGTTCTCCGTACTGCATTCGGTTTTTAAGTTGTTCCTTTCGGGCATTGCGAAGAATCTCTGCCAGTGTATCTCCAAAATCAACAATCCTTACCTTTTTTCGTTTGGTTGGTCCGATGATATTCTTGTGCCTTGAACCATCATATCGGATACTGCGTCTGATTGTAAGGCACTGTTCTTCAAGATTTACATCCTGCCATGCCAGACCACAGGCTTCACCGATACGAAGTCCTGCATAATAAGCTATCTGGATTGGAAGTATTGCCGGTGGATTGTAATCCTGTAGAAATTCAATCAGTCTTTCATAATCCTCTCGTGGAATTGGCTGTATATCGCCATCCATGTCATCATCGGAAAACAGGTCAACCTCATCCGTCTGGTATTTCAGCTTAATATACTGCATCGGATTGAAAGTGATATATTGCTTTGGTGATACTGCAAACCGGAATGACTGCTGTAATACTGCCGAGAAAGAACGAATGTAATCTTTGCTATAACCTTTTCTTTCTGAACCATCTGGATAAGTGCCACCAAAGGAAAGCAGATCGAAGAAGGCTTGTAAATGCTCAGATGTTACATTTTTCAACTTTCTCTCTGAAATTGGATGCTTCTTGATGTTGGTAATAGCACCGAGGTAATTCTGGACTGTCCCATTACTGAGAGTACCGGTCTTTAATTCTTCCTCTGCCCATATATCAAGTAATTCTCCAACTGTAATATTTTCCGACTTTGCAATGAATTTCTTGCTTTCGTAATCGTCCATTGCCTGACGGAGCAGTTTTTCCGTTTCACTTTTACTTTCTGTTCCAGCGT
>OGTL01003570.1_pt1 | contig 10035 bp, 10 predicted proteins | sample 1553601 | NCBI WGS metagenome assembly OGTL01 (sample SAMEA2580112, study PRJEB22360) | human gut metagenome | biome: human gut; feature: human-associated habitat; material: faeces | place: Denmark | collected 2008/2010 | reverse complement strand
AAGGGGAAAGTCCGCCCTTTTTTAGTCAGAAAATAAAATAGATTTTTTCTCATTTTACTATTGACATTTATTAGCTGGACTTTATTAGTACTGCTTACGCTGATGTAACCATAATTAGGCTTGCTTTGTTTGAGGTTGGTTTATGTTTGATTCGTTGTCAAATTTATGGTAACCATTGTATAGATACGATGTTACTTACGATAAAAAACAGTTTATAAAAGCGCGTTCAGATGTAATTTGTGCTGGCGCTGGTGAAGAGTGATGAGGTGGTCGAGGTTGGAAAAATATAATGAAATCATTTCCTGTTCATCTTTTTTAGGAAAAGAAACCATTCCCTTTAAAGCGTTCTCTGCTGAAACTTTCATGTCATTTTTTGCACCTTTGTTTACCAACGGATGCATATAAGAATTCATTCTGGAATCAAGTTCAAAATAAATCTGTACAAACTTTGAATCCGTTATTTCTTTTGGCTTATAAACTGCATATAAGGTTGATACAATCCCCGGAATTCCCTTATTTGTCTTGATTATTCCGTATGGATTAGATTTTAATGGTGACTTTGTATATACAACATCTCCGTTTTCCACAACACCGTAATTCGAAACCGATGCCCCTGCAAATGAACGACCTTGAAATTCAATCTGATTTACAATTCCATATTCACCTGAAACCGATAGAACATCATCTTTTGTGAAACGATTATCTCTATTCTTTTCAGATGATACCTCAAGATAATCTATCAACTTACGCTGTTCCCAATCGTTTTCAACATTTATAATTTTTTATTGGCTTACGATGAGATATAGTAGAAACTGATTTTTTTATAAAAATCTGTCTGGCGCTGGTGAAGAGTGATGAGATGGTCTAGGCTATAAAAATACTCACCAACTTTTGTTTGTTCCTCAATACTCGGAACTGGTAATTCCTGTTTATATAATTCTTCCCAAACAATATTTTTTCTACAAACGCTAGCTCCCTCTGTAGATGATTTTAAGAAAAAATCCTTAGTACTGTCTTTTTTTACCCATGCTTGCATAAATAACGGATTGCATCCAACAAGCTCATAAACCTTGTATGCAGGCGAGATTATGCCATGCTCAAAGCGTAAATTGACATTACAATTACCAAGATGTAAATTCTGTGCAGACAAAATCAAGTCATTCTTTTTAACTTTCAAATATCCAATATTTGATGAACCTCTAAAATGGCTGAACAACTCTGAATTGAGATACATACCATCAATGGCACAAGAAAGCAATGTGTCTTCATCCTCAAATATTGTCTTATTTCTCGTTTCTTCCAGTAAACTACCAAACTTACGCTGTTCCCAAACTTTTGGTTTTATTCACCATATCCAAATAGACTTACGCTAATAACGAGTGATGCCACTTTTCATCACTTATAATATAAAAGACGTGAGTCAAATTGTCCCACGCCTAAAATTAATTAAAAGCACGGATGAATGCTCTTAAAAGTAATCAAATTTTTTTCATATTTTATATTCTATCTCTCACCATCATAAGTGCAAATCCAAGCAGATTCTGTCCTCTCCACTTTTCCATTTCCAGTCTTTTAGGATCTGTCATTGACAATCCAATCCCCCATATGCAGTCCCTCACAGCACATTCCGCTAAAACCGCATCACCTGTAGCCTTTAGTCTGGATTTCAATTCAGGATTTTGAAATTTTTCACAAATTCCCTTGTAAACAACAATCTGTCGCTTTCCATTCCAAATTGTTTCATTATAATTTGAAACCTTTCTTCCCAAAGCCTTAATTTGTGCAACATCTGTAGTTTCAAGAATCTTCTCCGCTATTTTTGTATCACCAAAACAATTTGCTTTTTGATACATCATGTACTGTTCCATTGATGAAAATCTTATTCCATCACATTCAAACTCACTTAAATACCAGTTACTAAGGTATCCATTTTCCTCATTTGGATTATGAAAACAAACTATATTCATTTATACTTTACCTACCTTTTTTACCGCCAAATCAAGCTCTAAATCATGAAGTCCACAATAAGCCTTCCTCAGAAAATCGACCGGTACTTTATTTATTACCTCTGCGCTTGGAATATCATAATACCACTGATAATAAGCATAAAATTCACCAATCCAATCAGGCATAAATCCTTCGATTGCTTTCCCCTGCTTTAACTTATATTTTTCTGTGTCTGAAAAGTATTTCCACAGTTCTTTTGCATCCATAGTATTAACATAAGCCATCGCATCATCAATGTTTTTTCTGGTTTTACTTTTCATATACGTATTTATAAAATCTTCTGTATCACTATCAGGATAAGACTGTGCCACAAAATCAAATAATTTTCCCTGATTTTCCACCACGTCACCCAGATACGCTTCTGAATATGCGCCCATTTTCTCACCTCTAAAACAATGTACTAAAAACATTCGTAACCTTATTTGCATCTGAATCTACTAAATTACGCATTTTTTTTCTTGCTTCAATATCTCTTTGATTATACTTATTGTTAAATTCATTGTATTCAACTTGAAGTAAATCACTTTCTATCTCGCGTAAATTTGCATATGCTTTTTCTGTCTTAATACAATACTGAATCCCCAATCCGCCTAACGAAAGCAATTCTTCAAGAATATCTATATCAATATTATCTCGGACAAATTCTTTTGCAATGTAGAAATATGATGCATTTGCGCGCCATCCCTTTATCACATCATATGCATCGGTATCAATACCATATTTATCAATAAACTTTGCAGCAAGCATCCTATAACGCTTGGAATCCGCAGCATCGCGATGTTTCATAAGCTCTGCAAGCCACGATAAAACATCCTTCTCCTGAAAATCAAAAATTTTTAGTTCCTCTGTATTTAACACATACTTATGAACCCATCCATTCTGTTCATTAGGTCTGCAAACAGCCCATTCTTTTGCTAAATCAATGTTTTCCGTCAGATAAAATCCACGACCATAATCATGTTTATCGTCTCCGCCACCAAATATTGGTGTTACTATTTTATTAGGGGAACCATGGTATAAAATTATTGTATCCATTTTAATTTCCTGTGACATTCTTATCCCTCCCTTCCTTCAAGAGATCTCATAACTCTAATATCAAATGATTATATAAACATATTTTGTAACATAAATTTTTTCATTTTCTTAAGTTCATCGCACTTACGTTGGTGAAGAGTGATGAGGTGGTCGAGGTTGGAGAAATGCTCTCCTATTTTTGCTTGTTCATCAAATGATGGTACTTCAAAAGTAAGATTTTCAAGTACACCTTGACTAATGTTTTTATTCGCACTGTTGGTTGCTTGAGCCATTATTTGATTTCGTACTTTTTGAGTTCCAAATATATATTTTTTAAAATCATTATTTAGTCCATATTCATCCCTAAAACGAATAATAAATCCTGAATAAGTTGTATTTTCAAGGGTTTCTGGCACCAATGCTGCCTCACCAACTCCTTCCAGTTTTACTGAGGAACGAACAAATAATACATCTCCTTTTAGCAATGAATATTCTAACAATTGTTTTTCTGTAGCATCAGCTAATTCCAATTTGTTAACATCAATTACATTGTTTCCAAAGATATTTTGTAAGTTAATAAAGGGAAACCCATGTCCCATAGCCTCTTTAGAAAAGTTCATTCCGTTCTTCAATGAACCAAGTTCCCCCAACTTACGCTGTTCCCAATCGTAAGTAAATCCATCAAATCTAATTTCTGGAACTTTTGCTCCATTTTGAGGGAACATTTTTTGAAGCATATATTTTTTCAATTTTTTTGTCTGTTCACACTTTCGCTGGTGAAGAGTGATGAGGTGGTCGAGGTTATCAAAATATTTTCCAATTTTCTTCTGTTCTTCTAAGGATGGCATCTTCATTTCACATTGAATAAGCTTGTCATAATAGAAGTAAAGACGCACGCTCCCTTCTTGTAACCTCTCAATCCATTTGGGAAAATGAGTAGACTTGAACCAATGCCAAAGGAATCCATCCTCGACATAATCTGCAGTCTGAAAAACCTCGTAAAGTGAGCTAACTATTACATTTTCGGTACCTGCATAGTATCCAATCGATCCAACATTTATTCTTGCAGGATTATATGCAAATGAATTTGGAGGAACAATATTGTAAGCTGTTTTATCAACATCTGCCATATATCCAAAATCATCATGTGCTTCCTTTTGAGATATAAAACCTCTATCATTTGTTACTGCATAACACTCTAACTCTAACCCTTCTCTATTTCTTACCGCTACATTTTCTACAAACTCTGAAAACTTACGCTGTTCCCAATCCTTAGTAAACCCTTTAAATCTAATCTTTGGATTTTCCATACAAATCACCCCTCAATCATATCAATATAACGATTTAACGATACCATTATATTTTCATCGGACGATGTCAGGTCTTTTAACAAATTCACAACCTCACCTTCGACCTTTCCTATCTCGTCATCTGTTTTTTGCATATCCTCGAGCAGACCATTTATATCGACTTCCTCTTCCTTTTCAAAATTGTCTACATATCGCGGTATGTTTAGGTTGAAATCATTCTTTTCAATATCATCAAAGCTTGCCAGATAGGATTCTTTGTCTACAGTTTCTCTTCTGTTATACAAATCCATAACTTCATCAATATGTTCGTCTGACATTTCGTTTTGTTTTTTGCCCTTAATGAACTTCTTTGACGCATCAATAAACAGTACATCTCTGCCATCTCTATGCTTTTTAAGTACAACAATGCATGTAGGAATAGACGTATTATAAAATAAATTAGCCGGCAGTCCTATAACCGCATATATGTTTCCGGAACGAAGAAGCTTTTCTCTTATTTTTCCCTCTGCTGCACCTCTGAAAAGCACTCCATGTGGCAAAACGATGGCCATTGTTCCATTGCTTTTCAGATGATAAAGTCCATGAAGTAAAAATGCATAATCAGCCTTTGATTTTGGCGCCAAAACACCATATTCTGAAAATCTTTCGTCCTGTAAAAATCCTGATGCAGCGCTCCATTTTGCAGAATACGGTGGATTCATAAGTACCATGTGAAAGTCAGTTTCCTCACCAGTTGGCCAGTCTGCATCAAGAGTATCTCCATGATGCAGATTCTGATTCTCCGCAGCTACATCATGCAGGAACATATTCATCCTCGCCAGATTATATGTAGACATGTTCAGTTCCTGTCCATAATACTTTATATAGTTTGTATCACCTTTATAGTATCTCTTTGCGTTAAGAAGCAGCGAACCTGAGCCCATACATGGATCATAGATTGACAAACCTTTCACATTCTCCTGTCCTGTTATTGCTATTCTAGTAAGAATTTTTGATACTGCCTGTGGTGTATAGAATTCTCCCGCCTTCTTACCAGTCTCTGACGCAAACTGTCCTATCAGATATTCATATGCATCTCCAAGTATTTCACCATCGGAATTGAGCAAATCCGCCTGGTCTATTACTTTTATCAGTTCTGCAATTGTATCACTTTGTTTCTGGTCTCCCGCTCCAAGCCTGCTTGAATACAAATCAATGTCGGAAAACAAATCCACAAACAACTCTCCGCTCTGCTCAATATTATTGAATGCTTTCTGTAATTGCTCACGATTAAAGCAATTATTCTTTGCATCCTCTGCAAAACATGTATATGTAAGCTCAGGCTCAATTACATATTTACGATCCTGCTTTAATTCATCAAGCAAATCATTAGCATATTCACCCTTCAACTCATTTTTATATGCCTCAAGTGCCACCTTGAGCGATTCCGGTTTCTCATCATTTATCAAATCATATACTCTAATCAAAAATGAATCTGATAGGTATTTATAGAATACAATTCCCAAAAGATAATTCTTATATTCGTTCGCGTCCATTTTAGAACGAAGTACATCAGCGCCACTCCAAAGTACACTGATTAAATCCTTACTATTTTCCTGTTCCGCCATTAATTGCTTCCTCCGAAATTCTATAATCTTTTGCTTTAATATTACACTCCACTTACCTCTTCTGTAAGCTTCCTAACCTTACCTGCATCCGCACACTGATAGCAGTTTTTCATCGCTTCATCATACGAAAAATCCACTGCATTGCCCGCTGCTGTCACATCACACTTCCATGAGCCACACGAGCTGTGCACCTGCGTAATTCCCGTGTATTCGATAAGTGCTCTCACATTGGTATCATTCACGCCGCTTCCTGCCAGAATCGTAATATCTTTTCCATATTGATTTTGAAGATGCTTAAGCTGTTTTCTGCCATCCCATACATTTACTGCTCCACCGCTTGTGAGGATACGATCTGCGCCAAGCCTAATAAGCTTCTCCGCTGCACTATCCTGGTTATCTGTGCAGTCAAAGGCGCGGTGAAACACAGCTTCCCTGCCATACTCATGAATGAGCTCTATCATTTCCTTCGTGCGCTTTTTGTCCAACATTTTTTCTTCTGTCAGAAATCCAAACGCAATACCATCTGCTCCATGCTCTAAAAGAATTTTTGCATCCATAAGCATAGTGTCGTATTCTTCATCCGAATAGCAAAATCCGCCGCCCCTCGGCCGAACCATTGCCACTACCGGTATATTGCATTTTTCCTTTGCATATATTAAATTGGCGAGTGTAGGTGTCAGCCCTCCCATATATAGGGCACTGTTCAGTTCAACCCTGTCTGCACCATTTTCATATGCTGTTTTCACATCCGAAAAGCTGCCACAGCAGATTTCAAGCATCGGTTTCATCATACTTTCCCACTCTTTCCGCTAAAATAAGGCTTAACCTTCACACAATACATGTGTGACCGACAATAATTACATAAAACAGTTTTACGATAATCAATATTCATTGACCACAATCTCGAATACTCCGTCCTCATTAATTTTTAACCGCAATGACTTAACATATTTATTGTAAAAATCCTTCATTTCTCGCTCTGTCGATGTAATTTTAGTCCTCTCGTATATCTGTCTTGTCATCTCCCAGCCATTTTTTCCGACAATATCATTTGTCAGATTTTTCAATTCACTTATCATGACTTTTTTCTTTAAATCACTTGCATTTCCTGTATAGAAATCGTCTATTGAACAATGAAATATACATCGTTTTGTAAGTGCATCCTTGATTGACTGTCCGCACTTGCTATATTCGTACATCACGAGGAAATGAGCATCCTTTACCGATGAAATAAGTCCCCAGTAATCCGAATCACTTGAGCACAAAATAAACGAGTCTATGTTGTCCTTATAATACGCCTCACACACTCCCGCAGTCATCTTTATATCAACAAGCGACTTTCGGTCTGTCACGCGCTCCACCTCCTCATGGAATACAGGGATATGTATGAATTTTTCCAGCCAGTCCCATCCACAGGATGTATGATAATCATCATAGAGTATAATTTTTTCTATTTTGGACATTTGCTCAGAATTTAAGTTTTTTAATACTCCATACAGCTTGTATACATCAGAATTTTCACAATCCACAACTATCACAACACGCATGCTTTCACGGATAAACTCATATATATTTTCCTTTGTATCTTCCACTGCATCCCTGTATTTTGAACCGTCGTTGAAATAATCACCATGCTGTCTGTATATTGTCTTTAAAATCCTTCCGTCAGAATTGAGCAAATTTCCCCTGCCATCCGGGCGCCAGTGGATATACATCCCATATGGATACTCTTTTCTGTGCTCTTTATAGACAGTAAACTCTGCCTTTAGCTTCTTTGGCTTTTCATAATCCACTATGACAAACAAATCCCTGATATACTCCCATTTTATCCAGTCTGGGAAAAGCTTTTTACATGCATCCACGTGCTCATTAATCAGCTTGTTAATATGTACGCAATACTTGTCAGCCGATGAATTATACAATATAATATGCACTTCCCAGCTCTCAAGCTTATTTATATTCTCTGCATCAAACCACTCCATCCTGTTTATATTACCCAGATTATATTTTATTTCATTGTCTGTTTTTTTATAGTTGCGCAGCAGACCTGTACGCGCCTTACACAGATATCTGAGTATCCTCGCATTTTTATTTTCTCTTAAGCTGTTTAAAAGCTCCACATACTCATCACTGCACATATGATCAAGTATCTCATTTCTGACACCTATAAGATACGACAGAATCGTCACAAGCTCATATTTCTGTACTGTTTTATATTCCTTTTTCTCTGTAAATTCAGAATCCAACGCATATGCTTCTTCATCTGTTTCTTGTATCACATCATTAACTTCATCAATATCTGATTTATTTATTTCAATATCTGCCAACTCTATTCCCCCTTCATTTTCAAGATATATTAAAATTATATCATATGTTGCACTCTTTGTATTGTTAACATTTACTTAAAATCCGGATTATTTGCCATTTTCTCATACTCATGCTACAATACCTTTATCCGGATTAATGGTGATTATTATCAGACACTTTTTAGTAGACAGCGAAAATGTCAACGACAACTGGCTGATGCTGTTTGATATGGCAGATGAGGATGATGAAATCGTAGTTTTTTACACAAAAAAATCACCTCACATGTCATACATGTCAGTCATCAGGCTTATGGAAAACAACAGTATTAATGTACGATTTGAGGAATGCTATGAGGGAACGAATGCCCTCGATTTTCAGCTGGTATCCTATATGGGTTATCTGATTGGACACAATGATTCCCTCAGTGAAAGCACATGTGAACATACATCAGGCAACACTGAAATACAAGATAACACAAAGCCATATAATGATAATTCTTCAGCTACTCATATCGTTGCAAACACAGCAGATGTATCAGCAGCCTCATGTGCTGATGAGTACATCATAATGAGCAATGACACAGGCTATGACCCTGCTGTAAGATTCTGGAAAGATAAAGGATTCGCTGTACGCAGATTCAATGTAAATTTCTGTAAACAGGCTGTCCAGCGAAGAAAAAACATCAAGTATCAGGTAGTAGCAGATATTCCATCCAAGGAAGATAACGCCAATAACAATACCAATACCAATATCAATACCGATACTGATACTGATACCGATGCTATCACAGCAAAGTCTTACAATCTGAATGAACTTATCGATGGCAATCATAGCAGCTATACAGACAGTGAACCGTTAGGTGATGAGCTTGCAACTAACGATGACTTACCGTCAAGTGATAAGCTTATGACTAATGATGACTTACCATTCACTGACGAACAGACACCTCATAACGGTTCTGGTAACAGCTCAAATAAAAACGAAGCAGATGAGGCTAAATCCTCAACGGACAGCATTGATACATCAGATATTTCTGAAGTATCGGCAGTATCCGAAGACTTCGACCATTTTGAGGTAGATTCTTTCCTAAACTGCATGGGAAAAGACAATCTGCTCAAGCTTCATGAGACGCTGGTTCATGTTTATGGTATGAAACAGGGTCAGACAATTTATAAAACCATAAAAGACAAATCCTACTCTTTTACGCCTGAAAAGCTCACGCGTAAAAAGAAGGTAGAGCGTTTTACAGGTATAATTTTCGCACACAGTGATATTAATGATCCCGGAAATTTTGTTGATTTTCTTGAAAAAAACAAGAATAAAACAAAGAATCTCAATGGCATAAGATCTGCCATCACAAAGAGCTACGGTGAAACAGATGGTCTGAAATATTACAGCCTTTTCAAGCCATATTTCAAAATTATATCTGCACTGAAATAACGCCCTTTATTTTACAACAGAAAGGTAATCCGGATAAAACAATTTAGGCACGGAATTAATACTCCGTGCCTAAATTATGTTATTATTTCATTTTCAACTCTATATAATTTTATCATTAGAAAACATAAAATCCACATTATATAACGTGCGTGAGAGGGCGCTGGAAGTCCGGTGGACTTCCGCTTAGCGCCGACCGCAACGAAGTGTAGAACGAACCCTGGGGTTCAAATCGTCCGCGGACGATTTGTAGTATAGAAAAAGCAGGTATTACAACCTGCTCTTTCTATACTATATAACGTGCGTGAGAGGATTCGAACCCCCGACACCTTGGTCCGTAGCCAAGTGCTCTA
>OGTL01003558.1_pt1 | contig 10082 bp, 10 predicted proteins | sample 1553601 | NCBI WGS metagenome assembly OGTL01 (sample SAMEA2580112, study PRJEB22360) | human gut metagenome | biome: human gut; feature: human-associated habitat; material: faeces | place: Denmark | collected 2008/2010 | reverse complement strand
ATGGTAGAGATACACCTCCTGCATCAGCAGCAGAATACATGCAGCAGATGGTAGACAAGATGGCTGAAATCGGTGTTGGTGAAGTTGCTACAATTTCAGGTCGTTATTATGCAATGGACAGAGATAACAACTGGGATAGAGAAGAAAAAGCATATGTAGCAATGACAAAGGGTGAAGGTGTTGAAGAAACAGATCCTGTTCAGGCTATTAAGAATTCATATGCTAAAGACGTTACAGATGAATTCGTTCTTCCTACAGTAATTAAGAAAGATGGACAGCCTGTAGCTACAATTACAGACGGTGACTCAGTAGTATTCTGTAACTTTAGACCTGACCGTGCTCGTCAGATTACAAGAGCTTTCTGTGCAGATGATTTTGACGGTTTTGCAAGAGAAAAGAAATTAGACCTTACATTCGTATGCTTTACAGAATATGATGTAACAATTCCTAACAAATTAATTGCATTCAAGAAAGTAGAAGTTAAAAATACATTTGGTGAATACCTTGCAGCTCACAATATGAAGCAGGCAAGAATTGCTGAAACAGAAAAATAAAATCAAAAAATACGGGGGCCTGATGGCACTCCTGGTCTGGATTCCCGTTATCGGCGATATTTCGAATGTAGCACTCGGCTTCTATAAGACGAAACGAACCCATACTTTTATCCTGATGTTTATCGGCAGAATGTGCCGCTTTCTGCTATGGACGCTATTGTTCCTGATCTTTTCAAGCCGTTTTATCAAATTTTTCGATAAACTCTGATTTCCAATCAAAAACTACCGATCAAAGAAGTCAGATTAGAGGTAAATAAGCGAACGGCTATTGCCAACAAGATAATACCGAATAATTTACGCATTACGTACACTCCGCTTTTACCGAACAGACGTTCTACATAATACACATAGCGCAATACCAGATACACCAATGCCATATTCATCGCGACAGCGATGATGATATTGAGAATATTATATTCCGCCCGCAACGACAATAAAGTGGTAAACGAAGCCGCCCCGGCAATCAAAGGAAATACCAGCGGAACGATCGTAGCCGACCCGCAAGGACTATCGTTTTTAAATATCTCGACACCGAAGATCATCTCTACCGCCAAAACCAAAAGCACCAAAGCTCCGGCAACGGCAAAAGAAGAAATATCGACATTGAATAATCCCAATAATGCCTTCCCGATAAACAAAAAAGCTACTAATATAACAAAAGAAACAATAGCTGCCTTTCCGGCCTCTATTTTCTGATTCTTTTCACGCAAACTAATGATAATCGGAATAGCTCCCAGAATATCGATTACAGCAAACAGTACCATAAAAGCACTGATAATTTCTTTAAAGTTAAAATAAATGCCCATTGTGTATATTTTTATCAGCAAAAGAGTTGTTTTGTTTAAAATAAAACAATCAACCCATTTGTAGTTAAATTTGAGACAACAAAAATACTACTTTCTAAAGAAAAAACAGGTACTTTTCCGATAAATTTTAATTCCGGATTCCGGGACGGACCTTTCATTCCGTTTTCGGTCCGTTTCTCTTTTTTCTTCCTACAGCAAGTTAATTTTTATCCGCTGTAACAGTCTCCATTTCAGCTTTACTCCGGCTACCGGTTACCAGATAGACCCCTCCGAATATCAAAGCTACTGAAATGATTTTCACAAAATTAAAAGTATCCATTCCCCAACACACAGCAACAATACTAGCCACCAAAGGCTGAACATAATTATACATACCGGCAACAGTCGGGCGTAGATTTTTTTGCCCGATGACTATCAACACATAACTAATAAAAGTACTCCCCACCACGATAAATATCAATGCTCCGATTTCAGTGCTTTGCAAACTCTTCCACCCTGTATGGAGCAAATCATGATAAGAGAAGGGCAAAGCACAAATAAAAGCATAGGTAAACATCCATTTCATGATGGTAATCAAGGAATATTTATTCACAAAATTTTTAAATAACACAAAATAAAGAGCGTAACTTAATTGTGCCAACAACACCAATAAATCTCCCCAGATATAATGATTTCCAGCCGCTTTAACCTCCGAAACCTGATGGCTCCCTAAAATCAGCAACAACGCCCCGGTAGCTCCGACTGCAATCCCCAGTACTTTTTTTCCTGTAATCGGTTCTTTCAAATAAATCGCCGCTAAAACCATGGCGAGCAAAGGCATACTGGTGGTGATGATGGACGCATCTACCGGAGAAGTCATTCCCACCCCGAAAATAAAACATCCCTGATTAAAAACAATAGCCAAGAGAGATGCCCCCAACAATTTTAATAGATCTTTAGGAGTCACCCGTTCAGGTTTCTGAAAGAATGAAGCGATCCAAAATAACACCATAGCCCCCGTAATCCTCAGATCAGTTACAACGAGAGGAGTAACCGCACCTCCTACCATTACAAATTTTGCCATGGGAGACATCAATCCCCACATCACATTAGCCCCCAACATCGAGCCATGTCCTTTCAGTTTCATCAGATTCATATCGGAATGAATTAAATACAAAAAAGAACCGACTTCAGTCAGTTCTTTTGAGCGTAGCGCTAAGGGGAATCGAACCCCTGTTTTAAGAATGAGAATCTTACGTCCTAACCCCTAGACGATAGCGCCATTTCGAGTATTTTAAAAAAGCCTGCTCTTGCAGACTTTCCCCAGAGCTGTTAGTGAGATTTGAACTCACGACCTCTTCCTTACCAAGGACAATTCCATCACGCCAGACACCCACTAATATGCTATATAACAACACATTAGTTTCAGAACAAACAATAATGGTTACAAATTGGTAACAAAATTAGTATTTATGCCAATATGTCAGTGCAAATTAAACAAATTAATTATCTAAAAATCTATGTCGCACTTCACCCTATTTATTTCTTAATATAAATTCCCTGAAATGCGATTGGTAAAATTCTCTTCTAAAGAGGACTTTTCCGATGGTTTTAACTGGTGTTCATAATGCTTGATTTAAATTGAAAACTCCCGGTACTGAGCCGGGAGTGTGAGGTTAAACTTTTTATTCATAAAAGGGCATCTCTTCTGCCATACTTGTCAATCCTTCTATTTTGGCAATAATTAACTCTACTAATTGATTGAATTTTATGAAATCGATATCAATTCTTTCTTTGGCCGCATATAACTTTTCAATTTTCTCAATAATCCTTTTTATCCATTCTATCTCTTGTTCCAATTCTTCCGGAATATCTATATTTAAAGGTTGCTGGAGATAGCTTTTTATCAAATTGATTAATGGAAAGAACAGAAAATCCTTGTCATGCTCTTTATCTTGGAGTATAAATTTACACAAAATTTCAATTCCATTTAGGTCCATTATCTGTTGATTCACTTTAAGATTCCAGTTCAAATTGATGATATGGTCTCCGACCTGAGGTGTTGTGCAAATAGGATCTGTCATAATTCTGTATTTATAAAATGTTCTATAATTTAATGTGTACAATGATGATTAATATTCAGTATTCAACCTTCCATAATTTTTCTTCTGCAACTTCTTTTGGACCACCGAAATAGGCAGAGAAATTATATTTAATATCAATAATTTTAGGAGTGTCCTGTATATTACCATCCCATTCTTTCCCCATGGGGAGTTGTTTATAAATATCCCTCAAAGCATTATCGTTTAGGAAACAATTTTGACAATTGATGTATTCCAATTCAGCACATTCGGCTATATTCAATTCTACCAAAGGTTGATTCGTACAAATTAATTTTTTCAGCGATTTACAACCTGAAGCATTAAGGGAAATAATCCCATATTTATTATCATCATTGTATGAATCTTTATTATTCCTGCATTCGAAATAACTGATTTTATCCAAGCTAATCTTTATTATATATGGCTTCTTTATAGCAGGCATTTTATAAACATGAGATGTCTGTGTATTTAGCGTTCCATCTCCCCAGTCTATTTTAAATTGGATAGGTTTCGAACTTCTTGTTTCTGAAAATCTGAACTCAATTTCTTGAGTTGGTTTAGTAGTTTTTACTTTCAATGTAATTGTATCCATATCTGTAAGTTTTAAGTTTTTAAAATTCCTACTCCCAATATTTAAAATATCAGGAGTAGAAATAGTGAATTATTCTTGCGGAATTTGTGAACATTCTCCGTTTAAAAGTTGGTATTTTGTCGGGTTATAGCCATTTTTATTTAAATAAAAAGTGCCACTCATATTTTGTACTACATTTTTGAGGACACAGAAATCATATAATTTGGAGCATGTTGTAATTGATATATCGTTAAGCGATTCAATATTTTTAAGGGCATCTATATTATTTAATGAGCTACAATAATTTATAGTTAATTTGCCTCCCCCTATGTTTGTGAGACTCTCTAAACCTTCAAAAGATGCTAAAGATTTTAAAGAAGAAGAAGAAGAAGATTTAGCATTCACCTCAAAATCCCCTCCAATGCTTTTTAAACCACTTAAACCTTTAAAAGAAGATAAAGAATTTAAAGAATAAGAAGAATAATAAGAAGATTCAGCAATTACTTTAAAATTCCCTCCGATGGTTCCAAGATTTCGCAATCCTTCAAAAGAAGTCATATCTCCATCCTTAATTATTAGACTATCTGTTATAGTTTTCAAACCGTACAAACCATCCAAAGTGGTCAAGGTTGAACATTCCAATCTCAGTGAACCGTTAATTTCCGTAAGCAGATTGTCCAACTTTTGTAAGGTTGTTATTTCCCCTCCGCTCACAATAACATTCCCTCTAACTTTAGTATAACCTGCTGCCTGGAAATCAATTAAATCCTGTTCTGTTGTAAAAATAATATCTCCTATATAAATCCCTTTTGCAGCCTGAGTCACTTGTACTGTATCAGACAAAGTGCTATTCTTATCTTTTATAAAAATTTGGGCTGAACGCACATCATAGGTCGTATTGGGTTTTATTTCAAGATTAATCATACTCTTAGTAAGTGCCTTAGATTGCGGCATCTGCTCTATCCATTCTTGTACTGTCTTAGGTATAATTATCTCGTAGTCAATATTACTCTGAACCTCAATAGAAATTTGTTCACCTCCTGCGAGCACTTCATATTGTTTTTGAGATAAAATAAGTGCATTTTGTTGTAATTGATTGATATATAAAGTATCACAAAGAGAACTGTTTTTATCTTTTATAAAAATTTGGGCGGAACGATTATCATAAGTAGTATTTTCTTCTATTTCAAAATAAATTTTATCAGTCCGGATAGCTTTTGTTTCGAGTAACTTAATCCAATGCGATACGGAACTGGGAATAGAAATGGAGTAATCTACATTCGATTTCAATTCCACTTCAATAGATTCTTTTGCAGATGAAATGTTGTAAGTGTCTTTACTCAGGATAAGTGTCCTTGGATCGGCAGTTTGATAAATATGGACTGTATCTTTCAAAGAGTTACCATTAAACACTATATATCCTTCCCGTTTTTCGTATTCCTTGTTTTCTAAAATCGTAAATGTAAAATTCTTTACAGTAATAGATTTAGTTTCAGGTTCATGTTTTATCCAATTTTGAAATTGGGATGGAATGGAAACCTCATATTGAATATTACTTTTCACTTCAACAGTCACATTTCCACCTTCTTCCGGTATATCGAATTTATCCTTGCTTAAAATAATAGCATCACCATCTTTTTGTGTTACAGTCAGGACTTTTGTTATATTTCCGGCTTTAATTGTCAAGTTCGTATTCCTATCTTCCATTTCACTGTAAACCCCTACCGTCACAATTATTTTGCTATTACCATTTCCTTGATTCACAGTCGTTTTACACCATTCACTTTCGTTTGTGATAGTCCAATCAGAATTACAATAAATAATAAATTCTTTCTCTCCTCCCTCAGCCTCAAACACTAGATCTGAAACTGAAATATCAAGCGTGACATTAGTTGGGGTATCGGGATTATCAGGATTGTCAGGATCATCGATAGGACCGTCACTTTTACTGCAACTCCAAAGAGTGCAGGATAACATCATTAATAGGTAAAATAGTCTTTTCATAATTGTTACTTATTTATGGTTTATAAATCAAGATGAATATGTTCTACTGAAAATATTTTGCTAATCGCTGATTCTTTTGTTTGTGAATCAGCGAAAAAGTTGGATTTTTTAATGATATTTATAATTTTACTTCTATTTATTTCTTCTTGAATAATAATGTATTTTATATCACTAGGCATGAATGAAATAGGAGCAGTTTTAAGTGAGTTTTGATACTCATCTTTCTTTTTCTCAAATGTACTTTTATTTAATAATTGGCTATTTTTAGGGACAAAACGCCATTCTCGCTCATTATAAAAACATGTATCTTTTGTAAGTTTTCCGTTTCTCCACATTTTTCCATAATATGGTTTTATGTATTTTATTGCTAAATTATTATTACAGAAATCAAAAAAATTCTTACCGAGTTTTGGCAAAATGTCTTGTATTTGTGGAGATTGATTATGTATATAAATAACAGGCGTTATTCCTACTTTTTGTGCCCATTCTTTGGTAAATCCAATTGCAAATTTCCCATAAGTATTAGTATGTTCATATATTTGAGACAAAGGAATATCGCAAAAACATTTCATCGGAATTACAACATCTCCTTTAAGATAGTCATTAATTTCAAAATGCTCGACACAATATCTTGGGATTAATTTGCCATGTAAAATGTCCTTTAAGAATTTCCTTTGAGAGACAAAATGAAATAAAGTATTTGCACTTATATTCATTTTAATAAAGAGTTTTAGTACCCCAAATTCCCCGGACAGGTAAGTTAATTGCATAAAAAAAGCGTGGGAACTGTCAGTTTATTTTGTAAGAGGTATCGCCAAACACCCGACTAAAAATAAACAACTACCCCACGCAAACCGGATATATATACGAAAAGTAAATATATGGCAAGCATGAGCGTCTGAATCGTTTATCCCTTTAGTCTTGAAAATTGGCGATTTTCTTACAAAGGATAAAGCTGAAACGCTTCTATTTAAAACAATATGTCCGTTGCTAAATTACTCTAACAACGGAACAAATGTAATCAATTAAATCGTTTTATCAAACGCTCATAGGGGTAGTCGTAGGCCAAAAATAAATCTTTATTCACAAATCACCGCATTCATAAAATAATTCCTTCATCCGCAAAGCTGAAATAAGTATCCTCAGAAATAATCAGGTGATCCAGGAGCCTTATATCTAAAATCTTACCTGCTCCGACTATTTTCTTCGTCAACTCTTCATCCGGTTTACTGGGATGTAAAACACCTGTCGGATGATTATGTACCAAAATAAAACCTGTTGCGTGTGCCATCAGAGCCGTCTGGTATATAATCCTTACATCGACAAAAGCATGCTCCAAACCTCCCTTCGAGACCTGCGACGAACCGATTATTTGCATGCACGAATTTAATAAAATCATCCAAACTTCTTCATGATGGGACACAAAAGATTTAAAAAATTCTTTGATATAAAGAAAAGCATCACGGGAACACCTTATTTCAGACGATAATTCCAAGCTTTTACGAGGTTTATAAACCACCTCCACTTCCTGAAAAAAATGGGTATTGGGTACGATTCCCGCTGTTACCGATCCGTCATAAAAGTTATTTTCCATCATTTTGATTTAAATTTAATGATTAATGAAAGAGAGAAACTGTTTTCAATGGATTAACCCCAGGGCGTAGGGAAGGGAATAATCCCCGTATATCTGAAATTATATTATAAAATTTTTTTTCTGATCAGGTATTTAAAAAGTACCTTTACCCGGAGCTCTATATTGACAGGTATAAAAAAAGCCTCCCGTTCATTTCCGGACGGAAGGCAAAAAAGAGTATTACGAATATATAGGGAATGACGGATTTTTAGTAGTTAAATATAAAATGCCTGAATTTAAGACGGCTACTATCCGGATATAAAAAAAGGATCCGATCTTTAACACAGATCAGATCCTCCATGAATCAGAGACAGATATGTATTTCTTCCCTCTCTTTATTCTTCAAATAATTATCCATCAACTTACATAAATTCTCCGCCATTCTTTTCAATTCGGCTTCATTGAAGTATTCCACCTCGGTGTGGTAAACTTCTGTGATTTTCCACGGCACAAATGTTGTGGATGTTTTTTTGGGTTTAAGTTCTCGTTTTTTCATAGGTTCATATTTAAAATGCAGAAATTATTTCATAACCCATTTTACGGGTATCGGAAAACTTGATTCTCTTAGTTTCAAATAATAAATTGAAATATTCCACTGCTGTATTATGTTTCTGATCAGGCAGGCCGACCTCACGCCTCAAACTATTGATTTTCTGTTCGATTTCTTCACCGCTGATCCTCATTCCGATTTCAAAATTCTGGAGCAATAATTGTCTGTAAAGCCGCATCGTTACATCAGGGCTGTATTTGACCATACAGATATCTCTGATTCTGTTCATTTTTTCCGTATTTCCCATATTCTCTTCCAGAATATCCCGTATCTTTTCATCAGAAAGACCCAGGTATTTAAATTCTTCGTAATATTCCCGTATTTTCCGGTGTAACGCATTTTTGACTGGCGCATTGAATGCTTCAAAGTTTAATGTTTGAGGCTGGAGGAAGTAGGTATAGAATTGTTCTACAGCGATTTTGATATCCTCTTTTGTATATTTTATCATTTTTTCTTTTTTTAAGTTATTATTTATTACCAAATTAATTTTAACTCCCGAGGTATGTAAACCGATACCATATTCCGAAAGGACATGTTTCAGGTTAAAAAGATTCCCGTACAGTTCGTTATTGATCTTCTGATAAACGGTATAACTGATCAGGTGGTGGTTGATATAGTATTCAGTATAAATAAACTTCTGAAAAGCAGATGTTTCAAAGTACTGATTGAATTTTAATTTCCTGTAGTCGGTATTCCGCATCTTCTCCATTAACTTCATTGTTTCCCGGGTATAGTTATCTGTAAGCGTTTTATTCACCTCCTGCAGCCCGAAGGGATGATCTTCCCCGCATTCACTGTTCACCAGAAAATAAGCTTTCATACCGGGAAGATCCCGGAAACGGTTCATCATTTGCACAATATCGGTATAGGAGTGCTTATTTTTCCCGGGAGCGATGATCAGCTCATAATTGTTCCCTTTTAAATCATAGCCCTGACGGTAAGTAGTGATGATCACTTCCGCATCCAATTCCCCGGTTTGCAAAAGCTGGTCATAATATCCGGTGCTTCCCTCTACCTCTATATCCGTTTCATCCGTTTTATCCGTTTCTTTTTTGTGTTGCTTAGTCATGGAATTTATAACGGCCAGCTTTACGATCCCTCTGTCACGCAGGCTTTTCTCAAGCAAAGGAAGCTTATCGGATTTATCAAGCAGGGAGATAACAACAGTTTTCCCGTTTTCTCTTAAACCCATGGTCAGCTCCGTTATTCCCCCGATCAGCTCCTTATAGTTTACGACAACTAAATTCCGGACCTGCGGCTCTTTCCGGACAGCCCTGAAAATAGTCATCCCTTCATAAAACGAATCCCGGGAATATAAAGGAGTTCCGGACAGCAATATTACTCTCTTATATCTGCAACCGAAGGTCAGCACCTGCTCAATCGCTTCTTTCTTCCAACTATAATCAGTTATCAGAGAATGGGCTTCATCAATTATCAGGGTTGTATCCCGGCGGATAAATTTAGGAATATGCTGATAAACCGTGATCAGTTGTTCCGCTTCATAACAGGTCCTGTCCTCGGCACAATAAAACGGAAGATCATGCCTCGCTGCCAATCTGCGGCCTAATAATAATGTATCTGTAGTAAATAAGAAAGGAATATTTTTCCTTTTCAGGTAATCTAAAAGATAGTATGATTTCCCGCCTCCTGCCGGACATTCTATGCTTACTTTAAATGAAGAATTGAAATCAAGTTCATCCAATAGCTTCGTTTCTGAAAGATTTCTACTAAAATCATATTCTTTAATATTCATATTAAAATGAAATAAAACACACTTCCTGTGTCAATATTCACTGTTGCACTTCGGGGTATTTTTTATATATATAATTACCATGAAGTGCGCCAGGTTTTCAGGGAGCAGAATGGCTCAGGAAGTGTATATA
>OGTL01003555.1_pt1 | contig 10087 bp, 10 predicted proteins | sample 1553601 | NCBI WGS metagenome assembly OGTL01 (sample SAMEA2580112, study PRJEB22360) | human gut metagenome | biome: human gut; feature: human-associated habitat; material: faeces | place: Denmark | collected 2008/2010 | reverse complement strand
TGCACCGGCGGTACCGCCGGCAGCCCCGGGGAGCTGAAGGGCAAATTTATCAGCGACCACGCCATTGGCAGGATCTGCATCAACGGCGAAAACGGCGTCTACGGAACGGTAAGCACTGCGATTGCGGGGCAGCAGACAGAAATCGCTTTTGCGCAGGAGGTGCTGCCCGGCGCGGCAGAGATCCTGACCACCACCAGCGGCGAAACGCCCCGCAGCTACCGTGTCTATATAGAAAAGGTGAACGACGCCGACCCGCACCGCAACATGGTGCTGCGCGTCACCGACCCGGCACTGCTGGCGCAGACCGGCGGCATCGTGCAGGGCATGAGCGGCAGCCCCATCCTGCAGGACGGCCGGTTGGTGGGCGCGGTGACGCATGTGCTGGTAAACGACCCCACCCGGGGCTACGGCATTTTTGCTCAGACCATGCTCCAGCAGGCCCGCGCTGTTGAAAAAACAGACGATACAGCGCACACGCAGGCCCAAAACGCAAAATAATTTGCGGGTTTCGATTTTCTTTGCCAAAATTTACCAATAAAAGTCGTTGAAAGTTCTGGAAAATTATGGTAAAATCCATGGTGTTAAGGGAACTGCACACATTGGAGGAAACAACCATGGATAAAGTGAGATTCTTGATGTCGGATACCGGTGCTCAGATTACAGAAGCCTGTCGTGAGGCGCTGGAGCAAAAAGGCGTGGAAGTGACCGTTGTGGAAAAGGATGGAAACAAGGTTTTACAGAAGATGTTGGCCGTTCGCCCGCAGGTAGTGCTGCTGGACGCCTTTATGCCCGGGCTGGACGCTCTGGCGGTCAAGCAGCGCTACAACGCCGCAGGCGAGCGCCACACCTCATTTTTCGTCACCGGCGCGTTCCAGAGTGAGGAGATGGTACAGGAGCTGCTGGACGAAGGCTTTGCCTACTATTTCGTCAAGCCCTTTGACGAAAGTGTCCTTGCCGCCCGGGTGCTCAAAGCAGCCAGCGGACAAGAAAAACACCTGCTCCACACCAGTGTGGACAGTGACGAACTGACCGTCACCGAAATATTGCACCAAATTGGCGTGCCTGCGCACATCAAGGGCTACCAGTTCCTGCGGGATGCCATCCTGCTCACCATGAACGAGCCAGAGTATATCAACGCCGTGACCAAGCGCCTGTACCCGGAAATTGCCAAGAAAAACGGCACTACCGCCAGCCGGGTGGAGCGCGCCATCCGCCACGCCATCGAGGTTGCATGGGACCGGGGAGACGTGGATACCCTCAACAGCTACTTTGGCTATACCATCCATAACCTGCGCGGCAAGCCTACGAACAGCGAGTTCATCGCGATGATAGCTGATAAGATGCGGCTGGATAAGCGGCAGAGGGTGGGGTAACATCTGCAAATTGAAAATACGGCTGATTTGAGCGCTGCTTTTGAAAAGCGTGATAAAAACTAAATTAACAGAAGAGCCGCAGTTGGGGATTTTCTTCCCAGCTGCGGCTCTTTTGATATGAATAAACGTATTACGGCTCGATTTTGATTTTATCTTTGGCATATTCCAACGCAAGGCCAATAAGCTCGTTTCGAGAACGGTTCGTCTTTTGCGCTAAATCGTCGTAAAAGTCAACAATGGATTTGTCTACCCGAATCGTGAACATAACAGGTTCTGTGCGCTTTGTTATCTTGAGTTCGTCCATAATTATCACCCTGATTCTATTATGATGCACAGAACGATAGAAAGAAATGTTGCAATTATGTTTACAATTAAACATAAAATGATATAATGGAATAAAGAAGCCAAAACAAGGAGGATTGTACAATGGAGTATCATTTTACAGGGACAGGTGATTCACTGGACGTTACCTTTATTGCAGACGGCATCATTGATGGAAGCGGAAAGGTTATTCCTTATCCAGCAATTAAGAGCATAAAGGTAAAGCGAAAAGGAAATGAATCGGTATTGATGATTACAGCAGAAGAGAATGATACAAAAGTTGAATACTGCTATTCTGTTGCCCCAAAGGACGAGGAAAGCCTTAAAAAAGCAGTAGCTGATATTGAGGCATGCTACATAAAGAAACGAAAAGGATAATATTTACTAAATTGGAAAATTATAGGCATGACGGCAGTGATCTTTTTGCTGGTATGCGGTGGTGGCCTCGGTTGGTATGCGAATAATAGTAGAGAATTAGCCGACAGCGAAAAAACAGCCGATAGTGAAATTACTTCGTCGCAAAAAGGCAGCGTGGATAACGAACCTCGAATTGAGTTTGAAGAAACAGAAACCACGAAAAGAACAGATACAATCTATAATTGTCCAGAATACACCGTATACCCTACAAACATCAATGCAGATAAGATTGTATGGACAACAACGGATGAATCTGTTGCGAAAGTTGAAAATGGAATGTTATATGCTGGAAAAGAGGGAACGGCGCAAATAACTGCAACGATTGATGGTAATATAAGCGCGTCTATGACTGTAAACGTCAAAAGCAAGGCTAAGAAAACTTCAACTTCATCGTATAACAGTTCAAACGATGAAAATAGTTTGACATACAGTTCGAGACCCGGTTGGATTACAGGCGGTCCCGGTGCTGGCTCTACGGGAAAGGTCTCTGGTAAATCTTCTAATCAAGAATATCAAAATGCTTTAACGAAAGGCTTACAATACGCAAACCAGCTTCATATGTCAAAGAAAGCAGTATATGACCAACTGACATCTTCTTATGGAGAAGGCTTCCCGGCGGATGCTGCACAATATGCTATTGATAATATGACGGGCGTAGACTGGAATGCGAATGCCCTCGAAAAGGCAAAGCAATATTATTATAATATGTCGATGTCCAAAAGCGCAGTTTATGACCAGCTTACTTCGGAATATGGTGAACAGTTTACTGCGTCTCAGGCACAGTATGCAATTGACCATCTGGATTGAGATACAATAGCCGAATAAGAGAAAGACCGCAGACGGAACAAAAGCCGTTTGCGGTCTTTCTCTTTGCATTTTCCTTCCCATCTGGTACAATGGTGCAGAAGGGAAGTGACAACATGCCGGAAGTGGATGTGATCCGTGCGCAGCTGTTTGCGCTGCAAGATAAAGAATATCAGGTCTTTTACAGCCGCCTGATGCCCACCTTACCACCGGAAACGGTGATCGGGGTGCGGGTGCCGCTGCTGCGCAGGCTGGCAAAACAGCTGGCGGATACCCCGGAAGCGGAGGCGTTTCTGCAGTGCCTGCCGCATTTTTATTATGAAGAAAACGCCCTCCACGCCTTTCTGCTGGAGTCTGTCCGGGATTACGGCACAGCGCTGGCGGCAACGGAGCGCTTTTTGCCCTATGTGGATAACTGGGCAGTCTGCGATTGCTTCAGCCCCAAGGCGTTTGCGCAGCATAAGCCGGAGCTGCTGCCTGCTATCCGGCGCTGGCTGGGCTCTGACCAAGTGTATACCGTGCGCTACGGGATCGGGATGCTGATGCGGTATTATCTGGACGATGCCTTCCGGCCGGAATATCTGGCTTGGGTGGCGGCGGTGCACAGCGAGGAATACTATGTCAATATGATGCGAGCGTGGTATTTTGCCACTGCACTGGCGAAGCAGCCGGCAGCGGCGCTGCCGTGGCTGACCGAAAAGCGGCTGGACGTGTGGACGCACAACAAGACCATCCAGAAAGCAGTAGAAAGCCGCCGCATCCCCCCGGAGCAAAAGCAGGCTTTGCGGGCGCTGCGCATTCGTTCACAAAAGCTTTGCGAAGAACGGTGCGTTTGACTGTTTACAATGTGGCGAATTTATTGTAAAATAGAGTATAGCAAAAATGTCGGGTCTGTCCGGCGAAAGATAAAATAGGTGGTGTTTGGATTATGGCATTGAAATATAAGCGTATCCTTTTGAAGATCAGCGGCGAGGCGCTGGGCGGCGAAAAGGGCATGGGCTTTGATGAGCCCACCATGGACGCTATTTGCGGCGGCGTGAAAAAGGCCCATGAGCTTGGCGTGCAGATCGGCATCGTTGTGGGCGGCGGCAACTTCTGGCGCGGCCGCTCCAGCGGTAAGATGGAGCGCACGCTGGCCGATAAGATCGGTATGCTGGCTACGGTGATGAACGCACTGGCTGTCTCCGATAAGCTGGAGCAGCTGGGCGTGCCCACCGAGGTGTTCACCTCGATCACCATGCCGCAGGTGGCTCCTGCCTTTACCCGCAAGGACGCTCTGCGCGCCATGGATGAGGGCAAGATCGCTGTGTTCGGTGGTGGCACTGGCAACCCCTTCTTCTCTACCGATACGGCTACCGCGCTGCGCGCCGTGGAGGTAAGCGCCGACGTGATGTTCAAGGCGACCATGGTGGACGGCGTTTACGATAAGGACCCCCACAAGTACCCGGATGCCAAAAAGTACGATACCCTTACCTTTACCAAGGTGCTGGAGGATCAGCTGGCCGTTATGGACGGCACCGCAGCTACCATGTGCCGCGACAACAGGCTGCCCATTCTGGTGTTTGATCTGGCCGACCCGGACAACATCGCACGGGCTGTGCAGGGCGAGAACGTGGGCACGCTGGTCTACGAGGGCTGAGCATAGCGCCCCGGTGCAACTGCATACGATTGGATAGAGCAGCAGCGGCGCAGTGCGCTGCCTGCATGGATCAATAGAATAAAGAAACAGGAGAACAACGACAATGAGCAGCAACACCAAGGTTTACGAAGATAAGATGAAGAGCTCTGTGGAGCACCTGAGCCGCGAGCTGGCCGCTGTGCGCGCAGGCCGTGCAAACCCCGCCGTGCTGGATAAGGTGGTCGTGGACTACTACGGTGCTCCCACCCCCATCCAGCAGTTGGCCGCTGTGGCCGTCTCTGAGGCACGCACCCTCACCATCACCCCTTGGGACCGCACCCTGCTGCGCCCCATCAGCAAGGCAATCATGGCCAGCGATGTGGGCATCACCCCCATTGATGACGGCGTTACCATCCGCCTGAACTTCCCCGCACCCAACGAGGAGCGCCGCAAGCAGCTGGCCAAGGAGGTCTCCAAGCTGGGTGAGGACGCCAAGGTTGCCGTGCGTAACGTGCGCCGCGATGCTATGGATAAGGCCAAGGCCATGAAGAAGGCCGGCGAACTGACCGAGGACACCCAGAAGACCATGGAAGAGGATGTCCAGAAGCTGACCGATAAGTATATCAAGAACATTGATGCTGCCGTGGAAGAAAAGCAGAAGGAAATCATGGCCGTCTGATCCGCAGCACACAATAACAACTGGGAGGTGCCGTGCGCTGGTGAAAGGTGCGCGGCACTTTTTGCAGGGCAGCCCTGCTGCCGGGAGGTATAAATGGCACACCCCAAAGAATTTGCCGAGGGGCTTTCCATCGGCATCATCATGGACGGCAATGGCCGCTGGGCGAAAAACCGCGGTCTGCCCCGCACCGCAGGACACAAAAAAGGTGCGGCGGTGTTCAAGGATATTGCCAACTACTGCGATGAGCTTGGCGTAGCATCGGTGTATTTCTATGCTTTCTCTACCGAGAACTGGAAGCGCCCGCTGGAAGAGGTGGGAGCCATCATGAAGCTGTTCGCCCAGTACCTCATCGAGGGCTTTGATTACAAGAACCGCAATATCCGCATCAAGTTCTTGGGCGACCGCACCGCGCTGGACCCCAAGCTGCAAAAGATGATGAATGAACTGGAAGGGGACTCTGCCTGCAAGACCGGCATGACCCTGAACATCGCTATCAACTACGGCGGCCGCCCGGAGATCGTGCGGGCGGCGCAGCAGCTGGCCGCAAAGGCCGCGGCAGGCGAGATCCGCCCCGAGGACATCAACGAGCAGATGATGAGCGATGCCATGTACACCGCCGGACAGAAGGACCCGGACTTTATCCTGCGTCCCAGCGGAGAAAAGCGGCTGTCCAACTTTATGCTCTGGCAGGCCGCCTATTCGGAACTGGTGGAGATGGATGTGCTCTGGCCGGACTTTACCCGCGCCGATCTGGATACCGCCATTGAGGAGTTCAACCACCGCAGCCGCCGGTTCGGCGGCATCTGAGCGGCAATCTGTCCGTATTGCAAACCCTGCACCTATGGTGCAGACCCGACAGACCCGGTACTTCCTCGGGTCGGAATGCGTTGCCCTGCAAGGGGCTGCTGCCGGAAGAACAAAGGAGATCGAAACCTATGAAAACACGCATTATTACTGCGATCGTGGGCATTCTGGTACTCATCGGCGTGATGTTTACCTTCAACACCATGGTGTTCAATCTGGTGATCGCAGCCATTACCCTGATCGCCATCCACGAGATTTACAGCGCCCTCGGCTTTGAAAAAAAGGACTGGCTCATGTACGCAGTGCTGGTACCCTACACATTGCTGGTCATGCTTTCCAGCTATAGCGCCATGCGCAAGCTGGTCATGCCCATGTCCTTTGTGCTGGTCACCTTTTTTGCCATCTATCTGGTGGTGCGCAACGGTACCATCAGCTACCAGAAGGCCAGCGGTCTTTTGGTGTTTTCGGGCATCGTGATCTTCTGCTTCTACTCCTTCGTTCTGCTCAAGGAGCGTCTGCCGGTGGAAAAATTCGGCTATGACGCGGTTTTCTTCATCCTGCTCATCCTCTGCTTTGCATGGGGCGGCGATACCTGTGCCTATTTTGCAGGCCGCGCCTTTGGCAAGCATAAGCTGTGCCCGGTGGTCAGCCCCAAAAAGACGGTGGAGGGTGCCATCGGCGGCGTGCTGGGCACCATGGTGTTCGGCGTGGTCGCCACCCTCATCTACTCCATAGCGGCAAACCGCATGGAGGCCTTTACCCGCTCTAATATCGGCGTTTCCATGTATGTGATTATCGCGCTGCTGGGCTGTATCGCCGCTGTGCTGGGCATCTACGGCGACCTGTTTGCCAGCGTGGTCAAGCGCCAGTGCGGCATCAAGGACTACGGCACCATCTTCCCGGGGCACGGCGGCATTCTGGACCGCTTTGACAGCGTGATGTTCATCGCGCCCTTCGTGACCATGGTCATTACCGCCGTGTTCTACGCCTGATACAAGGGAGGAATCTATTATGTCTAAAAAAATTACGCTGCTGGGTTCTACCGGCTCTATCGGCACCCAGAGTCTGGATGTCATCCGCGCTCAAGGGTACGAGGTCTACGGCCTTTCTGCCCACAGCCATGTAGAAAAAATTTTGCAGCAGATCGAAGAGTTCCACCCGAAATACGTCTGCATGACCGACCCGGACGCCGCCGCAAAGCTGGACGCTGCGCTGGCAGGCCGGGCAAATGCGCCCAAGCTGCTCACCGGCCCGGAGGGGCTGAAGGAGCTGGCTGCGCTGGACGGCCCGGATGTGGTGCTGAACAGTGTGGTGGGCATTGCCGGCCTTGGTGCCAGCCTGTGCGCCATCGAAAGCGGCCACGATCTGGCACTGGCCAACAAGGAAAGCCTTGTTACCGGCGGTCATCTGGTCACGCAGGCTGTGGAAAAGCACGGCGTGCAGCTGCTGCCCGTGGACAGCGAGCACTCCGCCATCTTCCAGTGCCTGCAGGATAAGGAAAGCGCTCCCAGCCTGACCAAAATTCTGCTCACAGCCTCCGGCGGCCCCTTCTTCGGCATGACCACCGAGCAGCTGCGCGGCAAGACCCGGGCAGACGCCCTCAAGCACCCCAACTGGAATATGGGCGCAAAGATCACCATCGACTCCGCCACCCTGATGAACAAGGGTCTGGAACTGATCGAGGCTGTATGGCTCTTCGGTCTGCCCCCGGAAAAAATCCAAATCGTGGTGCAGCGCCAGAGTATCGTCCACTCTGCGGTGCAGTTCAGCGATAATTCGATCATCGCGCAGCTGGGTGTGCCGGATATGCGCATCCCCATCCAGTACGCTCTGACCTACCCCAAGCGTGTGCCGGGCGTAGTGCCGGAACTGGACTTTACCACCCTGAAGCTGCTCACCTTCGATGTGGCCGACGAGGAGACCTTCCGTTGCCTTGCCGCCTGCAAAAAGGCCATTCGCAAGGGCGGTCTTGGCCCCTGCGCCGCCAACGGTGCCAACGAGGAAGCCGTTAAGCTGTTCCTTGAGGACAAGATCGGCTTTTTGGATATCGGCCGCTTGGTGGAGGCTGTTGTGGATAGCGACAGCTTTGGCGGCGACTATACGCTGGCAGACGTGTACGAGTGCGACCGCATGGCGCGCGCATTCGTGCGGGCACACCTGTAACGCTTTATCAGCAATATACGCCTCGGCACTGTTTTTGTAACAGTTCCGGGGCGGTATAGGAGAACGAATGTCATTTATTATCACCATTCTTGCCGCGCTGCTTGTGTTCAGTGCGGTGATCGCCATCCACGAGTTCGGGCATTTTATTGTGGCAAAGCTCTGCGGCATTCAGGTCAACGAGTTTTCCATCGGCATGGGGCCGGTGCTCTGGAAAAAGAACCATAAGGGCACCCAGTACAGCCTACGTGCCCTGCCTGTGGGTGGCTTTGTAGCGCTGGAAGGGGAGGAAAGCCCCGAAAGCCAGCAGGCAGAAGCTGTCCATACTGTGCAGGAGCAGTCCGCCCCGGAGACGGAAGCACCTGTGCAGCTAACCGGCATCCCTCTGAACGAGGCACCGGTATGGCAGCGGGCACTGGTCATGGTAGCCGGTGCTGTCATGAATTTCGTGCTGGGCTTTGTGGTGCTGGTGTTTTTGATCGCCGCCCAGAATGAGCCTATCACCAGCAAGACCATCTACGCCATTCAGGACGGTGCCCTCTGCGGGCAGACCGGCCTGCAGGCGGGGGACGAGATCGTTGCCGGGAACGGGCGCCGCGAACACGATGGCCGCCGCTGCTTTGTGGCCAACGATATCCTGTACGAGCTGGTGCGCACCCGGTCTTACAGCGCAGATTTTACCGTCCTGCGGGATGGCCAAAAGGTGCAGCTGCCGGGGGTGCAGTTCGACACATGGCAGGACGAACAGGGCGAGACCCACATGAGCATCGGCTTTTCCGTCTACGGGTTGGAAAAGACTCCCGGCAATGTGCTGCGGGAGGCGGGCAACAGCGTGCTGTATTACGGCCGCATCGTGTTCACCTCCCTTGTGGACTTAGTGCGCGGGCGGGAGAGCATCAACAACCTCTCCGGCCCGGTGGGTATCGTGTCGGCCATCGGGCAGGCCGCCAGCTATGGCTGGCAGGACTTGCTGGAGCTGCTGGCGCTGATTACCGTCAACCTTGGTATCCTCAACCTACTGCCTTTCCCGGCGCTGGATGGCGGCAAGGTGGTATTTTTGGTCATTGAAGGCGTCACCGGCCATGCAGTGCCGGAAAAGCTGCAAAGCATGCTCACCCTTGCAACCTTCGGGCTGCTGTTCGGGCTGATGATCTTTGCAACCTACAACGATATTCTCCGGCTTATTACCGGGACAGTATAAGAAAGGGGAACCCTTATGCGGCAGAAAAAACGTGAAGTGAAGATCGGCAATGTGACCATTGGCGGCAGCAACCCCATTGCGGTGCAGACCATGCTCAATGTGCCGGTGGAGGACATCGAGGGCAATGTGGCGCAGGCCAAGCGGTGCGAAGCCGCTGGCTGTCAGATTTTGCGGGTCACCTGCCCCAGCCCGGCAGATGCAAAGTGCATCGAGGCCGTCAAAAACGCGGTGAATATCCCCATCGTGGCAGATATCCACTTTGACTATAAGGCTGCGCTGGCCTGCGCGGACGTAGGCGTAGATAAGATCCGTATCAACCCGGGCAATATCGGCGATGACGACCGGGTAAAGGCAGTGGTGGATGCCTGCCAGCAGAAGAATATCCCTATCCGCATCGGCGTCAACGGCGGCAGTCTGGAAAAGCACATTCTGGCCCGCTACGGCGCACCCACCCCGGAAGCTATGGTGGAAAGCGCTTTGTACCATGTGCGGCTGCTGGAAAAGTTCGATTTCAACAACATCGTTATCTCCATCAAAAACTCCAACGTGCCCCGCATGATGGAAGCCTACCGCCAGCTCAGCGCCGTCACCGACTACCCGCTCCATGTGGGCGTCACCGAGGCCGGTACCTACCAGATGGGTCTGCTGAAAAGCGGCATGGGCATCGGCGGAATGCTGCTGGAAGGCATTGGCGATACCATCCGCGTCTC
>OGTL01003547.1_pt1 | contig 10134 bp, 9 predicted proteins | sample 1553601 | NCBI WGS metagenome assembly OGTL01 (sample SAMEA2580112, study PRJEB22360) | human gut metagenome | biome: human gut; feature: human-associated habitat; material: faeces | place: Denmark | collected 2008/2010 | reverse complement strand
GCCCCATTGCCCGTTCGATCGTTAGACGAACTACTGAATTATGGAAAAGGTGAATACATGAACAGCGGGAAAAGCGAGCTACTGAACTTCGTAATAACGACAAGATGCAATAGCGCAAAAGCAGCAAACCGTAAGACCCGAACCACGAAACTATGGAATAGTGAAACTATTGAACATCGTACCGTTCGGTCCTGAATTTTGTCCGCAAGTGTCGTACGCTGCCGTACAAAACTGCGTTTTGCCCGGTAGCGTACCGCCGCCAAGGGCGGCGCTTGTTAGGGCTCTGCCCTAAAACCCGGCGCCTTCGGCGTTATACAGTTTCGTTCTTACGTGATTGCATTACGTCGTAGATATGCTGTGGCGTAGTTGCGTTGTTATGTTGTTACGTAGATACGTAATTGCGTAGTTACGTAGTTACGCTATTCAGCCCTTACGCAGTTCAGGGGTTCACTTTTTACGTTAATGAGTTAATAGCCAATATCTCCTTCTCCTTGATTTGAAAGGGTCATCGTTCGTCAATCAATTATGAGCACGGCATATTCGGTCTCGCATACGCAGGGAGCCGCACAGCGCCGGACAGATGGATTGAACTCCGACCCTGTCGTAATCCGCCTCATTACTTGTCAGCCAAATGGGGGCCATCAGGTTAACGAGACACACTTAGCCAGTTTGATTCAAGGCCTTGTTTCCCGGATCGTTCAGGCGGGAGCGCGGGGTCGCCGGTGCCTGTTTTGCCGATGGGCATTATCTAGGGTGTGTAGGTGTGTTCGACTAGATTCCCATTCTTTGAATGTTCAATAGTCTCGTTATGTTGAAGTCGCACTGTTACGCAGCTCCGTTAATTCGTAGTTACGCTATTCGGCTATTACACAGTTCAGCACTTCACTCTTAACGTTATTCACCATTTCGGTATGTACGAAACGATGCGTCGTAATTAAACCAGATGGATGCCCGTAATCGACTCCAGCCACTCATCTTGCCTCGAGCCCTTAAGCAAGACGTGACCCACAATCTTATCGAGAAGCGATCGGATGGATTTCGCTAGAAGACTGCTTCCTCGTGTCAATCGAGCTGGATCTCTGAATAGCGATGACCTCTTTAGATTAATGGCATTACTCAACGTTGCGACTTACCGCGGCAAGCGTTCCCCATCTTCCGTATTTTGATTTTCCCTCTATTACGTTGTTTCGTAGTTACGTTATTCCGTTATTGCACTGTTCGGCTATTCATCTTTTACGCTGTTCACTATTTCAGTTTGTGCGTAATTCAGCAATGTAATAGTTCGGCAATGCCACAGCTATTCACCTGCAAAAACATTGGCACCGCATGTCACCAAGTTGTACGGCACGGTACGTGTCTCTGCTCTACGCTTGTTAAAGCATGAGTTAGGAGACGGCGCATGGGTGAAATGTCCCGTGAGAAAAAGCAAAAAAGGGCGCGTATAGAGGCCAGGAGCACCGTTGAGGAAGTTGAAGCCATTCGTTCATTGGCTAAGAACTTCAACATGAGCGTCACTGAGTACATTCTGTACAAGACACTCTACGAGACCAATGCCTCATCAGGATCGACCTTAAGGGATATCTGGGACGAGCTCTTTACGATTTCGACGCAACTGTCTGAGCTCAATTCAAACGCGAAGGCGATAGCGGGACAGTCTCGCGCTGCCGAAGCGCGAAGGGTTTCTACGGCCATATTCGCAGCAATCGATACCGTCGAGCCGTGCCTAATTGATGCCTGCGAGCGTCTATCGCGTGCGATCGAGGCCGAATACCCGACTGAAAGGAGACGTAATGCCCTTTCTTAAGACGCTCTCGGGTGGTGGAGGCAGCTGCAAGCAGGTCGATGACTACCTTTCATTTGGGCATCGGAGCGCTGAGGACCACGAAGAGAGGATCGAAAAATACCTTGCCGGAGATAAGTCCGCCTCGCGCTCCATGGCGTTCGGGCACTCTCCAGGTCTACCCGATTCTCCTTACGGATGGCATAAGGTAATGGATGCGACGAGAAAGAGATTCGGCAAGGATAAGCCCCCAGAATGGTTTCAAAAGAAAAGGAAATCAAATCCAGATCTCATCTGGAGAAACTACTATCAATGGATTTTGTCACCTGACCCCAGGGACCGCGCATCAGCAGAGGAGGTTGGCCAGCTCGCCCAGGAGTGGTGTGAGAGGGTATGGCCTGCCGATCGGGGCTGGCAGTGGATCTGGTCCGTGCACGACGACAACGCAAGTGGCGTCATGCATGCCCATATAATTCTCAATGCCGTAAATGCGTCCACGGGTCTCAAAGTTCAGATTTCACCTGAGGATAGCGACATGCTCGACCATCAGGCTCAAAAGATCGGCGAGGAGCATGGAATGAATTTCTTTCCCGACCTTGCTGATTGGCGAGCGGCGGTACGTGAGGGACGGCAGGCCCCCACAATTCAGTCAGTTCGTATGAGTGCGGCCGAACGCTCGCTTAGGCGCCGTGGAGGCCGAAGCTGGGTTGCGGAAATCAGAGACGCCATAGACAGGTCAATCGCAAACAGCTCAGACTGGGATGAGTTCGTAGAGAGGTTCGAGGCCGATGGCTTTACGGTCGAATGGAGCCGAAGAGGTATCGGCTATAGGCACCCCGATAGCGGCGGGCACGACAAGAAGGTACTTGCGTCTTCACTCGGTTCAAATTACGACGAGTTCGGCATTCGTGCACGGCTGGGAATACCCGTCGATGTTGTAGCCGGGAATATCGAATCAAGAATCTCCAGTCGTAAACAGAGTGAGGCAAAAGCAAAGAGCATTGGTTACACCCCGCGAGATAAGGGTTTTGACAATGCTCTCAAGTGGAGGATTGCATCTAAATCGAAGCGTTCCGGCATCGGCGCAATCAGCGCCGGAGTCAAAGCCCTGTCCGTTATTTCCGCAAATGGGTATAGCAGCGTCACGGAGGTCGAGGATGCCTTCAGAACTCAGATGCTCAAGGTCGAGGCCATGGAGCATGAGGTCCATGAGATCGAGTCATCGATATCTATCGCAGAGGAGGTTCTTGAGCGCTCTGAGAAGATCTCGTCTGCCAGGGCGAGACTTGCCGAGCTGGAGTCGTCCTTATCTTTTACGCCGGCAGACAGGAAAGAGAGAAACGCTCTTTTATCCCAAATTGATACCGATACCGCTTTCTGCAGCGCTGCATTATCAAAGATATCTGCCGGGGCGTCAGGGGCTGAACGCTATGCCGTCGAAGCGAGTCTGATCCTAGATGGGCTGAGAAATAGGCTGGGTGAGCTCTCCGTGTCACTCGATGGGGCGCGAGCTGACGCCGAGTCGCTAAATGAGTCTCTCGTGGCAATCGAGGGTTTTATCGGAGCAAGGACAGTAAGGGACCTAAGGGGAGTCCCCTCGGTCGGTGAGTTTCTGAGAAGGTCAAACAGCCGGAGACTCAGTGTTCCGACTTCAATTCAGACAAGGGACTCGATTGCAGTCGCGGCAGCATTGGAGTCAGCCGCCTCAAGGCGCACTCTTCAGCAGGGCAGTGATCGTATGAGGAGCATCGAGATGGCAGCTAAAGCGCAAGCGCCCTCCGTTTACGTCCGTCCCGAAACCGGAACGGTTCCCGAGAGAAAGAACACGGTTTAAAGATGAACACGTCTTCATTGAGGATTTACTACGAAACGGGATGTATCGACGAGGTGCATATGCCAGATCCGTCTTTTGAATCAGGCGTCTCACTCCAGCGCGAGTATCTCGATATTTCCAACCCCGACAACGGCATATTCCTCGATAGGAGTTATAAGATGCCCGGGGGCGATAATGACGAGTATCGCGAGCTGTGCGACAGGATGCTTGTCGTGAGTTCGGACGACCTGGCGAGGGCCCTTCTCGTCGAGTCCCATGGTCTTGCCCTCCTCACGCGCGACCCTCTGTCTGATTTCGATTGCGGTCTATCTATCACGCTGCCAGATCGCCTGGGCTTCAACGATGACGCCTGCCTGATGAACGAAGATTGGTATTTCGGAAACATACAGAAACTCATCGAAAAGGTTATTGCGATGGGACCCGCCGCGCACGTCGCGCTCGTCAACGGACTGGCGGGCCGCGGGGGAGGGGGGACCAGTGCCGGGCAGCTGGAAGGGCTAACCGTTGAGGAAGGCTGGAGCAATGGCACCCGTTGAGATTGTCCTCAGGGACTATCAGCGGGAGTGCGTGGATATCTGCGACTCCCTCGAGAGCGGATCTCATCTCGTGCAGATGGCAACGGGGCTCGGGAAAACTGTAACCTTCAGCAAGATCGCCCGAAAGGGCAGGGTGCTGCTTCTTTCGCATCGCGAGGAGCTGGTTACCCAGCCGGTTAAGTATTACAGCTGCCCGGTAGGTATTGAAAAGGCCGAACGCCACTCGCATGGCGAGGAGGTTGTCTCGGCTTCTGTCCAGACACTCGCAAATCGACTCGAGAAAGACTTTGAGCCTGGCGAATTCGACATGGTTATCACCGATGAGGCGCACCATGCCCTGGCACCGTCTTATCGTAAGATCTACGACTACCTGAGGCCGAGGCTCCACATCGGGTTCACCGCAACACCGAGGAGGGGAGACGATCGAGGGCTCGGGGCGGTTTTCGATGATATCGTCTTTCAGAAAGACCTGCGCTGGGGAATCGCCAATGGCTATCTTTGCGATATCGACTGCCGTAGAACCATCGTGGACTGGTCGACGAAAGGCGTCCGTACCGGAATGGGCGATTTCAGAGTAGGTGAGCTAGCAAAGCGCGTTGACCGCCCAGAAACGAATCGGCAGGTCGCGGCTGCATATAATGAATTCCATATAGGTCAGACGCTCGTATTTGCTTCGAGCGTGCACCATGCCTACTCGTTGGCTGAACTCATTCCCGGCTCCGTGGTTGTCGATGGGAACACACCAGCAGATGAGCGTCGACAGATCATTGACGCGTTCACAGCGCGAAAGATTCCATGCCTCATCAACTACGGCGTATTTACCGAGGGCACGGACATGCCGCTCATTGAGACCGTATTGTTGGCCCGACCGACGAAGAACCCATCGCTCTACACGCAGATGGTCGGGCGAGGGTTGAGGCTCTACACCGATCCCGTGACCGGATATGAAAAGAAGTCCCTCAGGCTTATCGACTGCCTGGGTGTTTCTGACGATAAGAGCATATGCACGCCTCCTACTTTGTTTGGACTCAACGAGAGGGATTTTCCCGACAAGGTTGGCAAGAAACAACTCGATGGCTCGCTTCTCGATTTGGGAAGAAGGGTCGAGGAAGTGGAGGATTGTCCATCGGGTTGGGTGCTTTCGTCTCGCAAGGTCAACGTACTCTCTTCTACTGGGACAATCGCGTGGGTGGTGCACTACAACGGCGATCGGAATATCGCTGGTCCCGGTGCATCCGACAGGGGGTGGCAGGTCACGCTATATAAGCCCGACCTTCTCGACTGTTGCACCGCGGACCTTACGAGACTGGGGGAGACCCAGACCAGGAATTACAGGTCGCTTGATGTTGCCGAGCAGGACATACTCCTGTGGCTTGAATCGGATTATGAGACCTCACACGATAGGGCCCTTTGGGACCGCGAGCGAGCGGCAAAATGGGCCGAGGATCCCGCTTCAGAGCCGCAGTTGGCTTTTATCAAGAGGCTTTTAGGTGAATCTGCGGGCGACCTAGATTACGACGACCTTACCAAAAGGGATGCGACGATACTCATCGAGTGCGCCAAGAGGCGCGCGCAAGAGACGAATCTAAGGAAATACGGAGTCTGCCCGCTGTGCGGTCGCGCGTTGAAGGTGTCTAAGTCCGGCAAGTCCATCGTGTGTGAGTCCAACAGTTGGGAAAATAGAGACGGTTCATTCGCGCTTGCATCCGGTTGCGGTTTTCAGGTCAAGCGCTTTTATGAGCACGAAGAATACTCGCCTGAAAAGGTCATGAAATGGCCGGGCGTTAAGGAGCATCTTAAGGAGAAGCAGGGATGATTCCCCTCGTAGGTCCGTTCAGCGAAATCGCGAAAAGGCGTTTCGATCGGAATTGTGAGCGCGTCGTATCTGGTACCAAAAGTTCCACTGCTATGAAATTGACGGTTGGCGTTCTTATTGCCTCGGTGCTTATCTTCATAGGACTGGGTGCCGAGGTTGTTAGAGAGTCTGTGATCGCAAATGCGGCTGAGCAGAAAGCGCAAGCAGACGGCGGCGTGTCTCTAAAAGATGAGAACCCGGACTATGTCGGTTGGCTTACGGTCGAAGGGACCTCGATCTCAACTCCCGTTGTCTCATGCCGCCAGGGTGACCCTAACGGTTTCTACCTCAATCACGGTTTCGATCGCTTGCCGTCATTCTCCGGGTGTCCGTTTTTAGCTGAAGGCTCATCGCCATCAAGTACAAATATGCTCGTGTACGCCCATAACATGGGATATGGAAATCTTGGCTTTACCGAACTCCAGAATTGTTATCGGACGGATTGTTTTGCAGATATTGGAGTCGTGACATTCACGAACGCAAATGGCAAAACCACTCGCTATAGGCCGTTGCTTGGCATGAGAGTGCCTAAAAACTTTGATTTACTTCTTCGATTTGACTTTGCTGGAGAGTCAGACTTCAAGGCCTGGCTTAATTCATTGGCCGAGCACGCTAGCGCGAAGTCAGATTTCGCTGGTTCCGACTCTGTTATCACTTTGGTGACATGCTCTTCCGCGATTGGCGGTGATCGATACCGCAGCGTTATAGTTTGCGATACTCCGGAAGGATGACCTCATAAGCGGAGTTCGGCGCCGACTTGAGCGTCTGCATCTTGTTTGCGGAGATAATCATTGCTCATCCTTCGATACCAAGTGCTTACCTACTTTATATTCTAGGATCCTTACATACTCGACAGTAGCTTTGCAATTCCCCAGCAGGACATGCGCCTCCAAATGCCCTACAACGGCCGTAAAATAGATGCCCCTTACCGGATGAATGGCAGAGTTTCTTGTTTTTGCGCCCGTCAAGGTGTATAAGTTGTTTTAAGGTGATCAGCACCGTCAATGCGCCGCTGTGAAAGGCGCCCATCAGTCCGCGATAGGGATTTAAGGAGACGGTGCTATGCCGAATGAGCATTTTCGTTACTCAAAGCAGATATCAGACCAGGGCCGGGAACGCTCTGTCGAAGTGCGCCGCGAACGCGCAGTCCTCAAGGAGCGCCTCAAGGCAGGGGAAATCAGTCCAGCCGACGTCCTCAACGATGAGGGTAACGTCGCTGCCAAGATCAGGCTGTTCGCATTCCTCAAAAACTGCCCCGGCGTGGGCGCGGTGGGGGCAAGGACGCTCCTTCGTGCGCTGGGTCTGTCTGAGACCAAAACGATCCGCTCCTTGGGGTCGTACAGAAGGCCCGCATACTAACAGTGCTGGAGATGGTCGCCGGAGGCGTCCGGGTCGACCGTGTAGCCGAGACCATCATGTCCGAACGATAGAATAGAATCCGATAGGGGATTAGAGAAAGGCAACATCATGGATGAGAACAACCTCAACGCTCAAGACGGCCAGGGCCCGAACTTCGTTCCCGATGGGGGCGATGGCAACAAGTTGCCCCTGAAGCGCAAGGTCGCCATCGGCGCGACCGTCGCTCTCGTCGTCGCGGGGCTCGGGCTCGGCGGCGCATGGGCGGCCGGCGCCTTCGCCCCCAAGTCCGAGATCACCAAGATCGAGGTCGATGGCGACGGCGGCAAGAAGCAGGTCTCCGAGAAGACCGACAAAACCGTCGACTGGGCCGTCAAGATCGAGGCTGAGGGCGTGACTGCCGACTCCTCGCCCCTCATCACCCGCTATGTCTGTACCGACGGCGCCGATGAGGGTGTCGAGTTCTGCCATGCCACATCCGCCTCCGACGCCATCGAGGGCAAGGACAGTGTTCGGCTGACCGAGGGCACCTGGGAGATCACCGCTATCCCCATCATCAATGCCGATGGCTCCATTACCACGCCCGCCGGCGACGGCGATCAGGCCGTTTCCGGCGCCTCGAAGGATTCCGGCTCCACCGAGTTCACCGGTGAGACGAAGCCCGCCGAGAACGTGACCCAGGACGATATCGACAAGGTTCTCGACAAGGTGAACGAGGCGGTCTCCAAGGGCGACGGCACCCTCACGGGGGATGCCGGCAAGGACGTGGTGAACAAGGTCACGGACAACGCCTCGAAGGCCCCTGCCGCCGACAAGGAGAAGGTCGAGGAGAAGAAGGACGTCGCGACCGATAGCGCCGTGAAGGCCGAGGTCGAGAAGACCGATGCGGCAAAGCCGTCCACGGGCTCCGGCTCCGCGCCGTCAAAATCCGACTCCAAGCCCTCTTCCGTCTCCTCCGGCAAGCCGTCCCATGAGCATACGTGGCAGGCGCAGTACCGCAACGACCCCGTATACGAGACTCGCACTCGAACTGTTGTAGACCAGGACGCATGGGATGAGCAGGTGTGCATCGGCTCACACATCGTCTTTTCTGATGGGGCCATATTCTACGACGCTGCCGCAGCGGCAAACTATCAGGAATCGAAGGCTATGGCTGGAACCCCCGTTTCTTACTATACGGTTGATGACTACAAAACCGTTCATCATGAGGCGGTAACGCACCAGGAGACATATCAGGTGCAGACGGGAACCAAGCAGGTCCTCACCGGCTACCGCTGCTCCGGCTGCGGTGCCACGAAATAGGCCAAAGCGGATTTTCAGATTGGCTCTTGGGAAGCAGGTTTGAAATTGCTCCAGGCCCTATCGTTATTTGGTCATTTTTACTTCGCATTGCTTCTGATAGTCCGGCCGGGGTGCTTCGGGAAGAGGACGCACCTTTATAGGGCTGCCGGGATCTTCGCACTGCTCGGTGCGCTTCTGCGCCTGGCTCGCGGCATCTTGCTATATGTTGCCGGACCGATGTGAGCTTTGCCGCCTATCCAAAGGGCGACCGCATGGAAATGGGATTTCGACGCGGCGGCATCGTGTCAAAGCGATAGGCTTTTGGGTATTATGATTATGCGATAGTATGTCATTATCATATTGAGAGGTGATGTATATGGCACTGATACAGCTGAACGTCCCCGATGAGGTAAAGGATCGAGCGGACAGGGCTTTCGCCAGGAGCGGTCTCACGACGCCGTATGCGATGCGCATTATGGTCAATCAGGTTGCCCAGACCGGCAGGACGCCTTTTGACGGCCTGTTCTCATCGCCATCCGGCCGCCTCTATTCGGAGGAAGTGCGCATGGCGATGCTTCGTGCCGAGGCCCAGGAGTACGGTTTGATTGAGGACGATTCCGGGAAGGAGCCGCTCGAGATACCGGCAGACATACTTGCGGAGATGGGCATCGAGCCCGAGGAGGTCGGGCAGTGAGCCGCTACGAGGTCAAGGTCCCCGCCTCCTTCTGGAGAACGCTCGTCGTGCTGAAGCCGAAATACTCCCATGCCGAATACGTGGAAGTCGTCAACGCGGTCAAGGGATGTATCGACGAGCTCGGCCGCACCGGCATGATAGAGGAAAGCGGATGGGACGACCACGTTCTCGTCCATCCGCCCTATTCTGACGGCAAGCACCGTGAGGCCCATACCTACGACGACGATGTCCTGGTCGTGTATTTTATCCGCGAGAGAAACCGCCGAATCCGCATGGTCGGCGTGTTCGACCACGAGAATATCCCGCATTCATAGTCGCATCCCATTGGAGCCGAATAGCAAACTCCCATTTAATCCGACGGCTCCTTTCAAAAGAGAAGGGCCCCGCTCGCACAAGCGGGGCCCTTCGGGCTTTATCGTCGATAATCCTTAGATCTTGCGCTTGCGGAAGATCAGGAAGATTGCGGCGATGCAGGCCGCCACTCCGGCGGCGATCGCCGCATAGAGTACCCAGTTGCCGGTCTGCTCGAGGTTCTTGCCCTCGGGGGTGTTCTCGATATCGATGGTCTGGTCGGTGTCCTCCAGATCGGTTTCCTTGGAGATCTCCTTGCCGTCAGTTTCGCGTTGCAGGCTCTCGAATACGACCGCCTGCTGGCCCGCGACGTCGGATGCCTTGAACACCATGGGGACGTCCACGTCGAGGTCTGAGACGGCGGGGGTGAAGCGCACCTGTCCGTTGGCGATGACCTCGTAGGTACCCAGGGTGGAATCCTTGCCGGTCGACTCGGTATCGGTTGTC
>OGTL01003536.1_pt1 | contig 10158 bp, 9 predicted proteins | sample 1553601 | NCBI WGS metagenome assembly OGTL01 (sample SAMEA2580112, study PRJEB22360) | human gut metagenome | biome: human gut; feature: human-associated habitat; material: faeces | place: Denmark | collected 2008/2010 | reverse complement strand
TATAACGCAAATTGGGGCGTGCAGATTGTAGGAATGATTTTTCAAACACGCTCTAGTATAGCATCTATCTAATTTCTAAAGTATTATTGGATATAGTTTTTCTAATTTACTTCGTGCATCTTTTATTGTGAACTATCAAATAATTATTCATAAACACTGAATGGATGCTATACTAGAGCGAGTTTGAAAAATGCTTTTGCAAGATGTGCGTTACAATTTATGGGGAATTTTTCCTGAATGAAGACGGCGTAGCGGGCTATGCCAACTGAATGAAAGTAAAAAGGACCACAGTTATAAACTGTAGTCCTACTATCTCACTTTAACAGGGAATCTTCAAAAAGATTCCCTGCATAAATACATTTTATAGAATTCAGCACAAATCTCCCATATGCTTCTTTTAATAATGAATCGTCAATACACAAAACATCTGAGAATGCATATACTAGACTTCCACAAAAAATCTAAGTTTCAATCCTCAATCAGTAACTCACATAATCTAATGAGTCTGATATGATTTGAAATTATTTAACCTGAGCTTTGATTGCCTCTGTTAACTTAGGAACAATCTTTAATGCATCGCCAACAATACCGTAATCAGCTACATCAAAGATAGGTGCATCTGGGTCTTTATTGATAGCAATGATGATATCAGATTCTTCCATACCAGCTACGTGCTGGATAGCTCCGGAAATACCGATTGCAAAATAAACATTAGGACGAACTGTCTTACCAGTCTGGCCAACCTGTAAATCTTTTGGTTTCCAACCATTATCAACAACTGCACGAGAACAGGAAACTGTTCCGCCAAGTGCCTCTGCTAAATCGTCTAATAATGCAAAGTTTTCAGCAGAGCCAACTCCACGTCCGCCAGATACAAGAATCTTAGCAGCCTGGATATCAACTGTTTCTGTAACAGATTTTACAATGTCAAGAATCTCAACATATTTGTCATTTGGAGTAAATCCTGGATTGTACTCAATAACTTCTGCCTTTGCACCTGCAACAGGCTCTTTCTTCTGCATAACACCAGGACGAACTGTAGCCATCTGTGGACGATGGTTAGGACAAGCGATTGTAGCGATTGTGTTACCACCGAATGCAGGACGAGTCATTAATAACTGACCCTGACGAGGTTCTTTATCTCCACGAGCTTTGAATTCACCAATTTCAAGAACAGTACAGTCTGCTGTAAGACCTGTTGCAACTCTTGCAGAAACACGAGGTCCTAAGTCACGACCGATTGCTGTTGCTCCAACCAGAAGAATGTCCGGTTTGTATTCGTTGATAACAGATGCCAGTGCATGTGTATATGGCTCTGTTCTGTATTCTTTTAATTCAGGGTCATCAACTACGATAACTTTATCTGCGCCGTATTCAGCAAGTTCATCAACTAAGCCTTTTACGTCAGAACCGATTAAAACTGCTGTTACGTCTGTTCCTAAATCTGCAGCAAGGTCATTTGCTTTTCCAAGTAATTCTAAAGCAATGGCATCAATCTTATTGTCAACCTGCTGAGCATAGATAAATACACCTTTATATTGTTCTAAATTCATTCTATTCACCACATTTCCTTTACAATTAGATAACATGCTTTGTTAACAGTTTGTCCATGATGTACTCAACGCCTTCTTCTGCTGTTTCAGCTGTCATCATGACACCTTTACCTTTACGTACCTTATCAGAAGCTTTTGCGATCTGAGTTGGAGAACCTGCAAGACCTAAGTTGCTGTCATCAACATCTTTAAGGTCTTTTCTTCCCCATGTAGTAATTTCTGCATCATATGCATCAAAGATTCCGCCTGGAGTCATATAACGTGGCTCATTTAATTCGGAAAGTGCTGTGATAACACATGGCATTTTAGCTTTTAAAACATGATATCTGTCGTCATACTGTCTCTGAACGATTACACTGTCACCTTCAACTTTGATATCCTGAGCATAGGAAATTAAAGGAAGATCTAAGTGTTCAGCAATCTGAGGTCCTACCTGAGCAGTATCACCATCGATAGCCTGACGACCTGTGATGATTAAATCATAATCAATATTTCTAAGTGCTCCAGCGATTGTTGTAGATGTTGCCCATGTATCAGCTCCACCTAAAACACGGTCTGTTACAAGGATACCCTTGTCAGCACCCATTGCCATAGCTTCACGCAGAACTTCTTCTGCTTTTGGAAGACCCATAGTAACTACTGTTACTTCTGCGCCTGTTTCATCTTTTATTCTAAGGGCAGCTTCAAGACCTGCCTTATCATCTGGATTCATGATAGTAAGCATAGCTGCTCTATCAAGAGTTCCGTCTGGTTTAAACTTAACTCCACCTTTTGTATCAGGTACCTGTTTAACACATACTACGATTTTCACAGTATTTTCCCTCCTTATTTCAATAAGTTACCAGAAATAACCATACGCTGAACTTCTGATGTTCCTTCGTAGATTTCTGTGATCTTAGCGTCACGCATCATACGTTCTACGTCGTACTCTCTGATGTAACCATAACCACCAAGTAACTGAACACACTTAGTTGTTACATCCATAGCTGTTTCTGCTGCAAATAATTTAGCTTTTGCTGCTTCTACGGAGTATACTCTCTGTGTTGCTTTTGCCATTGCTGCTTTATAAACAAGTAACTTAGCAGCTTCTACCTGTGTAGCCATATTAGCAAGCTGGAACTGTGTATTCTGCTGTGCAGCAATTGCTCTGCCAAACTGTTTTCTTTCTTTAACATAAGCAATTGTAGCATCTAAAGCACCTTCTGCGATACCAAGAGCCTGAGCTGCAATACCGATACGTCCACCATCTAATGTGTGCATAGCGATTGCGAAACCTTTGCCCATAGGTCCAAGAAGATTTTCTTTAGGAATACGACAATCCTGGAAAATCAATTCATATGTAGCTGAACCACGGATACCCATTTTCTTTTCTTTTGTACCAAATGTAAATCCTGGAGTTCCTTTTTCTACGATAAATGCGGAGAATTTCTTTTTCTTTCTTCCTCTTGCATCTGTATCAACACTTGTGATAGCGATGATAATATAGTAATCAGCATAAGAACCGTTAGTGATGAAACATTTAGATCCGTTTAATACCCATTCGTCACCATCTAAAACAGCCTTTGTCTGAACACCCTGAGCGTCAGTACCAGCACCTGGCTCTGTAAGACCGAAAGCACCTAACTTTTCACCCTTTGCAAGTGGAACAAGATATTTCTGTTTCTGTTCTTCAGTACCGTAAGTAAGAATTGGATCTGCACACAATGATGTATGTGCGGATACAATAACACCTGTTGTACCACAAACTTTAGATAACTCTTCAACACACATAATGTATGTTAAAGGATCACAGCCCTGTCCGCCATATTCTTTTGGCACAGGAATTCCCATGAAACCTAATTTTTGCATTTTTGCAACGGTTTCTTCTGGAAAATGTTCTGTCTCGTCAACCTCCTGAGCAAGAGGTTTAACTTCGTTTTCAGCGAACTCTTTAAAGAGCTGTCTAGCCATTTCATGCTTTTTGCTTAATGTGAAATCCATTTTCATTCCTCCATAATAAATTGGTTATTGGGGTGGAGAACCACCTTAAAAGCCGTGGAGACGCAGAGCATAGTCCCCACGGCCGTATTCACTTTTTTAATTATTTGCTGTAATCGTAGAATCCAATACCAGTCTTCTGACCTAATTTTCCACCACGAACCATCTTTCTTAATAATGGATGTGGACGATACTTAGGATCTCCTGTTTCATTATATAATACTTCCATGATTGCAAGGCAGATATCAAGACCAACTAAATCTCCTAAAGCGAGAGGTCCCATTGGATGGTTAGCACCTAACTTCATAGCTGTGTCGATACCTTCAACAGAAGCAACACCATCAGCATAAATGCCAACTGCTTCGTTAATCATTGGGATTAAGATTCTGTTAACTACGAATCCTGCAGCTTCTTCTACCTGTACAGGTGTTTTGCCGATTTCTACGGAGATAGCTTTAATCTTTTCAACCATTTCATCTGGTGTATTAAGACCAGCGATAACTTCAATTAATTTCATAACTGGAGCTGGGTTGAAGAAATGCATTCCGATAACTGGTCTGTCAAGTCCTGCACCAATCTGTGTAATAGATAAAGAAGATGTATTTGTTGCAAACATACATGTTGCAGGAACGATATCCTGTAATTCTTTAAATGTCTGCTGTTTAACTTCCATAACTTCAAGAGCTGCTTCTACTACTAAATCAGCATCTGTACAGATATCTTTTGTACCTGTAGTGATTTTAGCAAGGATTGCATCAGCTTTAGCCTGATCCATTTTTCCTCTTGCTACTCTCTTTTCAAATCCTTTAGCGATTTTCTTTTTACCGTTTGCAGCAAATTCATCGTTAATATCACATAAGTATACTTCGTATCCTTCTGTCTGTGCGAATGCCTGAGCAATACCTGATCCCATTGTACCTGCGCCAATAACTCCAACTTTCATTGTCTGAAACCTCCTATAAAATGTAATGTATTCCGATAATTAATAATACAATATGTATAATTGATTAATTAGCAGTTTTTAAATGGCTCTTTTACTTTTTCTTTGTTTTTGTCAAGGAAGAATGCCATTCCGTATTTCTGGTCTTCTGTCTCGAAGCAGCTGCCAAATAACTTCTCTTCGATTACGATAGCTTCATCCATTCCTACTTCTAAACCTTCGTTGATAGCTTTCTTACATGCACGAACTGCGATAGGTGCGTTCTTTGCAATACCCTTTGCCATCTTCTTAGCCTGAGGCATTAACTCTTCAAGTGGATAAACTTCGTTAACCAGACCAATTCTGTAAGCTTCTGCTGCTTTAATATTGCGAGCAGTATAGATTAACTGTTTTGCTTTTCCAGGTCCTACGATACGAGCAAGTCTCTGTGTTCCACCAAAACCAGGTGTAATTCCAAGACCAACTTCTGGCTGTCCAAACACTGCATTCTCAGAGCAAAGTCTGATGTCACAGCTCATAGAAATCTCACAGCCACCGCCTAAAGCGAATCCGTTGACTGCTGCGATAACAGGGATTGGAAGTGTTTCAATCTTTCTGAATACATCATTACCAGCTTTACCGAAAGCTTCGCCTTCTGCTTTTGTAAGTGTACTCATCTCTCCGATATCAGCACCTGCTACGAAAGATTTCTCTCCAGCACCAGTAATGATAAGACATCTGATTGCGTCTAAATCTACTGCATCAATAGTTGCATCTAAATCTTTTAATACTTCACTGTTTAAAGCATTTAAAGCCTTTGGACGATTGATGGTGATAATACCAACCTGGCCATCTACTTCATAATCGATAAATCCCATTGTATGTATCTCCTTTCAGATTACATTAGCTAACTATTCAATCTAGATAATTAAATAGTTACAAACTATGTAATTGATATAACCGGATTCGAAAACCGAACCCGGATATATGTAATCATTCTATACGTGATTAGTCTCTTTCAACGATTGTTGAGCAGCCCATACCACCACCGATACACAGTGTAGCAAGACCTTTCTTAGCATCACGTTTCTGCATCTCATGTAATAATGTAACGAGGATACGGCATCCTGATGCTCCTACTGGATGTCCAAGAGCAATAGCTCCACCATTAACATTTAACTTCTCTGGGTTGATTCCTAATTCTCTTCCTACTGCTAATGACTGAGCTGCGAAAGCTTCGTTAGCTTCGATTAAGTCAAAGTCATCAATGCTCATGCCTGTTTTTGCAAGAACTTTCTTAGTAGAAGCAACTGGTCCAACACCCATGATAGAAGGATCAACTCCGCCTAATGCTCCTGCTATCCATGTAGCCATTGGAGTTACACCTAATTCTTTAGCTTTTTCTTCGCTCATAACAACAACACAAGCAGCACCATCGTTAATACCTGAAGAGTTGGCAGCTGTTACGATACCATCTTTCTTGAAAGCAGGACGTAATTTAGAAATACTTTCTGCTGTTGTTCCAGGACGTGGTCCCTCATCTGTATCTACAACAACTGTTTTCTTTTTAAGTTTAACTTCTACAGGAACAATCTCATCTTTGAACTTACCAGCTTCGATAGCTGCTGTAGCTTTCTGCTGTGAATTAGCGGAGAACTCATCTAACTCTTCTCTTGTTAAATGCCACTGTTCTGCAACGTTTTCAGCTGTAATACCCATATGGTACTGATTGAAAGCATCTGTTAATGCATCGTTAACCATACAGTCTTTTAATACGCCATTGTTCATTCTGTATCCAAAACGAGCTTTGTCTAAGCAGAATGGAGCTAATGACATGTTTTCCATACCACCAGCGATAACGATATCAGCCTCACCTGCTAAAATCTTTGTAGCAGCAAGGTTAACACAGTTAAGACCGGAACCACAAACTACGTTAATTGTTACAGCAGGTACTTCGATTGGTAAGCCTGCATTAATAGAAGCCTGACGAGCAACGTTCTGTCCAAGACCAGCCTGGATAACACATCCCATTAATACTTCGTCTACCTGATCAGCAGGTACGTTAGTTCTCTTTAACGCTTCTTTAATTACGATGCTTCCTAAATCTGCAGCTGGTACTGTGCTTAATCCACCACCCATTGTTCCGATTGCGGTACGACAAGCACCTGCTAATACAACTTTCTTTGCCATAGTTTCATTCCTCCATTTAAGTTATCAATATTATTTGATAGTTGCTTTGCTAGAGCATTTCTAGTACGATATGTGTTAATCTTATCACAATCTTCTTTGCTTTGCAACAAGATTATAAAAAAATTTTTAATTAATATTTTCATTTATGAAAGATTCACAGTTTCGTCACTTTTGAATACAAAATCCATCGTTGTTTTAATTAATTTTACCTTTATTTCTTCTTATATCTATGGACATTCTCTATTGATTAATTTTCTGATTTTGTGAAAAAAGGAAACAAAATACAAAAAACTGCCTAAATATGTGAAGAAATAGACATTCTGAGTTGGCTAATGGACGAAAAACCAGAGATACTTTACCTGCCAGATGTGGTTTTGGAGTGAGTTTTATGGCATTTTGCACAGTGAAATAAAGCATATGGTAGATAAAGTATCTCTGGCTTTTCTATCTGTTGGAAGGATTTAGTTTAGAATGTCTATATGGAGGGATTTGAAAATTGCCCGGATAGCTGTAGATGAAATTATGTATATTTTGTATTGCAATTTGTTTTTATCATTGTAATTATATTAACAAAATCAATACCAAAAAATCTATATTTTAAATTCACACACTCTCCCCAACATCGAATCGTTGCACATCTAAGAATTTTTACTTTGTTTCCTTCAAAGTCAGCAATAGTAAAACCCGCTATAAGTCTATCTGTGGCCTCGGAGCAAGTGTTGGATACGAGCATATAAGCGAGTATTCAACACGCTGCGACTAAAGTCACATATATGGATTATTTTGTTCGTCTGTTTCTATACTTGCCTGTCTAGCGAATTAAATTTCCGAATTCTTCTTTGAGGCGAAGTAAGCCCGGAGTGAATTTACTACGATGATCACTCCAAGTATCATCAGTAAAATAGCGATAATCAGCTGTAAGCCTTCTACTAAAAATGTTGCGGAACCAGCAGAAAATGCCTGTACGAGAGAAATGGTTCTCTCTACTAATGCGGTTCCTGTTACACAAAGCATGATAATCAATGGTGGGAAAAGCATTTTGTTGCTTCGTCCGGTTACTTTTAAGAATACGCAAAGTGTTACTAATACTAAAGCAGATAAGAGCTGGTTTGCGGAACCAAATAATGGCCAGATATTTGCATAACCAATTCTTGTTAATACAAAGGCTGCTACTAAGGTGATGATTGTTGAGAAGTATGTATTACATAAAACTTTTCTCCATCCTTCTGCGTGTTCCATATCATCAACACTGAACAATTCCTGAAAGCTCATTCGGCCAATTCGCGCTACGGCATCCAAACTTGTAAGTGCAAGCGCGGATACGCACATTGTCATGAAGCACTGTGCTACATATACTGGAATTCCAAACATTTCAAAGAATCCAGCTACACCGCTTGAGAATACCTGGAATGGTGTTCCATCTGCTGGTGTTCCGTTAGCGGACGCTGCCGCTCCTGCTACACATAAAGCGATAACTGCAAGTAAACTTTCTAATACCATTGCGCCGTAACCAACTTTTAACATATCTTTTTCATTGGATACCGTCTTTGAAGATGTTCCGGAAGATACTAAACTGTGGAAACCAGAAACTGCTCCACAAGCAACGGTTACGAATAAAATAGGGAATAAATCACCAAGCTGATCATTATGGAAGCCTGTAAATACAGGAAGATTCATTGTAGGATGCGCTACTAATAATCCAACAACAGCTCCTGCGATCATTCCAATAAACATATAGGTTGTCATCGCATCACGAGGCTGTTTTAATAACCACATTGGAAGTACTGCCGCAAAGAAAATATATACAAATGTAATATATGTCCAGCCGTCCTTTCCTAATGTAATTGGCATTGTCATACCAATAGCAAGTGCTGCTACAGTACAGATTAATCCAACAACCGTTTCCTTCCATCCTGTCAGATGCAGATGTTTATGAAGTAAACCAAAAATCATTGCAAATGCGATAAATAAAAGGGAAATTGTTCCTGCTGCTCCATTTGTTTTTGCTGCATCGGAAAGTGCAATCACACCATTGGCATCTACCGTATAAGCATTAAATGTACCTGCTACCATATCAGCGAAAGCTGCGATAACAATTAAAGTAAACAGCCAGCAGAAAATAAGAAATAACTTTCTTCCAAGTTTACCGATGTATTTTTCGATCAGAAGTCCCATGGACTTACCATCATTTTTTACACTGGCATATAATGCTCCAAAATCGGTAACTGCTCCAAAGAAAATACCTCCAATTAATACCCACAAAAGTACTGGAAGCCATCCAAATACTGCCGCCTGAATTGCTCCTGTTACAGGGCCTGCTCCAGCAATAGATGAAAACTGATGGCTAAATACTGTCCAACCGTCAGTTGGAACATAATCCTGTCCATCTTCAAACTTATGAGCTGGTGTCTCTGCTTTTGGGTCAATTCCCCATTTTTTAGAAAGCCACCGTCCATAAAATGCATACGCAGCTGTCAATAAAACAGCAGCAATTAAAACAATGACTAATGTATTCATTTTTGTCCTCTCCTTTCATGTATACAAGCCATTTCTTGTATACATGAAGTTTTATAATCCTTTTCCTTCATTTTGTCAATGTTTTTTGCGCTTTTTCTTGCATTTTTATAGGAACAAATAAATTTTAAATTCAATTCACTTCATTTCTAGATTTTTATGCAAGAAGTTCTGAACTTTTTTAAGCAAAAGATACTAGAGCGTGTTTGAAAAAAGCATTTTTCAAACACACTCTAAGAAACAAATCCCGTCATTATTCCAACTTTCTTCCGCACCCATTCCATAAAATGTGCGAACTCGCTCTTTCTCACAAAAATCTCGGCATAACAATTCAATATTTCCGAAACCATCTGCCGCATATATGCCATATCATTCTCATAACACATTTTCTGTGAAAGGTATCTGTCATGTAATTCCTGAAGTCTCTCCTCCACTTCCGCAGCAGAATCAAGCTTCTTACAGCTCGGCAGGGACATCTGCTCTAAAGCTCCCTCCCGCATCCACTTTGTCATTTTTTTCTCGTAAGCATAATGTTCTGAAATTGTTCCCTCAAAAATCGTATTATGCGGATAGGTAAAATAATCTTCCACATAATGAAGAATCCATCCAAGTTTTAAATAAGAAAAGCTTCCGCCTCTTCCTTTTGCCTCTAACGCTTTCATCTGTTTTGTAATCTGTTCGAAGGTTGCTTCCCATGTATGACCCTCCAGATAAGTATACACCAGCAGATCTGGCAGAATACTTCCAAACAATAATGCTGCTTTATGTGCTCTGTGTATATTTCCCGATAATGACTTTGTCATAACTAAATGTCCAATTTTATCCATTCATTTCTCCCCATTCACTTTCAACCTGGTATCATTTCTACATTTAAAATTAAATTCCATTCACTGCCTCTCAAAACACAGTATACCATAATTGTGACATCCTCCCCACCTGTAGAGGTAGGAGCTTCCCAACCTCGGCAAGTTTGGTTCTCGTTCGATAACACTACTGTGCTAAGCA
>OGTL01003535.1_pt1 | contig 10162 bp, 10 predicted proteins | sample 1553601 | NCBI WGS metagenome assembly OGTL01 (sample SAMEA2580112, study PRJEB22360) | human gut metagenome | biome: human gut; feature: human-associated habitat; material: faeces | place: Denmark | collected 2008/2010 | reverse complement strand
GGTAGATTGCTTTCGAAACAAAAGAGGTAGAAGTGATTTTCAGCGTCTTTTGTGTAAGACCGGAAGCATTACAAAACGTGAGCTCGCGGAAGATCGCTTGAATAATGATTTCACAAGAACCATGCAAGCCGAAATAGAAGTTACAAAAATGCTGACAAAACGGATAATCAACCGAGATTTACAATTAAAGCCAATCCGACAGTTCCAGAGAGTAGACGGTTTGACTCAGAAGCTCCGGAACATTTGCCAGGAATCGCCGGAACAGCAGGTGTTTGAATATATCGGAGTTCATGCACTACAGCCACTTTTCAGAGCGAAGATACTACCAGTGCAATATGGAAGTGTTCCTGGAAAGGGAGGAGTAGCCGGAAAACGTAAAATTGAACGTCTTCTCCGGAAGAAATTTCACAAAAAGGTTACCGCCGTAAAAGGAGACGTGACAAAAGCGTATCCGTCGGTAACTGTTGTGATAGTCATGAAAATGTTAGAAAGAGACATAGGCAAAAATAAAGTGCTGCTACAATTCCTGGAATCTCTCATGAGTAACTATCCTGGGAATCACCTTTGCATCGGAGGATATCTTCCGGCATGGCTGTTCAATTATGTGATGTCGCATGTGCTGAGATTTCTCTATGAACAGGTGCAGATTCGTAGAGGAAAGCGGAACAGGCTTGTCTATGCGGTTGTGTGTTATGCGGATGATTTCACAATCTATGGCGATGTTTCAAAGCTGAAAAAAGCAATGAAGAAAGCTACAGTTTGGGCTCATGATAAGTTCGGATTGAAGATCAAGGATATTTGGCAATTTTACCAGGTAGCTTCGTTCGATGAAGAACGGGAGAACCTGGAAGAGCGAAGGAAAGGCAGTAAGAAAAGGACGCCCGGAGTTGATATGATGGGCTATGTAGTCCGGAGGAGATACACGATCATCCGTGGGAGAGTATTCCGGAGAATTCGGAGACAAGTGCTTAGAGACTGGTCGGATTTCAAAGAAAACGGATTTGTCCCGTGGTGGAGAGCTTGCCGGATAGCAGCATACAAAGGATGGGTAAAACATAGCAACAGCTTGAAATTCAGAAAGAAGTATTGTTTTGATGAATTATTCAAAATGTGTTCATACAGTGCAAGCAAGCACGGAAAGGAGGTGGAATATGAGAAGAGAATTCTACTTAGAGAAGCCGTTGGATATTGAAGTATATCCGGTGGATGGGGGCACTGACATTATCATCAGAGAAAATATTGAAGAAGTTGAGAAGGAGGAGGTACAGGAAGAAAAAACGTACAGATATAACATATGGACATGTGATGAAACCCAATTAAGATACAAAGGAGACATCACAGAAGTGGAAGTAAGAGAAAAGCTTGAATACATCATAGGATTGGCGGAAGGAACTGAGAAAGAACCAACACAAGAAGAGCGAATCTGTGCGTTAGAAATAACCACAGACGACATTGTATTGATGCTGGCAGATATTATAGGAGGAGAATAATATGAAGACATTAAGTGGAATCAAATTAAAAATTATGGTAAGAGCATTCAGGATTAGAATTAAAAATGGAGAGAGCGTTGAGGACATCGCAGCGGATTATCCGGCATTGACCACGGATGACTTGGAAGCAATCAAGGAAGCACTGAATACTAATTAATGAGAGGCGATCATATGGAAATCAGAGCAAGACCGGGAGGTCTTATTTTTGTACCATAAAATAAGGAAAGGACGCACATGATCAAGTTTTTATCAGAAAATTGGGCATTATTATCGTTCGTGATATCAGCAATTGCATACATATATTATCAAGTGATTGCTATGCGAAAAGGAATACGCGCACTGCTTAGGGCAGATTTGATACGCCTCTATAACAAGTATCACGACGATTATGGCTATTGTCCTTTGTATGTTAAGCAGTCACTGGAAGACGAATATAAACAATATCATACATTAAATGGGAATGGTGTAGGCACGCAAATATATCATGCGCTTATGGAATTACCTACAGAGCCACCCAATGAAGGAGAGGATTAATGATGTTTAAAAATTGTGTATTTAAAGTATCTGTAGATACAAAGAAGTGGGCTAAGAAAGCAGCGGTCAGAGCAGTGAAAACGGTAGCACAGACTGCAGTAGCAACCATTGGAACAGCAACAGCACTCGGTCAGGTCGATGCAAAGCTTGTAGTCTCAGCATCAGTCCTGGCAGGAATTTTATCCTTGCTGACAAGTGTAGCAGGATTACCGGAGGTTGAGGGCGAGTAATCGCCCTCTTACATATTATATAGTGTGCGACATCGCACAGGAAAGGAGAAATTATGAATATTATCGAAACAAACCTTAAATTTGAAGCATTATCCACACGTAAATCAACCAAGAGAGCAATCCTGCATCACGCAGAAGCTTCCAAATGCACTGCAGAAGACATTCATCGTTGGCATCTGCAAAACGGTTGGTCCGGTGCTGGTTATCATTTTCTGGTAAGAAAAGATGGCTCTATCTACAGACTCCGGCCAGAAAATGCAGTCGGTTCCCATGCAAAGGGTAGCAATTCGGACAGTATCGGAATCTGCTTTGAGGGGTCTTACATGACGGAGACCATGCCACAGGCACAGATCAACGCCGGCCGAGAGTTGTTAGGCTACCTGAAAGGCAAGTATGGATTCAGTAAGGTCCAGGCTCACAGAGATGTATGCTCTACCAATTGCCCTGGAACAAACTTCCCATTCGACCAGATTGCTGGAGTAGCTGCATCAGCGCAGACTCCAACGCCAGCACCAATCGACGGAGAATTAAAAAGTGGAGGCGTTACACAAAATTCCACCGGTCACCTTGGAGAAATTTCATACCAGGCGCACATGCGCGGAATCGGCTGGGCGTCTTGGCAGTGCGATGGAGCAATGGTTGGAACGACCGGACAGAATCGGCGCATCGAAGCAATCCGAATTGCGCCAAAAGGAGAGACTGACGTTACTGTACATGTAAGAAACGACGGTGATAAGAGCTACAAAAACATCACCAAAGACACCATCATCGGCACGGTTAACGAGTCCAAGAGAATTGAAGCGATCAAGATTACTGGCAAGGACACAACTTATATCTACCGCGTCCACCAGAAATCCGTAGGCTGGTCAGACTGGGCCGTGAACGGCGAATGGGCAGGCGTGAAAGGAAAGAGCTTGCAGGTAGAAGCTGTGGAAATTATGGAAGCGAAATTTCTCATCAATCCACATGTACAGGATTATGGTTGGATCGGCGAAAAAGCTTGTCAGAACGTCGCTGGTATCACCGGCCATAATCTTCGCTTAGAAGCTTTCAAAATCAATCCACTTGGCACGGAAATCAAGGCGAAAGCGCACATCCAGGGAATCGGATGGGAAGACTATGGCGTCATCAAAAAAGATACTATTATCGGCACAGTAGGCGAGGGTAAACGCCTGGAATGCTTGTGCTTCGAAGGTGACTTCGAGTATCGCGTACATGTTCAGAATTCCGGTTGGACAGATTGGACAAGGGCGGACGGAGTAGCCACGATGGGAACGGTCGGACAGGCGCTCAGAATCGAAGCGATTCAATTTAGATAATAATATGGAAAAGATTACCTCTTTATTATCTGTGAAAATTTTGCTACATTATAATAAGAGGTGGTTACATGGAAAAGCTTGCGATAAGACTGAAAGAGCTGAGAGAAGAGAGGGGACTATCACAGATGGCAGCAGGCACTGCACTGGGAGTATCAAGATCAACCATAGCCGGATATGAGACAAAAGGACGAGAGCCAGATGTACATATGTTAATTACCATGGCTGATTTTTATAATGTCTCTATGGACTATTTGGTTGGTCGAAAAGACGAAAAATAATATTATTGACAAGAGCGAAAAAATCAATTAAAATCAAGATGTCTCAAATGTGTCTCAGAGCACACTTGAAAAACGGCGTTATTACGGCGCTTGCAAGGATTTGAACGACGTGACTTTTAATCAAGTTGTCCGGGGTTCGAATCCCCGCACGCTCATGCAGACAAGCAAGAACTTTAAAGGTTCTTGCTTTTTTTTGTACTTTTATTTAATATTATGTATAATAGATATTAGAGACAAGAGGAGAGGCAACAGAAGTTATGAGCTAAACAATAAAAAGTACAAATGAGGATGAAGAGTTATGGGGAAAAAGAGAAGATACATCACAGGGCTTGATGGCATAAGAGCAATTGCGGTTATTATGGTACTGGCATATCATTTGAAGCTGGCTTTATTTAAGAGCGGCTTTCTTGGTGTGACAGTATTTTTTGTTTTATCAGGATATTTAATTACAGGTATACTGATTTCCGAAGTAGAAGAAGAAGGAACAATAGATTTGAAGAACTTTTGGTTGAGGCGTATCAGGCGTCTTGTCCCTGCAGTTATGTCAATGGCAGTTGTTATAATATTTGTCAGCGCAGTTGTAAACAGAGTTATTTTTACAAAGGGCTGCAAGGATTTCCTGGCATCTGTTCTGGGATTTAATAACTGGTGGCAGATTTTTAATAAGGTATCTTACTTTGAAGCGGCCGGAGTACCATCCCCATTTACGCATTGTTGGTCACTGGCGATTGAAACACAATTTTATCTGATATATCCATTGATTCTTCTGGGAATCTATAAGTTAGCAAAAAGCAGAGGAGAGGGACGGGCAAAGAGAGGTCTTTTGTTTGCCGGAGTAACGCTGTTGCTGGCGCTGATCTCAGTAATTTTGATGATTGTATTATTTGATCCACAGCAGGATGCCAGCCGGGTATATTATGGGACAGACACGAGAGCATTTTCTCTTCTTTTCGGTGCATTACTTGCAATTCTGTGGGATTATCGGATGGTTCCAAGAAGACTTTCAGCCAGTGTCAATATGGTTTTGGGCAGTGTGTCTTTTGCAGTGTTGCTCGTGATGACGATAGCAATCAATGGTTCCAGTAATTTCTGGTACAGAGGAGGACAATTTGTAGGAACAATTCTGACCGTGTTGGTTATCTATACAGTATTAGGACGAAAGACCTGGCTTAGCAGATTCTTAAGTAATCCAGTATTGAAATGGATTGGGGATCGTTCATACAGCATATATCTGTGGCATTATCCAATCATTTTGTTAATCAGTAAGGGGATAAAGGCATCCTGGTGGATTACATTGATTGAAATTGTATTAAGTGTTGTCCTGGCAGAGCTTTCTTATCGTTTTATTGAGACACCGATCCGTCATGGTATCATTGGGGAATATTTGAATATTTTAAGAAGCAGACCGAAATCCAGGCAGGAGAAGAAGCGCCAGGTACAGGTGGCAAGAAGAAGTTTAAAGGTAATGGCAGGCACATTTGTACTGACCGTGTCACTGATACTTTGCATGGTATTTGTGCCGAAGAAAAATGCATTGGATACATTACAAAAACGTGAGACAAAGGCAAAAGAGACCGGTAAGATGACGGAAGAACAACTTGCAAAGCAGAAAGCGAATGGTTCAGAGAGTGACGATACCATCTGTACAGCTGATCTGACGGATGATGAGATTCTGGAAGGTTTAAATCTCCTGCTCATCGGGGATTCTATTGCAGTTGATGTGACAGATGATTTTTATGAAATGTTTCCAAACAGCGTCAGTGATACTAAAATCGGACGGATCACATCACTTGGTAAACAAGTTCTTGATTCCTACATTGATGAAAAGAAATGGGAAGGAGAAGGCGTCATATTTGCATCACTTTCGAACAGTCCGATCAATGGTGAACTTGAAGCTATTCGGGAGAAGATAGGGAAGAATATGCCATTGTTTCTGACAACAGTCCGGATTCCGCATGATACGTTCGAAGAGGAAAGCAACAGCAAGATAAAAAAATTCGTAGAAGAAAATGATCATACATATCTGATTGACTGGTATGCTGCAAGCGAGGGTCATGATGAGTATTTTGATGCAGACGATACACATTTGCTCTCGGCAGGTGCGAAAGCATATGCAAAATGTATCAAGGAGGCTGTACTGGATGCATACAAGAAGGAGAATATCGAAATTCCTAAGTCAAGATTAGTTAGTAGTACAGACACAAGTACGGACAGCAGTAATGATAGTAGTACAGATACAAGTACAGAATAGTTTTTATTTACTGAGAAAAAAGTATGTAAAACTGGTGTAAAGGCTGTAAATACGGTGTCAGATATTTAACGATAATCACTGATAGAATTCTAACAAGTAAGAAAAATATTTAACGCTTGACTTTATTATCAGACAGCTGTATTCTGAGGTTAAGTTGAAGGAAGGACTTGTGAGATACCACTATCATGTGAGACGCGACACATGGAATGATAGACTGGAGCCGAAGGGGCAAGCAGAAACTCTCAGGCAAAAGGAACGGGTCTGGACAACAATGGAAGGGATTGTACCGAAGAAGTAACTTACCTGCCATACACGCGAAGACCGGTAAGTAATCTTTCAGGTGAAAGGACAGAGGCAGATAAAAAATAATTAGTCTTAAGATTGTTAAGAAATTATTTTTTACCTGCTTTTTTTGTCCCCTTTTTTAAAAATTTTTGGGGAAATTTGGAGGATGATTAGAAAATGAACATGGTTGAACAGGTAACAGATTATGTGAAGAACTATGACGAAGAGGTTGGAAAAGCAATTGAGTTGGAGCTTGGACGCCAGAGAAGAAACCTGGAGCTGATCGCATCTGAGAACATTATCAGCCCGGCAGTGATGATGGCTATGGCAACTGTACCGGCAAATAAATACGCAGAAGGATATCCGGGCAAGAGATATTATGGGGGCTGCGAGAATGTAGATATTATTGAAAATCTGGCAATTGAGAGATTAAAAGAATTATTTGGCTGTGATCATGCATGTGTTCAGCCACATTCAGGAGCAAATGCAAACAATGCAGTATATCAGGCACTGATTAAACCGGGTGACACAGTAATGGGACTGAACCTGGCACACGGCGGACATCTGACACATGGATCACCGGTAAACCAATCCGGTATTTTATATAATTTTGTTCCTTACAACATCAATGATGACGGAGTACTGGATTACGATGAGATTCGAAAACTTGCACATGAATGTAAGCCGAAGATGATTGTTGCAGGAGCTTCCGCTTATCCAAGAGAGATCCGATTCGATATCTTTGCAGATATTGCAAAAGAAGTTGGCGCTTATCTCTTCGTAGATATGGCACATATCGCAGGACTGGTTGCAGCAGGACTTCACCAGAATCCGGTTCCATACGCAGATGTAGTTACAACGACAACGCACAAGACACTGAGAGGACCAAGAGGCGGAGTGATCATGTGTAAGGAAGAACATGCAAAAGCAATTAACAAAGCAATCTTCCCGGGAACTCAGGGTGGTCCGCTGATGCATATTATTGCAGCAAAAGCTGTCTGCTTCGGAGAGGCATTGAAACCAGAGTTCAAAGAGTATCAGAAGCAGGTAGTGAATAACGCGAAAGCACTTGCAGATGCATTGATTGCAGAAGGCTTCAATCTGGTAAGTGGTGGAACGGATAACCACTTGATGTTAGTAGATCTTCAGAACATGAACATTACCGGAAAAGAACTTCAGAACCGACTGGACGAGGTTTACATCACAGTCAATAAGAACTCAGTACCAAATGATCCGGCAAGCCCATTTGTAACAAGTGGAATCAGAATCGGTACACCGGCAGTTACAACAAGAGGACTGAAGGAAGAGGATATGAAGATAATCGCAAAACTGATCAAGATGACAGTGACAGATTTTGAGACAAAGGCAGATGAAATCAGAGATGAAGTTACAAAAATCTGCGAGAAATATCCATTATATGAATAAATTAATGTACCTATAATTAACGTCTCTATTAAAAACAAGAAGGAGGATATGATATGGAGTTAAAAACCCCACTTTATGATGCGCATGTGAAAGCAGGCGGTAAGATCGTTCCATTTGCAGGATATCTCTTACCGGTACAGTATGGAACAGGTGTTATCACAGAGCATATGGCAGTTAGAGAAAAAGCAGGACTTTTCGATGTGTCTCATATGGGAGAGGTATTGTGCCAGGGAAAAGATGCACTTGCAAACCTGCAGAAGCTGCTGACAAATGATTTTACCAACATGGTAGATGGGCAGGCAAGATACAGCCCGATGTGTAACGAGAATGGTGGAACGGTAGATGACCTGATCGTATACAAACGTGGAGATAATGATTACTTTATCGTAGTAAATGCGGCGAACAAAGATAAAGATTATCAGTGGATGTTAGACCATCAATTCGGAGAGGTCACATTTACAGATGCATCTTCTGAGTATGGGCAGATTGCACTTCAGGGACCAAAAGCAATGGAGATCCTGAAGAAATTAACGGCAGAAGAGAACATTCCAAAGAAATATTATCATGCAGTATTCGATACAGAGGTAGCTGGAATCCCATGTATCATTTCCAAGACAGGATACACAGGAGAGGACGGAGTCGAGTTATATCTGGCAAGTGAAAATGCTGAGAAAATGTGGGATGCACTTTTAGAGGCCGGAAAAGACGAAGGTCTGATTCCATGTGGACTTGGAGCCAGAGATACACTTCGTATGGAAGCAGCGATGCCACTGTACGGACATGAGATGGATGATGAAATATCACCACTTGAGACAGGCCTGAAATTTGCAGTCAAGATGGGAAAAGAGGAAGACTTCATCGGAAAGAAAGCCATGGAAGAGCGTGGTGAGCCGAAGATTACAAGAATCGGACTCAAAGTAACCGGAAGAGGAATTATCCGTGAACATCAGGATATCTATATTGGAGAAAAGAAAATCGGACATACAACAAGCGGAACACATTGTCCGTTCCTGGGATATCCGATCGCAATGGCATTAGTAGATGCCGGAAGTGTAGAGATCGGTAATAAAGTAGAAGTAGATGTAAGAGGACGTAAAGTCGAGGCAGAAGTCATAGCACTGCCATTCTACAAGAGAGCGAAATAAGTTTTGTTGAAGGATTAAAAAAGAGAATATATAAAAAAAGGAGATTATTAAGATGGAAATCAGAGAAGGATTATTATATGCAAAATCACATGAGTGGGTAAAAGAAGAAGGAGATGTTGTTACAATTGGTCTTACAGACTACGCACAGTCTGAGCTTGGAGACTTAGTATTTGTAAATCTTCCGGAAGAGGGAGATAGCGTATCCGTTGGTGAGGCATTTGGTGATGTTGAGTCTGTAAAGGCTGTTTCCGATGTATATTCACCGGTTTCCGGAGTTGTGTGTGAGATTAACGAGGAGCTTTTAGATGCACCGGAATCTATCAACGGAGCACCATATGATGCATGGTTTATCAAAGTAAAAGAAGTATCTGAGAAAGAGGAATTATTATCCCCATCAGAATACGAGGCATTTGTAGCAAGCGAGCAGTAAGACAAAGACGGGAGGTGGACGGCATATGGGAAGCTATGTACCGAATACGTTAGAAGAACGTCAGGAAATGTTAAAAGAGATCGGATACAGTTCTATCGAGGATCTGTTCGCACATATTCCTGATGAGGTTAAGATCAAAGGCGGACTGAATATTCCGGAAGGAAAGTCAGAGCTGGAAGTCCGCAGAGAGATGGAAAATATTGCATCAAAGAATCAGGTATTTAAGACCATTTTCCGAGGTGCAGGAGCATACAGACATTTTATTCCATCCATAGTGAACAGTGTGATTTCAAAAGAAAATCTGCTGACAGCATATACACCGTATCAGGCAGAGATCAGTCAGGGAATCTTACAGTCCATTTTCGAGTATCAGACAATGATCTGTGATCTGACCGGAATGGACGTGTCCAATGCCTGTGTGTATGACGGTGCAGAGGCGGCAGCAGAAGGTGTGGCAATGTGCCAGGAGAGAAAGCGTAAGAAAGCCTTCGTATCCGCAGCGATCCTGCCGGATGCACTGGCAACGATACATACGTATTGTCATGGAAATGGAATGGAGATCGTGGAGATTCCGGAAAAAGACGGCGTGACAGATCTGGATTATCTGAAAGAAAATATAGACGAGCAGACAGCATGTGTCTATATCCAGCATCCGAACTATTACGGTAATCTGGAAGATGCACAGGCAATCGGGGAAATTGCTCATGGTGCCGGGGCAAAATATATCATGGGTGTGAATCCAATCTCCCTTGGAATTATCAAGACACCGGCAGAG
>OGTL01003515.1_pt1 | contig 10226 bp, 9 predicted proteins | sample 1553601 | NCBI WGS metagenome assembly OGTL01 (sample SAMEA2580112, study PRJEB22360) | human gut metagenome | biome: human gut; feature: human-associated habitat; material: faeces | place: Denmark | collected 2008/2010 | reverse complement strand
TAAACTTATCCCAAGTTCAAGCTAAAATATAGTATAATAAAATTAATATCTTTTAATTAAGAAATACCAGTCGTTTTAGCAAGAAAGGAGGAAAATATGTTTGCACCCTTGAATACAAAAACTGAATATAGTTTTTTAGATAGTGTCGTTAAAGTTGATGACTATTTGGAAACGGCGCACCGTTTAGGTTATCAAACGGTTGGAATTTGCGATGTTGGGAATCTTCATGCTGCTTTTCGTTTTGTCAGAAAAGCTCAAAAATTTAATTTGCAACCCATTATTAGTATTGAGCTAAATTTTGAATGGCGGGGTTTACCAATTGCTTTTTCTTTTATTGCTAAAGATACTGAAGGTTATAAAAACTTACTTCGGATTTCGACGCTTCATAACTATGGACGCCGTCAATTTTCTGATATTCAAAATCATTTATCAGGAATCGCCTTGATTATTCCTGAAACTTACGGAAGTTTGAGCGAGCTGACAGAACTTTCGTCAGTAGCTGATGAAGCTTTTATTGGGATTGATCAACTGACAGATAAAGGGGCTAAATTTAATTTACCAACACTTCCTTTTCCTGCTATTCGCTATTTGAATTTTGCTGATAATGAAATTTTAGCAATTTTGCATGCAGTGCGTGATGGAGTTTCTTTCGATGAAAGTTTAACAATCAGTTCTAATGAACTTCTTCAAAGACCAGAAGCTTATGAGACTTACTTCCTGAAATATTTTCCACAGGCTTTGAAAAATCTGTCAGCATTAACAGCAAAGATTGCTTATCAGTTCGATGAAAAATTGGAGCTTCCTAGATTCGATAAGAAGAGACAGGCAGTTGAACATTTACGAGAAGAAGCGACTTTAGGTTTGTCAGCTCGACTTGAAGAAAAAAATTTACTGACAGAAGTCTCGTCAGTAAATTTGCAAGATTTGTCAGTTTATCAAGAACGTTTAGAAAAAGAGTTGTCAGTCATTCATCAAATGGGATTTGATGACTATTTCTTGATTGTCGCGGATTTGTTGCGTTATGCCCGTGAACAAGAAATTTATTGTGGAATGGGGCGTGGTTCAGCGGCCGGTTCTTTAGTTGCCTATGTTTTAGGAATTACACAAGTTGACCCTGTTCAACATAATCTTTTCTTCGAACGTTTTTTGAATCCAGAACGTGTCGCCATGCCCGATATTGACATTGACATGCCAGATGACCGTCGTGCTGAATTATTGGCCTATATGAAAAACAGATATGGTTCAGACCATGTCGCACAAATTGTTACTTTTTCAACCTTGGGTAAAAGACAGGCGCTTAGAGATGTTGGTAAAGCTTTTGGAATGACTGAAGCTGAATTATCCAATTTGACTCGGATGCTTGTGCGTCGTTTTGGAACTTTGGCTGATGAGTATGAAAATAATCAACGTTTTAAAGCTGAAGTGTTAAAAAATGGAAAATTGAAAAGAATTTATGAAGTTGCAAGACGAATTGAGGGAATGCCCCGTCAGACTTCAACACACGCTTCAGGTGTCGTTCTTTCTGAAGAATCTTTGGTGAATTATGTATCATTAAAACCGTCAGAAGATTTGGCTTTGACGCAATATGAGGCGCCAGATGTTGAAGCAATTGGACTTTTGAAAATTGACTTTTTGGGATTACGTAATTTAACAATAATTTCTAGATTACGTGATTTGGTGAAAAGACGTCAAAAAATTGATATTGATCCACTAAAAATAAATTTGGAAGATGAAGACACATTGGCCCTTTTTCGGGCTGGAAATACCATGGGAATTTTTCAGTTTGAAAATCCACAAATGCGACGTTTTTTAAGAAATCTTGCCCCAAGTAAATTTGATGATATTGTTGATGCAACTTCAATTTTCCGTCCTGGTCCATCACAGTTTATTCCACAATTTGTTGCTCGACGACATGGGAAAGAAATTGTGCCTACTGTGGATGATTCTATTAGTGAAATCTTAAAGCCAACATACGGAATTATGATTTATCAGGAGCAAATTATGCAGGTGGCTCAAGCTTTTGCTGGCTTTTCTCTTGGGAAAGCTGACCTTCTTAGACGAGCAATTTCTAAGAAAAAAGGGTCTGAGTTAGAAAAGTTGCGTGAAGATTTCTTAGATTCAGCAAGCCATAATGGCCATTCTAAAGAAAAAGCAGAAGAAATCTATGACTTAATTGAACGTTTTGCTAATTATGGTTTTAACCGTTCACACGGTTTTGCTTATGGGGCACTTGCTTTTCAAATTGCTTATTTTAAGGCACATTTTCCTGATGAATTTTATGAAATTCAATTACGTGATCGCAAACGTGAAGTAATGATTTTAGATGCGTTAGAAAATGGGTTTGAAATAGAAAAACCAAGCATCAATCTGATGAAAATTGGCGATTTTGTAAAAAATAAAAAGATTCGTTTAGGATTGGCTCACGTTCAAGGAATTTCTCGTGATTTAGCAAAATGGATTGTTGAAAATCAACCCTACAAAGATTTAGCAGACTTTGTCGAAAAACTACCTAATAATTTTCATAAAAAAGAAAACATTCTCCCTTTGATTCAGATTGGAGCCTTTGATTATGCAGATTCAAATCGAGGGAAATTAGCTTATAATTTGGCTGACCATGCTAATTTATTAAACTATTATAGTGATGATATTTTTATGGCAAGTTCTGGTGGGGGCTTTGCCTATCATGAGGCAGAAGATTATTCAGAAACTGAAAAATACGATTTTGAAAAAAATTTATTAGGAATTGGGGTAACACCACATCCTTTGCAAAATCTAGCTCGCAGATTTGAAGATAATTTTACACCACTTGTTCAACTTGTGAAAAATAGACGAATGACTATCTTGGTTGAAATCAATTACATTAGAACGCATCGGACAAAGACAGGGCAAACAATGGCCTTCTTAACAGTATCTGATAGTCGTGAAAAATTTGATGTGACACTTTTTCCAGAGATTTATCGTCAATTTTCAAGTGAACTTGAACAAGGAAAATTTTATCTCATCAGTGGAAAAGTAACAGAACGTAATGATGAATTACAGATGGTTGCTGACCGAATAAGCCCAGCTTTGGAAACGGATAGAAAACTTTGGCTAAATTTAAAAGATGAGAAGTATAATCAAAAAATTTCACAAATTTTGCGTGAATTTCCGGGTTCTCATCAAGTGATTCTTCACTATTCAAATTTGAAAAAAACAATCCAAACCAAAATTTATGTGGAAGAATCGGAGATTTTACAAAAAAGGCTGGAAGGGTATGTTATAGCTGGTATTTATAAATAAAAAAACCGTTCATCCGAACGGTTTTTTATCTTATCCCACATAAAGGTAAACAGAGAAGAACATGAGCATTGCAGCCAGTAAAACAAAGAGGTGCCATACCACATGGGCAAAAGGAAATTTAAAGTGATAGATGAGTGCTCCAACAGAATAAACAACGCCACCAGCGACTAAAAGCCAGAAACCTACGGGATGCAGGGCATTCCATAAAGGATAAATGACAATTAAAATCATCCAACCGAGAACGACGTATAAAATGGTTGATAATTTTGGTGTTTTACCCCATTTTGGTAAGTAGATTGATGTTAAAACAATCCCTAAAATAGAACATATCCAAATAACTGCTAGGACAATCCAACCTAGCCAATTGTTTAAAGCAACTAAACAGTAAGGGGTATAAGTTCCAGCAATCAAAAAGAAAATTCCGTTGTGGTCAAAAACTCGAAAGACTTTGACTGCTTTAGTAAAATGTAAACTGTGCGCTAAAGTTGAACATAGAAAAAGAATGACTAACGAAGCTCCATAGATTGTAAAAGCAACCACTTCAAGTGCAGAACCAGATGCGGCACCTTTAATGACAAGAAGAACTAATGCTGCAATTGCTAGACCAGTTCCTGCTCCATGAGTAACTGCATTGAAAATCTCATTGAGAATCTGATAGGTTTTTGAACCTTGTGTTTCTTCCATTTGGTCTCTCCAATTTATTGATTTATTCAGCTTTTGAGCAATTTTTAATTTGTTTTTGGAATCAAAAAAATAATATTATCAACCTTTTTTGCTCTTTCCAACTGAAAATTTGTTATAATATATGATAGCACAAATTGTATAGAAAAGGAATTGGACTGCCGACTTTCTCTTATGAGAAAAATGGGAGTTCAGATAGTAAATATGCCAATAAAAATTGTGACAGATTCATCCATTACGATTGAGCCAGGAATTGCTCGTGAACTTGACATTACTATTGTTCCGTTGTCAGTAACGATCGATGGAACAATGTATTCAGACGACGACTTGAAGTTTGAAGATTTCATGGTCAAGATGGCTGCATCAAAAAACTTGCCTAAAACAAGTCAGCCACCAGTTGGTGTTTTTGCCGAGGTTTATGAAAAAATTGCTGCTGAGGATGATGAGATTATCTCCATTCATTTAACAGAAGCATTGTCAGGAACAGTAGAAGCAGCACGCCAAGGGGGAATGCTTTCAGGTCGTAACGTAACGGTCATTGATAGTGACTTTACTGACCAAGCACAAAAATTCCAAGTGGTTGAAGCAGCGCGCCTAGCAAAAGCAGGAGCATCTAAAGAAGAAATTTTAGAAAAAATTAAATATATTCGAGAAAATACAGAGCTTTTTATCGGATTTTCAACATTAGAAAATTTGGTTAAAGGTGGTCGTGTCAGTCGAATGACAGGACTATTTGGAAGTCTTTTACAAGTTCGCGTTATTGGAACTTTGAAAGACCGTGAATTGAATACTCTTTTACGTGGACGTGGAAGTAAAACTTTTTATAAATGGCTTGAAGAACTTTCAGATTCTATTAGTAGTTCTGGACGTAAAATCCGTGAAATTGGAATTTCTCATGCTCAAGGTTTAGAATTTTCACAAAAAGCGAAAGAAGTTTTGCAAAAATTTGTTGAAAAACCTATTTCAATTTTAGATACCAACACGACAATTGCCACTCATACAGGTCCTGGAGCTTGGGCAATTATGATTGATTATGAATGATAAATCTAAAAATATGATGAAAAATTTTATACATACATTTGCCGGCTTGTTGCTGGCAATTTTGCTAATTTTGGGCTTCTTTTTGCTCCTTTTTCCAAAGGCAGGGGACCGATTTTTAGCTGACAAAAAAGTTTCAACTCTGTCAGCAAAAAATCTGACTTATGCAGCTTTAGGAGATTCACTGACAGAAGGAGTTGGAGATGCCACAGGACAAGGTGGTTTTGTCCCTTTATTTGCCAAAGATATTGAGAATAAGACAGATAGCTCTGTCAGTAGTCAAAATTTTGGGAAAGCTGGAGATACAAGTACTCAAATCTATAATCGTATGATGAAAAGTAAAAAAATTACTGACGGCTTAAAAAAGGCTGATATCATTACGATTACCATTGGAGGAAATGACGTCTTAAAAGTCATTCGTGATAATGTCAGCAAACTCTCATCAATGACAGAAAAAGATTTTACTAAGCCAGAGGAACTTTATCAAGCACGAGTGAAAAAATTATTAGATAAAATTCGTGAAGACAATCCCAAAGCGCAGATTTATGTCCTCGGAATTTACAATCCTTTTTATCTTAATTTTCCTGAGCTTACAGTCATGCAGAATGTGATTGATAGCTGGAATACAGCGACTGCTGGCGTTGTAAGTCAAGAAAAGAACACTTATTTTATTCCAATCAATGACTTACTTTATAAGGGTTCAGGAGATAAACAAGCGGTTGAATCTGGCAGTACATCCGATGCAGTTTCCAATAACTTACTTTATACAGAAGACCATTTCCACCCAAATAACATAGGTTATCAACTTATGGCTGATGCAGTATTTGCAAGTTATAAGGAGGTCAACCAAAAATGACTAAGCGCTTAAAGAAAAAAGCAAAACCAGTTGTTTTTCTAGCTCTTGTTCTTGGTTGTGCATTAATTTTATCAGGAGTTCTTGGTTTGGCGGGACATTTAAACGAACAAGAATCGTCTAAAACAAAAAAGAAAAGTCAATTGTCAGAAACTAAAAGGAGTTCAACTTCCCCAAAAAATATGGATAAAAATATTGAGCAGATGACTTTGGAACAAAAAGTTGGTCAGTTATTTATGACAGGAATGCCAGCAAATAACTATAATCAGGCAACTTTTGATGCGATTGAAAAGTATCAAGTAGGTAGTATTATTTTGACTGGTCGCTCTAATCTCAGTGTCCCAGAAATGAAAGATATTACTGACAAACTACAAGGCTTAGCACCGGCTAATCGCAAACTCTTGATATCCTGTGACCAAGAGGGAGGAAATGTTCAAGTTCTCCAAGGTCAGGGTTTTTCACAGATTCCTGATGGATTAACTCAAGGAAGTTGGACAGCTGATAAATTACAAAAGGAATCACAAACTTGGGGAAGTGAACTTTACGCAGCTGGAGTGAATTTTGACTTAGCACCAGTTGCTGACCAAGTTTTATCTGCCGACTTTGCTCCACAAAATGCTCCAATTGGCTATTGGAGTCGCCAATATGCTTATGATAAAGCAAGTATCATAAGCCATGCTCAAGCATTTACGGAAGGCATGAAAGCAGCCAAGGTTTTGACAACTGCTAAACATTTTCCAGGGCTTGGAGCGGTGACAGGCAATACAGATATCAGTGCAGGTGTTAGAGATGACCAAACGAATTCCAATAGCGAATCTGTTCAAATTTTCAAAGATTTAATCTCTTCTGGGACACCTTCGATTATGACCGCAACCGCTATTTATGATAAAATTGACCCTAATCTTCCCGGTGCTTTTTCATCCAAAATGGTTGATGGTTTACTACGGAAACAATTAGGCTTTGATGGTTTGGTTATTACAGATGATTTATCAAATGCTGTCCAAGTACAATCATGGACGCCTGGTCAAAGGGCAGTTTTAGCATTGTCAGCAGGAAATGACCTTGTTTTAGCAAATGAGCCTACACAAATTCCAGAAATGATCTCAGAAGTTTTGCAAAAGGTAAAAGCAGACCCAGACTTTGCTAAAAAAATCAGTCAATCAGCCACAAGAGTGATTAAAGTAAAAGAAGAAATGAAACTTGTAGAATAGAGAAGCAAAATGGAAAATAACGAAAATCAAACAAGAAAATCAAAAACAAAAAATTCCACTAAGCCAAAAACTGAAAAAGAAGAAGGTCTTAAAAAACGTCCTATTTGGAAATGGCTCTTTATTATTCTTTTGGCTCTGAATATAGCTGGAGTTGTGTTTATTGCCATTCGCGTGACTAGCCCAAGAGACCAAACGGTTCTCAATCAAAAATCAACTAATAGTTCAGACCAAAAGGTTGCTCAGATTACGAGCACAACTTCGCAGCTTAATGAATTGATAAATAGTTATTTAGAAACTTATCAAACTAAAGAAATGACTTATAAGTTTTATATTTCTAATCAACAAGCAGTTCTTGAGGCATCTTATAAACTTTTTGGAACCAAAATTCCGCTTTATATTTATTTTGAACCTCTGGCACTCTCAGATGGTTCAATTAGTCTATCTGTCCAAAATATTTCTGCTGGAAGTTTGAGTTTACCAACTTCAGAAGTTCTGCAAATTGTTAAGGCATACGACTTGCCAGACTTTGTTCAAGTTGAAAGTAAGAAAAATCAAGTGGTCATTAATTTGTCCAAAATAAATGTCTCAGGTAATCTTTATATTAAAGCGAATCAAATTGATTTAGCCAAAGGGAATTTTGTCTTTGATTTCATGAAAAAAGCCTGAAAAACGCATTAAAATGGCATTTTGACTTGCAAACTAGGCTAAGATTTGCTAAAATGAAAATTGCCTATGTTTAAGGTAAAAAACAAATGGAGGACATTTCTAAAATGGCTAACAAACAAGATCTTATCGCTGAAGTTGCAGCAAAAACAGGATTGACTAAAAAAGATTCAGAAAAAGCAGTTAATGCTTTTGGTGAAGTTGTAACTGAATTCCTTGCAAAAGGTGAAAAAGTTCAATTGATCGGTTTTGGTACTTTCGAAACTCGCGAACGCGCAGCTCGTGAAGGACGTAACCCACAAACTGGTGAAGCAATCAAAATCGCTGCTACAGTTGTTCCTGCATTCAAAGCTGGTAAAGCATTGAAAGACGCAGTTAAATAATTATAGCTATAAAACATCAAGTATCACGCTAGTTCGTGGTACTTTTTGTTTTTTCTAAAATGAAAAAGGGGCACAAAAGGGGCACAAAATAAAAAAACTGGCAAAGGCTCAGTTCTTTTTATTTAGTATATCTATTATCGAAGACTTCATATTTTCGGTAACGTGAGTGTATATAGCAGTTGTTGTTTTACCGCCATCCTTATGCCCTACTCTATCGACAATTGCTTTGAGGGGAACATTGTTTTCTGCCAGATAGCTTATTAATGTATGACGGAAGATATGGCTTGACAGATTCTTGTTTATTGGGGATTTAAGGCGAGAATTTGCTCTTTTAATTGCAAGGTTAAAGGAGTTTGTCTGCAACGGAATACCACGCTTAGAAACGAAAATATAGCCCATTTCGTTATAATCGTTTCTTACAGATTTGGACAAATTATTTTGTTCAATTATTTCGTCTAATATCTCTATTTCTCGGTCACTCAAATCTACTGTTCTAAAACTAGATGCGGTTTTAGGAGTTGTTTTAACTCCTTTTGAATAACCAACCGTTTTATCTAAAGTACCGTGAATGTCTATTTTTCGTTCACTTCTTTTATAATTTTCTTTTTTTAAAGCTATCGCCTCTCCCATTCGACATCCATTCAATGACATGAACTCAGCAAGTAAAGCCAATCTACGAGTGTTTGGCCTGCTGTACAGTTCTGAAAGTAGGTCTTTTAATTCTTTTTGTTCAAGGTATTTATTTTGTATTTTCTCTAAATCCTTTACTGTCTGAATCTTTTTTGGAAGTTTAGCTTTTCGAGCTGGATTATATTCAATGTATTCTAAATCAACAGCATAATCAAATATAAGATTTAGGGTTGATTTTGAGCGTTCTAACTTGCTACGAGGACAGTCTGCATCATTTATAAATTTTTGTATAACTTTAGATGTAACATTTGATATTTTAATTTCCTTGTCAAAATAATCAATTATAAAATTAAAAGAACTTTGAAGAGCACTAATGGAGGATTGTTTTATAGATTTTTTATAAAAGCTCCACCATTCTTCAGCTATATCTGTAAATTTAGCATTGGAAGTAGAACTGTTATTAATTTTAGATTCGATTTTTTCAAGGAGTTCAGCCTGTGCAACTTTCTGTGCTCTGGGTGTTTTTTTATCAAGTGTAACAGATACTTTTTTTAGTTTCTCTGTTAGTGGATCACGGTATCTTTCAAAATACTTATATTTCCCGTTTGGTAAATCTTCTATCCACATTTGCTTTTTATACCTCATTTCTGATAAAATGGTATAGTAAAAAGCTTGTTAAAAGCCTTTATACTATATTTATAGTTTAAATCCGCCCCCTCCGTCGTAAGTTGTGGCGGATTTTTTTATAGATAATTATAAGTCAAAAGATAAGTTAGAATTTTCAGCATTTATGTGCTTCTTAGAATTTTCAAGCTCATCGTTGATTTGTATATTTAATGTACTAATAGAGTCTTCAATTTTACGAATTTCTGCTGTGCTATACTCTAATATATACTTTTTGAAGTTTTTGAAAATTAGTGTTGGTAAATTATTTTTCTTTCCGTATTTTTCTTCAGAATTTGTTTTAGAAACAGCATAGGAAAATCCTTCTCGAATTATTTGTTCTCTATTAGAAAATATCTTTGGCATCAACGCTTCTATAGCTTTATCAAAAGATTGTTCATCGAGAAGCCCCTCTCTGCATATAACTTGTTTGTTTAACATAATTATTACAAATTTAGACTCGTTTTCGTATTCTATCTGTCTAATTAACTCTTTTTCAAATGCCTTTAAATCACGAAGTTTTTGTTGTTTCCCTTTAAGATTTATCTGCATTTTTTCGAGATTAGATTTCTTTGATTCCTTTACCATTTTTTCTCCATCTAAATTTTAATGTTGGCTTATTATGTCAAGAAAATCAGATTCAGTAATAATAATTAAATCTTGTCCTTGCTCAATAAGCATCTTTGCTTTTTTCATTTTTGAAGTTTCTTTATTTCCTTTAGTATATTTGTAATCAATATCTCCAACAACTAATATATTGGTTGATTTTGTGACATTATTTTTTTCAGGAATGGCACCAATAATTTTAGATATCTCTATAGCTTC
>OGTL01003488.1_pt1 | contig 10272 bp, 4 predicted proteins | sample 1553601 | NCBI WGS metagenome assembly OGTL01 (sample SAMEA2580112, study PRJEB22360) | human gut metagenome | biome: human gut; feature: human-associated habitat; material: faeces | place: Denmark | collected 2008/2010 | reverse complement strand
GTCATGGCGAATGTGAGCGGCTTCAGCGTGGAAGAATATGCCGAGGTTTGCGCCAGGCTTGACGCGCAGCCGCAGGATGGCCGGCAGCCGGAAGCCAACCTGCGGTCGCCCGCCAGCGGCGTGACCTCTGACGTTCTGCACACCGTGCGTCAATCCGACGACGCCATATTCGACTTCTATCTGACACGTGGCAGATCGGATGTCGAACTGCGCGACATCGCAGGGGAGCCGATCGTCCTGTTCCGGGCGGAACGGGGCAGTGACGGCGGCGCGTATACGGTGCATCGCAATGGCGTTTTCGTGACGAAGCGCCCGAACCCGTCGGTGTAGTCAGTTGCGACGAAACAGGAGGGCGGAGCCGCGGACGGTTTTGTGAGACGGTCCGCGGCCTCACCGTTGGAAGCCGCGGACTCGGATCATCAGCAACGGACGCGCCGTTGATTTCCACTTCCGGAGCAACGATGGTGAGCTTTGCCGCGACGAGATGCTGCAGGACGGTGCCGACGTACATGGTGCCCGGATTCTCCCTTCGCCGCTGCGCTGCCTGCCGCAGCAGATGTTCCACGGCCGCATCAACGGAAAGCGAGTTGTCGGACTCCAGCTTGAATGGTTTGCTGGTGAAGAACGCCTGAATTCGTTTGACCCAGTATTGCTCGATCTCGGTGAATTGCTCTGCTGTCGGACGTAATTCATTGATGAGCTCGGCATAGTCATGCATCAGCGCCATGGTGCCGCGGCTGGTTCGTCCCTTAAAGGTTGAACCGATAGAACCGTCATTCATTACTTTTTCAACGATACCGACACGCTCATTCGATTGTGTCCAATACTGCTTTCTTTCTGCATGAACAACGGTACTCGGCAAGGCGGTAACGATAGTCGCAAAGGCTAAGAAGCCCGTACATAATCGTTTTTTTGTAGTGTTTCAGATTTTCAGTAGAATGGCGACAGCCAAATCCCGCTGGCTTGCTAGTAAAGCGTTGTCCTCGGGGGGAGTTTTGTTTGTTGTTGAAAGATAACGCGGCATCGAATAGATAGGGGAGGCCCGGCATGGGACGTCATCAGCGTGCAGAAACCTCCGGACTCATCTCCTTCTTGATTTGCGCCGTCGTTGGCGCGGTATCGATGAACCTGTACATGGAATACGCGCCGGCCATCTGGCAGCTGACGCAACGCCGATTCATGGTATGTTCGGGCATCGTGGCGGCATGCGGCGTCATTTCCTTCATTATTGGCTATGCGCGCAAATCACGTTCATTGAACCTCAAACATGGTTGGTTTGCACCGATTCGTCGCATTTTCGAAATCGTCGCCCTTTCGGTGGTGTATGCCTCGACCATTTTCCTGTCGTCTTTTGCACTCATCGGTGCGGCCAACGACATGATGGGCAATGCCATCTTCTCCGGCTATATCTCCAGCGTCTGCGCCGCCTTCGCCGGCGTGGTGGGGTACATGACCTTTGTACAGGCGGAGATGATGAACGCCAAAACTATTGCCAGTCTGTTGCCGTTCTTCGTCATCTCCGGCGTGGTCACCGCCGGCATGACCACCGACGACCCATACTGGTATCACAACAACTTTTCGCAGCTCGGCGACAGAACCACGTTTGCGGCCCGTATGTTCAACTCCACGCTGATTCTTGCCGGCACATGCATCATCATCGTCAGCTACTTCGCCATCTCCGAACTGGTGACCACCGAACGGCTACAGCGCCTCTGGCACGACCGCACCAACAGAGATCCGAATCGCGGCTACGAAATCCCACATTTCATGCTGCGCATCTCCATTCTGTCCTTCCTGCTGATGGTGGCCGGCCTGGCATTCATCGGCATCGGCGTGTTTCGGTACACGCCACACAATCTCTTGCACAATATATGCGCCAAAGGCCTGCCGTTCGTCATGCTGCTGCTGTTCGTGCTCCTGCCGTGGCTTGCGCCACGCCTGTCCAAAGCAGTGATGGTGGCCTCCGACCTGACCGCGCTCGTATGCGCTGCATTCTGGGTCAATATGATGATGGGTCACAACACCCTCACCAATGTGGAGGCGTTGGCTGGTCTGGCGTTCCTCGGCTGGTTCATCGTGTTCTCGCGCCAGATCGCCGCCATCGAGGCCGATCGCGCGGCCGCTCAGTTGTTGCACGCGCAGGCCATCGAAGGCGGTTTTGAGCAGCCGTCTTCCGCACCTGATCAGCAGATCGAATCCCGCATCGCTGCCGACCGGTGAATAATTTGTTTGATAGATTTGGCCTTATGACTGAACGACTCACGAATCTCTGGCCTGCCCCGCTCGCCGCACAGCCGTTGAACGCTACGGTAACGGTGCCGGGCAGCAAGTCCCTATCCAACCGCTACCTGATTCTCGCCGCCCTCGGCAGCAAGCCCGTTACTCTGATTGGCCTGCTGCGTTCGCGCGACACGGACCTTATGATGGGCGCACTCGAAGCCCTCGGTGTCCGCTGCGACGTGGATTCCGCAACCGACACCACCGTAACGGTTACTCCTCCTGTATCCGGCCGATTCCATGGCAACGTCAATGTGTTCTGCGGACTGGCCGGCACGGTGATGCGTTTCGTGCCCGGCCTTGCCCTGTTTGCAGATGGCCCAGTGAATTTTGATGGCGACGAACAGGCTTATGCACGTCCGATGAAGCCGGTGCTTGACGGTTTGGAACAGCTGGGTGCAACGGTTGATTACCACGGCGAGGTTGGCCGTCTGCCGTTCACTATTACGCCGCCTGCAACCTTGCCGGCTGCCCAGGCGCAGGTCAGCATCGATTCGTCCGGTTCTTCCCAGTTCATCTCCGGCCTGTTGCTGATTAGTTCCAAACTGCCTGGCGGTCTGCACCTCGCGCACACGGGGGAGAAGACCCCGAGCCTGCCGCACATTCGCATGACCGTGGCCGATGTGACCGGTGCCGGCGGTGCGGTTGAGGCCGACGAATCCGCCCGCACATGGACGGTTGAACCGCGCGCAATGCAACTGTCGAGCAAGGTGACCGTTGAGCCCGATCTGTCGAACGCGGCGCCATTCCTCGGCGCGGCATTGATCGCCGGCGGCACGGTCCGGGTGCCTCATTGGCCTGAAACCACCACCCAGCCGGGCGGCCTGTTGCCCGGATATCTGGAGCAGATGGGTGCCGAAGTATCGTTCCCGACCATCGGCGGCGTGCGCTATTGCGAGGTGACCGGTGACGGCACCGTGCGTGGGCTGGGTACGTTCGATTTGACGGCGGCCGGGGAGATTGCGCCCTCGTTGGCGGCGATTCTGGTGTTTGCTGATAAGTCGACAGACATGGTTGGTATTGGTCACTTGCGCGGCCACGAAACGAATCGTCTGGAGGCATTGGTCAACGAGATTCGTCGTGTTGGGGGAGCGGCTGAGGAATTGCCTGATGGATTGCGTATCGAACCGGTGCCGGCGGAGACGTTGCACGGTGCCGTGATGGAAACCTATGCTGATCACCGTATGGCCACGTTCGCCGCGATGCTGGGGCTGCGTATTCCCGATATCGAGGTCATCAACGTGGCCACCACGCGCAAGACCTTGCCTGATTTCGTCGGTATGTGGAGCGGCATGCTGAGGCAGTAAGGGGTCCTGTGTTCTGGTGGAACTCCCCTCAGTCCGCCGGAGGCGACTGAGGGGGAGTATGACGCAGGGGTAGGGGTCTCATGACCATATACGAATGGGGGCTGATTCCAATCGGAATCAGCCCCCATAGTGTTGCAACTAGAGATTGGTGAGATGCCTAACGGCGGTTACTTACTTGGCGAAGGTGTTGCCGTAGGTGTCGGTGCCGGCTTCGGCGATTGCGGCGGACTTGCGGGCGATGGCCAGCTCTTCGTTCGTCGGAATCACGGCGATGATCACGGAGGAGTCCGGAGTGGAGATGATGCGCGGTTCCTTGGAGCGGGTGGCGTTCTTCTCCTCGTCCAGCTTGACGCCGAACGGAGCGAGCTTGTCGCACACCATCTTGCGGACCACGTCGTCGTTCTCGCCCACGCCAGCGGTGAAGGTGATCACGTCGCAGCCACCCATCTGGTAGGTGTAGTTGCCGATGTAGCTGACGATGCGGTGCACGTAGACATCCAGAGCCAGCTTGGCGTCCTCATTGCCCTCGGACACCAGACGGTGAACCTCACGCAAATCGCCATAGCCGGTCATGCCCATCATGCCGGAACGCTTGTTGAACAGGGCGTCAAGCTCGTCCACGTTCATGTGGGCGTTGCGAATCAGGTGGAAGACCACAGCCGGGTCGATGTCACCGGTACGGCCACCCATCATCAGGCCCTCAAGCGGGGTCAGACCCATGGAGGTCTCAACCGGCTTGCCGGAGACCTCAGCGGAAGCGGAAGCGCCGTTGCCGATGTGCAAAACGATCTGCTTCAGGCCTTCAGCCGGCTTGCCGATGACGTCCGGCACCACGGAGGAGATGTACTCGTGGGAGGTGCCGTGGGCGCCGTAGCGGCGGATGTGGTACTGATCGGCGATTTCCTTGTTCAGCGCGTAGGTGCTGGCGGCCTTCGGCAGCTGGAAGAAGAAGGAGGAATCGAACACGAAGATCTGCGGGACGTCCGGCAGGAGCGCGCGCATGACTTCAGCACCCTTGGCTTCCGGACCGTTGTGCAGCGGCGCGAGCACGGCGAGGTCCTTGACCTGGTTGATGGTCTTGTTGGTCACGAGGGCCGGCTTCGGGAAGATGGAGCCACCCTGCACCACACGGTGGCCGACGGCGACAATGCCAGCCTCAGACAGGTTCGGGCCGTACTCCTCGAAGAAGCCGAGCACGCGCTTCAGACCCTGCTCGTGGTCGTGAATCGGCTCTTCAAGCTCGTGCTTTTCGCCGTTGTACTCGTGCTTGTAGTGGCCGTCGACCGGCTCACCGATCTTCTCGACGAGGCCGGAAGCGAGGCCTTCGCCGGATTCGAGATCAACCAGCTGGTACTTGATCGAGCTGGAGCCGGAATTGATGACAAGGACGGTTTTCGCCATTGTGGGCATCCTCCATGTGTTAATCGATGTGCCGCTTGCGCGACTTTCCAAACTTTAGATTACTCTTTGCTTGCTACAAAATAGCGTTTTACTGGGCTTCGATGGCGGTCAGGGCAACCGTGTTGATGATGTCCTGCACGGTTGCGCCTCGGCTCAGGTCGTTGACCGGTCGGTTCAGGCCCTGCAGCACCGGACCGACGGCCACCGCGCCGGAGGAACGCTGGACGGCCTTGTACCCGATGTTGCCCGCGCACAGATCCGGGAACACGAACACATTGACATGGCCAGCCACATCGTTGCCCTTGGCCTTGGTGGCTGCAACGGTCGGCGACCAAGCCGCGTCGAACTGGATGGAACCGACGACCGCGAGGTTCGGAGCCTTCTCCTTCACGAGTGCGGTTGCTTCCTCCACGAGATCGACGTCCGGTCCCTTGCCGGATCCCAGCGTGGAATACGACAGCATGCCGACCTTCGGATCGAGGCCGAACGCCTTTGCCGTTTCGGCGGACTGGATGGCGATTTCCGCAAGCTGCTCAGCGGACGGGTTCAGGTTGATGGCGCAATCGGAGAACACTGCGACATGGTCCTTGAAGCACATGAGAAACGCACCGGACACGAGGGAGGATCCCGGCTTGGTCTTAATGACCTGCAGGGCCGGGCGTACGGTGTTGGCCGTGGAGTTGATGGATCCGGAAACCAGACCGTCAGCCTTGCCGAGCACCACAAGCATGGTGCCGAAGTAGCTGTCGTCGGCGAGCTGCTTGCGAGCCTGTTCCTCGGTCATGCCCTTCTTGGCGCGCAGCTCACACAGCTTGGCGATCATCGGAGCGAGCACTTCCTCGTCGTCCTTGGCCTGGAACTGCGCCTTTTCAAGGAATTTGAGTCCAAGCTCCTCGCCGCGGGCGAGAATGCCTTCCCTGTCTCCGACGATGATCAGATCGACGATATCACGCTCAAGCAGATAGTCGGCCGCTTTGATGATGCGGTCTTCGGTTCCTTCCGGAAGCACGATGGTTCTCTTGTCTGCCTTGGCCTTGCCCAGCAGACTGTACTGGAATGCGTATGGCGTGGTCGGCGCCTCGAATGGAGCCTCAACAGCGGAGATAAGCTCTTCGGCGTTGACATTCGCCTCGAATGCCTCCGTGGCTTTGGTCACGGCGTCTTCCTCGTCAAAATCAACGGCGGGTAACGTCCACACCGGCACCTCGTAAGCTGCGAACTCCTCCTTGAGAGGTTCCACCTGTTCGTCTTTGCATCCGGTGATGAACACGCCGGCGACCTTGCTGCCTGCATTCTCGATGATGGTCTTCGACGCCTCGACAGTGCCCAGGACCTGTTCCGGAGTGCGGTTGATGGTGCATACGGCAAGAAGCACGACAGACTTAAGATCAGCGGCTACGTCAGCATTGAACGCAAAGATGGACGGATCGTTGATGGCGGATTTGTCCGTTCCGACAACAACCACGGCTTCAGGCTGGGCGGTTTCGATGGCTTCCGTGTAGGCGGCCACGATATCGGCCCGGGAACCTTCCTTGTCGGTGCGTGCACGCTTCGGGCAAACACCGACGGATTGTTCACGGCTCAGCCCCGAGTTGCTTGCTTCAAGAAGAACGTCGGTGAAGGTTTCCTTGCGACAAACCGCCGGACGGAACACGGCCGTCTTCTTGGCAGCTGCGAATGCCTTGGTGACGCCAAGGGCCACGACGTTGCGGCCGTTTGCTGCTTCAGGGCTGATAATGGTGACGCTGGTTAGACTCACGATGTCTGCTCCTATTCGTTGTTTTTAAGGTGTGTGACTGCGCTGTTTCGCACCATGTGCCATTGTAATGCGTGAACGGTAACAGACACGCATCTCATGAAACGGTGTTGCGAACAGACGGTGAAGAGTAAACAGAAAACCCCAGAGGACGAATCCTCTGGGGTTTTCTTCAAGCGATCAGCCTATAGAGGCTAGACTCACTCGTTATCGCCAGCGGTTGCGGCGGTAGCGGAGACAGCACCCTGCTTGGTGGTGTTGACGCCGGAGTAGACCCAATCGGTGTAATCCGGGTGATCGTAGCCGTTGTCGACTGCGAACTGGAAGGCTTCCTGACGGAAGGCTTCGAGCTCGTTGATCTTGTCGGCGTACTTGTCAGCATCGATCATGCGCAGAGCTTCGGCAACGAGCTCGTAGCGGTCGATGTTGTTCACGCGAACCATGTCGTACGGGGTGGTGGTGGAGCCCTCCTCCTCGTAGCCGTGGACGTTGAAGTTGTCGTGGTTCGGGCGATCGTAGATCAGACCACGCACGTCGCGAGCGTAGGAGTGGTAAGCGAACAGGACCGGCTTGTCTTCGGTGAACAGGTCAGCGAAGTCAGCGTCGGAGATAGCCTGATCGTTCTCCTTGGTGGACTGCAGCTTGACCAGATCCACAACGTTGACGACCTTGAACTTGATGCCGAGCTCGTTGAGCTTGTCGGCAGCAGCCATGATCTCCTGAGCCGGAACGTCGCCAGCGGAGGCGAGCACGATCTGGGCTTCGTCGTTGGACTTGGCGGTGGAAGCCCACTCCCACTCGGCAGCGCCCTTCTCGAGCTCAGCGCGAGCTTCGTCCAAGGTCAGCCAGGTAGCGGCCGGCTGCTTACCAGCAATGATCGCGTTGATCATGTTGGTGGACTTGTAGCACTTCTCAGCCACAGCGAGCAGCATGTTGGAATCCACCGGGAAGTAGATGCCGATCACGTGATCGTTGTTGAAGCACTTGTTCAGCAGGACGGAGGTGACACCCGGATCCTGGTGGGAGAAGCCGTTGTGGTCCTGACGCCAAACATGGGAGGAGACCAGCAGGTTCATGGAGGCGATCGGCTTGCGCCACGGAATCTCGCGGACGGTAGCCTCAAGCCACTTGGCGTGCTGGTTCAGCATGGAGTCGATCACGTGCACGAAGGACTCGTAGGAGCTCCAGATGCCGTGACGGCCGGTGAGCAGGTAGGCCTCGAGGAAGCCTTCCATCTGGTGCTCGGACAGCTGCTCAACGACCTGGCCGGAGACGTGCATGTGCTCGTCGACCTCGTCGGAGATGTAGCCGGCATCCCACTGCTTGTTGGTGACTTCGTAGGAAGCCTGCAGACGGTTGGAAGCGGTCTCATCCGGTCCGAAGATGCGGAAGTCGCGCGGGTTGTTCTTGATGATGTCGCGAGTGTAGACGCCCAGACGACGGGTGGCTTCGAGCTGGCCCCAGCCGTGGCCGTACTCAGCCACTTCCTTGACCTCGTAGTCCTCGAGGTTCGGCAGCTTCAGGTCGTTGCGGATCACACCACCGTTGGCGTTCGGGTTGGCACCGATACGCAGCTCGCCCTTCGGCATGAAGGCAAGGACGTCGTCCTTGACAGCACCGTTGGCGTCGAACAGCTCTTCCGGCTTGTAGGACTCGAGCCAGTTCTTGAGAACCTCGAAGTGGGCCTCGGTGTCGCGGGCGGAAGCCAGCGGCACCTGGTGGGAACGCCAGGAGCCCTCGGTCTTCTTGCCGTCGATGTACTTCGGGCAGGTCCAGCCCTTCGGGGTGCGGAAGATCAGCATCGGGTAGAACGGACGGTGCACGTTGTCGGTCTGAGCGGTGGCCTTGATGTCGCAGATCTCGTCCCAGATGGTCTCCCACAGCTCGGCGAAGCGACGGTGGATGGACATGTGGTCCTCATCATCGAAGCCAGCGACGAACTCGTAGGGCTCGTAACCCATGCCGTGGAAGAACTCGTGGAGCTCTTCGTCGGAGATGCGGGACAGGATGGTCGGGTTGGCGATCTTGTAGCCGTTGAGGTGCAGGATCGGCAGCACGATACCGTCGGTGCGCGGGTTGACGAGCTTGTTGGACTGCCAGCCGGTGGCCAGCGGGCCGGTCTCAGCCTCGCCGTCGCCGACGATGGCCGGGACAAACAGGCTCGGGTTGTCCATGATGGCGCCGTAAGCGTGGGACAGAGCGTAACCCAGCTCACCACCCTCGTGGATGGAGCCCGGGGTCTCCGGAGCGAAGTGGGACGGAATGCCGCCCGGGTAAGAGAACTGACGGAAGAACTTCTGCAGACCAGCTTCGTCCTTGGTGATCTTCGGGAAGGTCTCGGTGTAGGTGCCGTCCAGGTAGGACTGGGAGGTACCGGCCGGGCCACCGTGGCCCGGGCCCATGATGATCACGGTGTTCTGGCCATGGTCAGCAATGAAACGGTTGATGTGGCCGATGAGGAAGTTCAGGCCAGGGGTAGTGCCCCAGTGGCCCACCAGACGGTGCTTCACATCTTCGCGGGTGAAGGGCTCCTTCATCAGCGGGTTGGAACGCAGATAAATCTGGCCGATGGAAAGGTAGTTGGCAACGCGCCAGTACTTGTCAACGCCTTCGAGGGCTTCCTCGGAAACCGGAGCGTTGAGCTTCTTCCAAGGGGTGCCAATAACAGGACTCGTCATGTGTACTCCTGTACTCCTGCACGTGATCGTGCGATTGATTATTTCTGTTCGGTCACGGTCCCTGACCCTTGCGGTGCCAAGGTTTTCCGTTCCCAATCAATCGTCATGGTACGAGGACAACGCGACTTTTGAACGATTTCTTGCGGGTGTGTTCGAAATTGTTGCGGATATTTCAGTATTTGTGCGGTTCGACTGACCGTTTGTCAACATTAGTTTTTTCAACATACTTTTTCAAAACGGCGGAAGCATGCGGAAATCCAGCATTTGGCTAGAACAGCGCACGTTCGATTTCCCATGTTCGAAATCGGCGTGTTGTCCGTCTACAGGCATGTAGTTTGTTCGATTTGCGCACATAGTCTCTGCGTGTCGGCCTTGTCGCCTTGACCAGTGATAATCAGGGGTGTTCAGCCCACGTAAAATTCCAATGAACGTTAGGGGAATATCAATGGCAAACGGTCCTGTGCTTGTCGTCGACTTCGGCGCCCAGTACGCCCAGCTCATCGCCCGCCGCGTGCGCGAAGCAGGCGTGTACTCCGAGCTGGTCCCTCATTCCATGCCGGTCGACGAGATCCTGGCCAAGGATCCGAAGGCGATTATTCTGTCTGGCGGCCCGGCCTCCGTGTTCGAGCCCGGCGCGCCGACCATAGACATCAAGGTATTCGAATCCGGTGTTCCGGTGCTTGGTATCTGCTACGGCTTCCAGGTCATGGCCTATGAGCTCGGCGGCAAGGTGGATAAGGCCGCGCTCGGCGAATACGGCAAGACCTCAGCCACCATCGACGACGCCGCCGGCATCCTCGCCGACTCCCCCGCCGAGCAGACCACGTGGATGAGCCACGGTGTGGCGGTCGAA
>OGTL01003474.1_pt1 | contig 10324 bp, 9 predicted proteins | sample 1553601 | NCBI WGS metagenome assembly OGTL01 (sample SAMEA2580112, study PRJEB22360) | human gut metagenome | biome: human gut; feature: human-associated habitat; material: faeces | place: Denmark | collected 2008/2010 | reverse complement strand
TTAACCTTTTTCTAAATTTTATTTACACCAGTAAAATAGATAGTGATCGTTTAGTAGAGCAACCCGAAAAACCTCTTTCTACTGTCAAAATTCCTCTGGTACAACTGGCTCCTTTTCTCGATAAATATTGGCGAACTGAAAGCCTCACCAGTCTTGGCTCTTCTGAAAGTTTTGAGTTTGGTTTACAGCTTATTATTTCAGGAATTGAAAAAATGCTTAAAATTAATTAATTTATAAAAAACTTCCTGAGGAAGTTTTTTTCTTGACTTTATTCCAGAACAATGGTATTATTTTTACCGAACAGTGTCCTAAAAATATAAAAGAAGGTTCTTTATGAATAATACTAATGATTTTAATTTAAAAAAAGTATTACCTGCAGTTTTAACAATTGCAATTGGAATGCTTTTAGTAATGATGGATACAACCATTATGAATGTCACTCTTCCGCATATCCAGTCTGCTTTCCATCAAAATCTCTCAAATAGTCAGTGGGTCATTACTGCTTATACTTTAGCTATGGCCACAGTTATTCCATTTGCTGGATTTTTGGGAGACCGCTTTTCAGATAAAAAAGTTTTTGCTTTAGCAATCATTTTTTTCACTATCGCTTCATTTCTTGCAGCTAATGCTCACTCACTGCAAAGTCTTATTATTTGGCGAATTGCTCAAGGCTTAACTGGTGGCGTTGTTGCTCCAATCGGAATTGGGATGTCTTTTAAAATTATCCCAATGGAAAAACGAGGTTCAATGATGGGCCTTCTAGGGTTACCAATGTTGCTCGCTCCAACAATAGGACCTGCACTTTCAGGTTTCTTAGTTAAACACTTCAATTGGTCAACTGTCTTTTTGATTAATCTTCCGGTTGGAGTTCTAGCTCTAATCTTTGTTCTCCTCTTTCTCCCAAATTTTCCTGCAAATAAAGCAAGTAAAATTGATTTAAAAGGGGCTCTTCTTTCTCCATTTGCCTTTCCAATTTTAATTTATGGTGTACACGTTGGGACAGATAAAGGCTGGTCAAATCCTACTGCCCTCTCTTTTGTAGGCCTTGGTATAATCATGTTGCTTTTATTCATTATTGTTGAACTACGTGTTGAAAATCCTCTTTTACACCTTCGAGCTTTTGCAATTCCTGAATTTACAAAAGGAATTTCGCTCATGTGGCTCAATCAAATCGTTGTTTTCGGGGCCATGCTTCTTGTCCCACTTTACTTACAAAATGTCGTTGGACTTTCTTCTGAAAATACAGGGCTAATCATGGTTCCGCAGGCAATTGCTAGTTTTTTAGGAATGACAATCGGTGGACGTATTTTTGATAAATTTGGGACGAAAGCCGCAGTTCTGCCGGGCTTTATTCTGGGAGCTCTAAGTCTTAGTCTTTTTAGTCAAATTAAACCTAGTTCTTCTTTGGCTTTCACACTTTGTGCTATTGTTTTACTTGGTTTAAGTCAAGGTTTAGTCAATATGCAAGTTAATAATCACGCCCTTCAATCTGTTCCAATGAAAAATATCAGTCGAGTTACTCCACTAACAAATGAAATGATGCAAGTAGTCAACTCATTTGCTATTGCCTTTTTGACAGCATTTTTAAGTGGTCAAATCAAAAAACAGACTGGACTTTCTCCTTTACAAGCGAATTTAACTGCCTTCCATCATACTTTCTACTTACTTCTTATTTTTGTAAGCTTCGGTTTCATTTTAAGTCTATTTTTGAGAAAAAAAGTGAAGGCATAATAAAAAAACACTGTTAAAATAAACAGTGTTTTTTATTACCAATTTTTAACCAAAGCTGGAATTTCTAATAGGTCTTGGATTTGCACATCTGGTTGTGCTTCTCCACTAACTTCCAATTGTTTTGGATTATACCAAATTGTCTTTATTCCAGCTCTATTCCCTCCTAAAATATCAGTTGCTAGGGAGTCGCCAACGATTGTAAATTCCTTTTGATTGGCCGCTTCAATGTGGTCAAAGACATAATTGAAGAAAGCAAGAGAAGGCTTATGATGACCCACTTCTTCACTAATAAAGATTTCTCTAAAGTGATCAGAGATTCCAGACTCAAATATTCGTGGGCGCGAAACACGTGAAGTTCCATTACTAACCACATACATTTCTGCCTCTTTTGCTGACAGCTCTGTCAGTAATTCTTTGGCATGATTAATCAGTTCATGACCCTGTGATAAGTAAAGTTGATATTCATCATCAACAGCAACTGGATTATAATTTACTGACACATTTAAAGTTCTAAAAGCATGGTCAAATCGAGTAGATAGAAGTTCTTCACGTGAAAGTTTTTCTGATTCGTGTAAACGCCAAAGCGCTTTGTTTTCACGAGAGTAAGTCGCACGATTTTCCTGATTATCTTCAATTTGATAGTGGGTAAAAATTTTTCCCAAAGCATCATATTCTGCTTTATCAAAATCAAGTAAGGTGTTATCAATATCAAAAAGTAGTACAGTCATTTCTTTTCCTTTGCTTAATGTATTCTTTGCATTCCCTACATTATATCAGAAAAGGAGATAAAGATGAATGTTCTGAAACTTGAAAATTTTTTCAATGACAATAGACAGATGATTTTACAATAGAAATTTTAATATTAAATTAGTGAAAAAAATCTACCTTAAAGGTAGACTTTTTATTAATGTCTAAAATGACGAAGTCCTGTGAAGACCATCGCAATTCCATATTTATCACAGGCATCAATCACTTCTTGGTCACGTACAGAGCCACCTGGTTGAACGATTGCTTTAATTCCTGCCTTAGCAATTTCATCAATATTGTCAGCAAACGGGAAGAAGGCATCCGAACCAAGAACCGCATTTTCTTGAAGTTCTACTGATTTATCAGCGGTTGCCTCTAAGGCAATTTTTACTGAGCCCACACGGTTAGTTTGGCCAGGACCAACACCAAGCGTCTGGTGGTCATTGGTCACAATAATCCCATTTGATTTGACAAACTTAACTGCTTTCCAAGCAAACTCCATGGCCTCCATTTGTCTGTCAGTTGGTTGACCTTTAGTCGCCACTGTCCATTCTTTTGGATTTTCAACAATGACATCTTGATTTTGAACAAGTAGTCCTCCAAGAACCCCTGTTACAAGCGCTTCTTTTTCTGAGGCTTCTTTTTTAGAAAAATCAACGGTTAAAAGTCGAATATTTTTCTTTTTACTTAAAACTTCCAAGGCTTCTTTGCTATAAGAGGGTGCGATAATAATTTCAAGGAAAATCTTACTCATTTTTTGCGCAGTTGCCAAAGTTACTTCTCGATTTAAAACGATAATTCCACCGAAAATTGAAACTGGGTCTGCTTCATAGGCATAATCCCAAGCTTTTTCGATATCCGTTGCTGTTCCAATCCCACATGGATTCATATGTTTGAGGGCTACAACTGTTGGTTCTTCAAAATCTCTTGCAATTTGTAAAGCAGCATCTGCATCACGAACATTGTTATAGCTTAGTTCTTTACCATGAATTTGCTTACTTTGGGCAATTGAATAAGTCGTAGGTATTCCTGACTCATAAAAATCTGCATTTTGTTGCGGATTTTCACCATAACGCATTCCTTGTTTAAGATCGTAAGTCAAGGTTAATTTTTCTGGTTTTACATTTTCTACCGGAAATTCTTCTGTCAAATATTGTGCAATTAAAGCATCATAACTTGCAGTGTGGCGAAATACTTTTGCTGCAAGTTGCTGACGAAAACTTAAACTTGTTTCACCTTTTACTGACAGCTCTGTCAGTACTTTTTCATAATCATTTGGGTCACAAACGACTGTGACTGACGCATGATTTTTAGCTGCTGAACGCAACATTGAAGGACCACCAATATCAATCTTCTCAATCATTTCTGCTTGACTGCCCCCAGCAAGCAAAGTTTCTTTGAAGGGATATAAGTTCACAACAACCAAATCAATTGGAGAAATATGATGTTCTGTCATTGATTCCATGTGACTTTCCAAATCTCTACGTCCAAGAAGGGCTCCATGAATTAGTGGATGCAATGTTTTAAGGCGCCCATCCATCATTTCTGGAAATCCTGTTACTTCATCGATTGCAATATTCGGAATTTCTTCTTGGTCCAAAACGGCTTTCGTTCCACCCGTTGAGATAATTTCCCAACCAAATTCTCGAATTTTCTTAGCAAATTCTACAATACCTTCTTTGTCTGAAACACTGATAAGTGCACGTTTTGACATGATTTCCTCCAAGTTTTCTGCTGACAATTCTGTCAGTAATATTTTTCTTATAAAAGAACTGACAGAACTGTCAGTAAATATTTATCATGTCTTTATTTTACATTTATCGTTTGGAAATAAAAAGCACCAGTTTTAAAACTGGGCTTTTTTTATTATAATTGTTCGGAAATTACTTTTAGTCTTTAATTAAAAACTCTTCATTGAAAATTCCAATATATGGCAACTGACGGTAACGTTCGGCATAATCAATTCCATAGCCCACAATAAAGGCATCCGGTACTTCAAAGCCAACATAATCAGCGTCAATATCAACTTTACGACCACTTGGTTTATCTAATAAAGAGATAATTTTTACTGAATGTGCTTGACGTCCTGTCAGCAATTTTTTAAGATAGAGCAAAGTATTTCCAGTGTCAATGATATCTTCAACAATCAAAATATCACGTCCATGAGCCACGGTTGATAAATCTTTCAAAATTCTAACTTCTCCAGAAGATGAAATCCCATAACCATAACTGGTAACATCCATAAAATCAACTTCAGCATCAATTGATAATTCTTTAAGCAAATCAACCGTAAACATGATTGACCCTTTTAATATTCCAACAACAAGTGGATTTTTTCCTTCATAATCGCGTGAAACAACTTCCGCAAGCTCTTTGACACGTTCGGCAATTTGTTCTCTGGTAAATAAAACTTCTTTTAAATGTGGATGCATTTTTCTCTCCAATTTTTTTCACAATATGTTTCTATTTTAGACTTTTTTAGAGAGAAGAAAAAGATCAGAAGTCTGACTTTGGTCTTTTTTAGCTTACAACGTTCGGAAATAGAAAATTTTCAAAACTATAATTTTCTTAATCAACTTTAATAACTCCCAAATCCAACATCGTTTGTGCCGTTTGAATAATCGCTGCTTCACCTGAACGTGGTTTCCAGCCTAAAAGTTTAACTGATTTTTCATTTGAACAAGCTGTGTTTTGCCCCAAAAATGCAGCTGGCATCGCCAAACTTTTATCAAATCGAGCTAAAATTTTGACTAAAAAGTCGGGAATTACCTGAGTAGATACTTTTTTAGCTTTTGTACCAAATTCCTTTTTCAAAAACTCAGCTTGCTTTTTGTAAGTAATATTTTGGCCTGAAGTTGCAATGAAACGCTGATCAATCGCTTCATTTTTTTCAAGAGCTAGCAAATGTAAATCAGCAACATCACGAACGTCAACATAATCAAATGCTAAATTTAAAAGTCTGGGCATTTTACCTTCAAACATATTTTTTATAGCCGCACTAGAATGTGAAAAATCATTTCCAAGAATTGGACCCATAACAGCTGTAGGTAAAACCGATGCTCCTTCAATACCATAAGCTTCTGCAAGTTTCCAAAACTCCATTTCCGCCATCGTTTTAGAACGTTGGTAGGCATTAATTGGAGCATCAAGATTTGTCCAATCTTTCTCTGTGAAGATTTCTGGATGATCCTTATGCCCCGCTAAAACTGCTCCCGATGCTGAGGTCAAAACCACTCGTTTAACTCCTGCTTTCTTGGCTGCTTTCATCACAAACTTCACTCCATCCACAGCCATTTTCACCATTAAATCATCAGCGTCAGGACGTTGCAAAGGTGTTGGTGAAGCCACATGAATCACAGAATCAACACCAGTCATGGCTTGACTCCATCCTTCTTCTTTTGTCAAATCAGTTTGGACAAAATCTAAATCTGTAAAATCTGAAATTCCGCCTTGTGCCATCATTTTTTTCACTTCTTCTTGTCGAGACATCGTCCGCAATGTCGCCCGTACTCGATAGGCTTTTTTCAATAAAGCAATCATGATAAACATAGCAATATATCCAGAACCACCTGTAACAACAATTGTTTTTTTATTTGTATTTGTCATTTAATTTTTTCCTCTTTTTTTCTTAATTCACATCTGTTACACTTGAAACTTATGTAAAATTATTGTACGATAGAAGTGTAAAAAATACAAGCCTTTGAAAAGCTTGTGTGACACAATCAGGAGAAGTGTAATGGCAGCGACAAACTATTCCCAAACTATCAAAAACGATACAAAAGATTTTATTACTACAGCAATTTTGCAACTATTAGGAATTCAAAAAACATTTGAAAAACCGAAAAATCTTGCTCAACTCACCGTTTCAAACGTTTGTAAGAGAGCCGGAGTTAGCAGAATGTCTTTTTATCGTAACTTTGAGTCCATTGACCAGGTCATTTATCAATACTATCAGCCTCAAATTTCTCAAAGTTTTGAAATCATTCGTCAGGATGTTTCTGCCAGTTCAAAAATTGAAAACCAATTAAAATTCTTTGAAGAATTCAAAGATGACCTCTTCCTTTCTGAAAGTCAAGGTTACGAACCAATTATTCGTCAGATTTATATTGAAGAAATTGAGAAATTTTATGAAAAGACAAATGACGAATATTTCATTACTTTTGTCGCAAATGGAGTTTATGCTCTTTGGCGCAAATGGTTAATGAACGGTCAAGATAAGCCAATTGAAGAAATACATGAACTCATTAGAAGAATTGTTACAATTTAAGTAAAAATAAAAAGACACTTGCACGTGTCTTTTTAATATAAATTTATTTTTTAAGCAATTTCCTGTCCTAAATGAATCACCTCATCCAAATAACTTTGAGTTTCATCATATAGATGGTGTGTAATCATAATCACCGTCAAATCAGGATTTTCTAAAATATTTTTTTCTACAGCTAGAGCTGTTTTTTTGTCAACACTCGCCGTACTTTCATCCATCACTAAAATTGGCTTACTGCCCATTAGTTCTCTAGCAACAGATAATCTTTCTTGCTGACCTCCTGATAAATTTTTATCATAAACCGTATCAAGTTTATTAAATACAAAGTCATCCGCACAAGCAATTCTAATCGATTTATCAAAGATATCTGGCGAAATTTTGCGCCCTAAAGTCAAATTTTCTTCTACTGTTTCCTTAAAAAGATAGGGAAATTGCATAATCACACTCATCACATGAGGTAAAGATTTTCGATTAATTCCTTTGTAATCTTTCCCGTCTAATAAAATTTCTCCTTCATAGTCTTGCTTATTCCCAACCAACAAATTAATCAAGGTTGATTTTCCACTTCCACTATCGCCAATAATCGCGTATTTTTTTCCTTTTTCAATGACAATTTCTGGATACTCAATTTTTTGCCCATCAGGAAATGCAACTGCCAGATTTTTTAATTCTAATTTACTTTCAAAAGCTGTCACTTCTTCTCCGTCAGTAACTTTTGATTCGTCAGTAATTTTTCCATATTTCTCTAGCAGCTTTCCAGTTGCATTGAGCAATATTAAACTATTTGCTACACTTTTTGAGTAATTAGTTACTGTCCCTGACAAATTTCCGACACTCATGACAACACCAATGCCAATTTGCCCATTCATGATAAGAAAACCAGCAACAGCTAAAATCAAAAACTGCCCTAACATACTTGTCCCTAATAAAGAATACTGCATCCAAGCACGAGTAAAAATTAATTTCACATTCGCCGTAGCTAATTGATTAAATTTCCCCATGGTTCGCTCTTGCATAAGACCCAATTGTTTATTATGATAAAGCACTTCATAACCACGCAAGTAATCCGTAGATGTCGCTAAGGCATCATTTGCAAGCTCCGACACTTGTTCCGTATCTCGTTCCACTGATTGTTTAAACATTTTTGGAAAATAGAACAAAAGTGCTCCAACCAAAAGGGTTGTCAAAAGCAATACCCAGTGGAAAAAGATAATAGCAATTCCTGAGAATAGCATCGCAACAATTCCCGTATAAACAAAATAAATCTGGTGGAAACCATTATCATAAAGTAGTTTTGTATCATTATTTAACCACGAATTATAATCTTCCTTACTATTTTTTTCAAAATCAGAATAAGAAATTTCCGTCAGAGGCTCAATGATATCCCGGCGTACGGCATTAAGCTGTTTTTGTATGGCAATTTCTTTCCAAACATCACGCGCTCCTTGAACAAAACTATCGACCATCCAAAGGATAATATCAATAGCTAACCATAAGAAAAATTGATTCATCTCTTTTGCAATCAAAGAATTGAGCACATTTGCTAAAAAGACCGAACTCAAGACCGCAAGAGCAATATCAATCGTGATAAGTAAGAAAACCATAAAATTTTCAAATTTGAATTCTTTAAGATACTTTACCATTTTTCCTTCTCTTATTTTACTTAAGATTATGTTACCACTACATTTTAGCATTTAAATTTCAAAAGTAAATAGCGCTTACAAAAGTATTTTAGATGTTTTATTTTCTTAAAAGAACTGAAAATTTTCTCTTATTTTTATTAAGCTAAAACGTAAGAAAAAAACTTCATCATTGCTGATGAAGTATAATTTGGCGAACGACTTCTGGATAGAGCTTGTGCTCTGCTTCATGAACAGAACGCTCATAGACTTCTAAATCTTCGTGATAAGCGAGCGGGATTTGAGCAATCAATTCCCCAGTATCAACACCCTCATCAACATAATGAATACTGATTCCCAACCCCTTTTTTGCCTCATGTGATTCTTCAATCGCATGAGGTGAACCAGCAAAATCTGGAAGATAAGAAGGGTGAACATTGATTATCTTTCCTTTATATTTTGATAACATCGTCGCACCAATGATTTTCATGTAGCCCGCCAAGAGAATTAAATTAATTTCTTGGTCTTCTAAAATTTCCACCAAAGCCTTCTCATAATCCACTTTTGAAGAAAATTCTTTTAACTCCAAACTTGCCTTTGCCACCCCTAATCGCTCAGCACGTTCAAGTACATAAGCATCATGATGGTCTGAAAAAACAAATTTCACTTGGTCTGGAAATTGTTCAGCTAGTGTTTGAAAGTTTGAGCCATTTCCTGATGCAAATACTGCAATTTTCACGCTATCCCCTATTCTCAATGAAAAAAATTTATTTTTTAATCACTACTGCTGAATCTTGTCTTTTGACCATTTTACCAATTTCAAATGCATTCAACTCTTTTTTGAGAGCTTCAGCATTTTCAGGAGCAACAGCGATTACCATTCCAATTCCCATATTGAAAATTTCATACATTTCTTCATGTTTGATATCCCCATATTTTTCAAGAGCATTGAAAATTGGTAAAACATTCCAAGAACCTTCAACAATTTCAGCTGACAAGCTATTTCCGAACATTCTTGGTAAATTCTCATGGAATCCTCCGCCTGTAATATGAGCAATCCCTTTTATTTTATTTTGTTTAATCAAGGGTAAAAGCTCTTTGACATAGATTTTTGTCGGAGTTAAAAGAGAATCAATCAAAGATTGGTCAAGTTCAGGCAACGATTCATTCAAATCAAAGTCAGCAAAAACTTTCCGAACCAAAGAGTATCCGTTAGAATGAATCCCAGATGAGGCAAGACCAAGCAAAACATCGCCCGTTTCCACATCTTTTTCGCCATCAATTAATTGTGATTTTTCAGCCACACCCACAGCAAAACCAGCTAAATCATAATCATCTTCATCATACATTCCGGGCATTTCAGCTGTTTCTCCACCAATCAGAGCTGCTCCTGCTTGCAAGCAACCTTCGGCCACTCCAGCCACAACTTGCTCCAATTTTTCAGGAATATTTTTCCCTGTAGCAATATAATCCAAAAAATACAATGGCTCAGCCCCAGCAGCAATAATATCATTGACGCACATGGCTACGCAATCAATCCCAATCGTGTCATGTTTGTCTGCTTGAATGGCTAACATCAATTTAGTTCCCACACCATCTGTCCCCGAAATCAATACAGGCTCTTTCACATCAAGCACAGATAAATCAAAACTTCCACCAAAACCACCCAGTGCCCCAAGCACACCCAAACGTTCGGTTTTAGCCACATGCTTCTTAATACGAGAAACCACCTCATATCCTGCTTCTACATCTACCCCAGATTTTGCATACGCATTCTCAGACACTGTCATTCTCCATTTTCTGATTTATTTTATTCTACTTCCATGTTAAATGATTTTCAAACATAAAAAAAGTTCCAGCGGGTAGTACTGAAACTTTTCGATTGAATCGTTCGGAAATAACAAATCATTTCAACTGTAATTGTCTATCAAATATAAAAAACAGCCAGCATCAGCTAACGGTA
>OGTL01003444.1_pt1 | contig 10384 bp, 4 predicted proteins | sample 1553601 | NCBI WGS metagenome assembly OGTL01 (sample SAMEA2580112, study PRJEB22360) | human gut metagenome | biome: human gut; feature: human-associated habitat; material: faeces | place: Denmark | collected 2008/2010 | reverse complement strand
GCGCCGCAAAATTGCGGCGCCCGCCTTAATACCCCGGGAACGACCCGGCGGCGGATTATTCGGCGATCTCGATCCGCACCGGGCCGAGTATTCCGGCCTTCGTACCGCCGCGGTAGACCGTCGGCGAAGAGAGGAAGATATTGGCCGTCGTATTGCAAACCCGGATTTCGATCCGGTTGGCACCTTCCTGCAACAGTCCGGTCACATCGAAACGCCAGGGCGGCGTCAGCCGCAAACCGGCCTCTCGCCCGTTGACCAGCACCCGTGCCGTCGAGACGACCTCGCCCAAGTCGAGTGTCACACGCCCCGCGGGTTTCTTCGTCAGCGTAAAGTCCCGGCCGTACCACGCCGCACCGGAATAAGTACGCAAGGCATCGTTACGGCACCAGTCGCCGACCGTATAGCGTCCCACCCCGCAAACCAGCTTCACAGGGCCGTCTATCGCCGCACCGCCGGCATACCCGCGCTCTTCGGTAAGCGTCAGCGACACCTCCGCCGGAAGTTCGGCACGCCGGGGCAACACGGCACTGTAGGTTACGGCGCCGTCGCTGCGGCGTGCGACCTCGGCGACCCGGCATTTCCGGCCGTCGGCACGCACTTCGGGTTTCCGGCCGAAAGCCGTGAATTCCAGCGCCTCCAGCCCGGGCGCCGCCGTAAAGGTGAACCGCGCCCGCGTATCCGCCGTCTTCCGGCTGTCGAACGGCAGCAGCGCCCGGTCGCCGCGGAACTTCATCCGCAACGGGGCCTCGGCCAGCGTCTCGGGCGCGATGTCCGCCGCACCGTCGCGCAGGGCGAACCGCGCCGTGCCGAACGAATCGTAATGCAGCACGATCTCGTTGATGCCCTGCTTCAGGGCGACCTGCGGCGCAGGCTCCCGCCGTTCCCCGCCGACATAGAACCCCACGGGCTGCATCCCGCCCCATTCGGCGTCGTACAACCCGTCGCGCGGGGCATCCACGCAGGTGTAAAGGTAATAATCCTTCATTCCGGATGCCTCGGCCTTGCGAACCATGCCGTTGAAAGCCCGTTCGGTCGCACCCAGGCGGATGAAATCGTCGTACATCTCCGCCTTCAGGCCGTGCCAGCCCTGATGCCCGAAGTCGCCCTCGACGCCCCAGCGCCATGAGAACGCATAGGGCTGCCAGTCGTACCGCACGCCGGCTGCCTCCACGCCCGACGCCGTGCCGGGCAGGTTGTCCAGCACCGTCCGTTCATCCACCGAGGCGGGTACCGCTCCCAGAAGCATGAACCGCTCTCCGAAGGTGAACCGTCCGCGGCCTTTCCGAGCCTCGCCGCCGAGCCGTTCGTATTCGGCATCATAAATACAGGCACTGATCTTTTCGTCCGTCCCCGGCCACTGGTAATCGCCGAAATGGTTGTCCAGCAAGGGTTCCAGCCGGAAATCCCACTCCCCGCCGAGGTCGATCCGCTGCGTGCTCCCCGCGCCGGCGGATTCCGCCCCGACCTCCGCATCGCGGGAAGGGTCGAAGAGGATCAGCTGCATGTCCGTACGCTCCAGCGGCATCACCACCTCGGTTCCGGCATCCGTGACGGCGGCAACCCGCAGCGGGCGTTTCCCGCCCGTCCACGGATCCCACAGCTCCGCGGCTCCCCATGCACGGAAACGGCACGTTGCGCCCCGCCCGACGTTATAGACCGCAAAGAGGTCGCGGCCGCCGATGCGGCGGTGCATGACGTAAGGGGTCGGATCGCCCGTCTTTTGCTTGGCAGGATGCGCCCCGGCATCCGTTGCCGGGCGGAGCAGCGTGAAATCGCGCTGCGTATTGCGGCCGATGAGTGCGGTCGCATCCGCCGGATCGCCGATACGGAAAACCCGGTCGCGCCCGCCCCCGAAGAGATCCGCCACCAGTTCCGTCAACGCCCGGCCGCCGCGCCCCTCCTTTTCAGAGGCCTCCGGCAGCGGGCCGATATTGATGACCATGCCGCCGTCGCGAACGAAGTCGCGCAGTTTTTCGAGCGACGAGTGGCGGATCGCCCGCATGGCGGGAACCACGACCACGCCGAACGACTCCCCGGCCACATGCAACCGGCCGTCGCGCACCTCGGCGCGGCCGAGCGATTCGTAATCCATGTAGTCGAAGTCGATGCCGTCGCGGTAAATCGCCTCCCCGGCGGCAAAGGCGGCTTCGACAGCCTCGTTGCCGTACCCGGCCACCACCGGCTCGACGGGATAGAGGATCGCCACGTCGGCGACGTGGTATCCCTGCGACAGGATATAACTCAGGCGCTCGGTACACTCCAGCAACCCGTCCATCTCGTCCCAGTAAGGCTCGTGGAAATGGTTGCAGGGCGCCGCCCACTCCCACCAGCCCCCCATGGTCGTATAGTAAAGCCCGTGCAGGCTCAGCAGATTCTGCCCCATGGCGAAATTGGCGAAGATCGCATCGGTCAGCTGCGCCGAGTTGGTCGACCACTCGCTGCTGTGAAAACCTTCGAGCCAGACGCGCTGGCGTTCGTAGAGGTGCGAGATCGACGAGGCGACCTTGTTTTTAATAATGTCCTTCTGCAACATCGGCTGGTCGCAGCCCGGAGCCTGGTTCCAACGCTGGGTACGGAAATAGTCGCCGAACTCGCCCACGTCGCGGCCACGGCCGCCGTGGTCGCATCCGAAGAGCAGCCCGCGCCGCTGGTGCCACTCATAGACGGGGATGAAGAAGTTTTCCTCGCTCAGCGCCACGCGCACGTCGTTATAGTCCATGCGTACCTTGACCGAACTGTCACCCAGGTCGACGAACAGCGCGTCGATCTGCGGCAGGATGTCGTATCCCTTGCGGCGCATGAACTCGTCGCGGAAAATATCGTTCCAGATATTGCCCTGCAGGTTGAAGTTCAGCTCATCGGAGAAAAAGAAATTGAGCCCCGTTTCCGATTCCCCGGGGAAACGGTCTGCAAAACGTTGGAAAAAGTGCCGCACGTAACTGTGCCCCGCACGAGGGTGCATCGGATCGAGCGAAGGCAGGCGCCGCTCGGCCTTCACTTCGGCCACGAGGGCCCGCGGCCAGGGGTTCTGCCACTCGACCCCGTCGGGCCCCATTTCCGGCAACAGGTCGACCGGCGCCCCGTCGATCCGGCCCCGGGCATCGAGCGGGTAAGCGTTCAGCGAAAGCGGCCGCTGCGCATAAGCCCGCGAGAAACGCTCCCCGCGGCCGAGTTCCAGACTGTCGAAATGCAGTTCCGAACCGTTGAGCGTCGGGTCTTCGGCCAGCATCTCGTCCACATAGGAGCCCTGCCCCACGCCCAGCGTATAGTCGCTCAGGCTGACGGTCATACCGCGTTTGCCGGCCTCGGTCATGAACCACCCGAAAAGCTCCCACCACGCCGGAGTGAAGAGGTCGGGCTTCGAACGAAATGTCCTGCCGTAGGTGATGCCGCCCGTATCGGTGTGGCAATAGTTGATCTGCAGGCTGCTGATCCGTTTCCGTGCCAGCATGTCGAGCTGCCAGGCGAGATGTTCGCGCGTGAGCGTGTCGCCGATCCACCAATAGAAGGGCACCTCGCCGTAACCTGCCGGCGGGGTTCGGAACCCCCTTTCGAGGTCTATATTCCCCGAACGATCGGGATAGCCCGGTGGCAGCGGGCGCGGCGGTTGTGCAAAGGTCATGGCGGCGGCGAGCGCCAGCAGAGGGATCAGTATCCGTTTCATATTCTTTTCGGGTTGAAGTCGGTTGTCAACAGCCCCGGACGGGCCTTTTCCACAAAAATACAAAATTAAAAATACAAATAAACAAGACCGGCACAATAAAAACACATAAACTCCGTTTTATACTTGTAATAATAATTGTTTTTCAGAGAGATAATACACTGGAAAAATCTACATCCGGTTTCGGCAGGGTATCGGTACGGCTTTCAGCCATCGTATCAAAAATAAAACATCCCGAATCATAATTGTATAACAGCAACTGACGCCCGGCACCGGCCGGCAACAGGCAGCAAATCCCGATGCAGCCGGTATACCCCGCACATGAAGCCGTCCGGTACAGAGCCGCCCGGCACCGCAGGCAGCCCCGGAAACCAAAGCCGGCGAACCCCGCCCCGCAAGAGCTCTTTCCGACACTGGCCGCAGGGAACCGATCCTGCCTCCGCGCACCCTTTCCATACTACACGCGACACCCTTCCGAGGGAGCGTCTCTTCCCCGCGAAAAAGGCCGAAAACCCTTTCAGAATACACCCAAACCCGTTTCCAGCATCGCACACCGAGAATTTCAGCCGCACAATCCACTCAGGGACAATGCAATAAATACCGCTCAATAAGTTAACATAATATTTAACAATAACATGCCGTTAGATAGGCGAAGAATCAAAAGTTAGACTATTAAATTTCATGACGACGCAACATGCAAGTAAAAATTTCGAAGACGCTCGAGGGCATCATTGCCCGCGCGGCGTTTAATACGACCAAAGCAGGAATCGACCACTCGCTGAAGGATTTTCTCATGCTGGAGATGCTCCGCGAAGAGGGATCGCTCGCCTACCAGCTTTTATCCTCCCGCCTGAAGGACTGGGAGCTCTACCAGGTACGCCTGCGCATCGAACGCGAGGTACTCGGGGCAGGGCGGCGCGAAAACACGGGCGCCGAAGAGTTTTACCGCGCCTTTACCGACGAACTGTGCGCCGTATCGGGCGCCGTGCGGAGCGTCTCTACGGCCCACGCACTGCGGGCCATCGTCGGCGACCGCTCGACCGCGACATCGCGCGTACTCGAAATGTACGGCATCACGGGTGAAGTCGTATCCGAAGACATCAAGAAATTCGCCGCCGGCGACGATTTCCGCACGGAGATACAGGTACACATGCTCGATTTCAGCGAGGAAAACAAACCCGAAGAGAAAAACACATCGCACGTGCTCGACAAGTTCGGCGTAAATCTCACGCAGATGGCCCGAGAGGGTAAAATCGACCCCGTCGTGGGGCGCGAGCAGGAGATCGAGCGCGTAGTCCAGATACTCTCGCGCCGCAAGAAGAACAACCCGATCCTCATCGGCGAGGCGGGCGTGGGCAAGAGCGCCATCATCGAAGGGCTGGCTCTGCGCATTGCACGCGGCGAGGTGCCCTACACCATCGCCGACAAGACGCTCTTCTCGCTCGACGTATCGTCGCTCGTAGCGGGCACGAAGTTCCGCGGCGAATTCGAGGAGCGCATGCAGCAACTGCTCGACGAACTGCGCAAGGCCAAGGACACGATCATATTCATCGACGAGATACACACCATCGTGGGTGCCGGTTCGACACAGGGCAGCCTCGACACGGCCAACATCCTCAAACCGGCACTCGCACGGGGCGAACTGCAGACCATCGGCGCCACGACGCTCGACGAATACCGCGAGAACATCGAAAGCGACTCGGCGCTCGAGCGCCGGTTCCAGAAGGTCGTCGTCGAGCCCACGACGCCCGAGCAGACGCTCCAGATCCTGCGCAACATCGCCTCCCACTACGAGCAGCACCACAAGGTACGCTATACGGAAGAGGCGCTGCAAGCCTGCGTGGAACTCACCGGGCGCTACATCACCGACCGCTTCTTCCCGGACAAGGCGATCGATGTGCTGGACGAGGCGGGCTCGCGCATACACCTGCAATCGGCGCGCGAACCGGCCGAACTCCGCCAGATGGAAAACGCACTCGACCAAGTGCGGCGCGAACGCCGCGAGGCGGTCAAAGAACTGGTCTACGAAAAGGCCGCCTCGGCACGCCTGCGCGAAATCGCACTCCGTTCGAAACTGGGCGAAAGCCGCAACGAATGGCAGCGGTCGCTCGAAACCAACCCCGTGGAGATCACGGCCGAGCATATCCAGCAGGTCATCACCTCGATGACGGGCATCCCCGCCGAGCGCATTTCGGGCGGAGAGATGACCCGCCTGCAAACCCTCTGCCAGCACCTTTCGCAGCGGGTCGTAGGGCAGCAGGAGGCCGTCGAGAAGATCTCGCGCACGATCCGCCGCTCGCGGGCCGGACTCAAGGACGAGAACCGTCCGATCGGGGTATTCCTCTTCGTCGGCCCCACGGGGGTAGGCAAGACGCTGCTGGCCAAGGAGGTCTCGAAATGGCTCTTCGACGAACAGCGCGGACTGATCCGCATCGACATGAGCGAATACAGCGAGAAACACAACGTCGCCCGGCTGATCGGCTCGCCCCCGGGTTATGTCGGCTACGGCGAGGGCGGCCAGCTCACCGAGACGGTACGCCGCCAGCCCTATGCCGTGATCCTGTTCGACGAGATCGAGAAAGCACACCCCGAGGTCTTCAACACGATGTTGCAGATCTTCGACGAGGGGCACCTCACCGACGGTTCTGGCCGCAAGGTGGACTTCCGCAACACGATCATCATCATGACCTCGAACGTCGGGTCGCGCAACGTGGTCAAGAAATCGGTGCAGGTAGGTTACAGCACCGTGTCGAAGAGCGCCACGGCCTCCGCAATGCCCCAGTGCGAATACCGCAAGGCTCTCGAGCAGACCTTCGCCCCGGAGTTCCTGAACCGGATCGACGACATCGTATTGTTCCGCACGCTGGAACTGAGCGATGTGGAGCGTATCATCGAGCTGGAGTTGCAGGGGCTCTTCGAACGCACGCGCCGCCTGGGCTACAAGGTGAAGATCACCGACGGCGCCAAACGCCGCCTGGCGGCCATGGGCTACGAATCGCGCTACGGAGTCCGCTCGCTCAAGCGTACGCTGATGGACAATGTCGAGGAACCGCTTTCGACGCTGATCATCGACGGCAAACTCCACGAAGGCGACACGGTCGTCGTCGAGTCGGACAAATCGCACGGCGTAAAGCTGCGGGTGGCATGACTCCCGGACGGTTCAGACCCGTCCCGTTAAAAGAGACCGGCTTGCAACCGGTCTCTGTTTTTATGTTTGCTATTTTTTAAATGATAATTCCCCGAAAGATTTTTTTCATAAATTTGTCCGAATTTAATATTGTTTCACGACACCGACATGCATCATATTCTCCTGAAAGCCCTTGCGTCAGGGCTAATTATGTCCTTGTTTCCGTACGCTGCAATATCGGCGCCCCCCAAGCCGGCACAAACCGACAGTCTGCTTACGCTCTTACCGAAAACACCCGATGCCGCCGACCGGGGACGAATATACGTCCAACTGGCCGATCTGAGCGGCGACAGCCTCGAACTGGCCGCACCCTATTGGGAAGCGGCACTCGCCGAAGCGCACAAGGCCGGGGATACCTACGGATGCAAAGATGCGCTGGACTTTCTGGTTCGTAAATTCGCCGACCGCGACACCCGGCGAGCCGAGAAATACATCGCCCTCTCGGACAGCATTCTCCCGGGTTCCCGCCACGCCCTGTTCCGTTCGTCGCTTTACGCCTACTACCTCTGGAAACAGATGAACGACAACAATTCGATCGAAACGGTAACGCGTGCGCTGGAAGAACTCAAAGGCAAAAACTACGATCGGCTCACGCCCGAGGAGCGCATCGAATGGGAATTCCTGACAGGCCTGGCCATCGACTTTTCGTCGGTCACGACCGAAGCCTACGACAACATCGCCAAGGCGATCCCCTATGTGGAGCGAGCGCTGGAAAACCTCAGGAAATACCCGCTCGAAGAGCGTCTCCACCTGGAAAAGATTTGCCACGACGAACTTTCCGATCTCTATATGCTCTGCAAGGACAAGCGCGCCGAAGAGCAGATCGGACAATGTATCGACCTGCACCGCAAATGGCTGGCGATGGACGACCGCTTCGAGCGGCCCCACCGCGACACGACGGGCTACATGATGCGCGCCTATGCCAAAATGGTATACCTGCGCGACCTGATCTCCCGAGATAAGCTGAACGAGTATTACCAAAAATGTATCGGGCTGGCCCGCGCCAGAGGCGACATGGCGGAAATATACAGCACCAGCGCCCGGTATTATCAGTGTACGGGGGATTACGAACGGGCCGTGGCTTACATCGACTCGACCATAACCGCCTACAAAAGCAAAGGCATAAAAGCGGACTTAGCCCCTATCTATGCCACCCAATCCTATCTGTACGAAAAAATGGGCGATTATAAAAACGCCCTCAAAGCGGTGCGGACAACCAATAACATCCGCTTCAACGAGCGGGTAGAAGAGGCGCAGAGCAGTCTTGCCGAAATGCAGACCTTGTTCGAGGTGGGCAGGCTGGAATTCGAAAAGTCCCGGCTGACCGGCCGCATACGATTCATCGCCCTGCTTGCGGGCGGCATTCTGGTGCTGCTGCTCATCGGCTGGAGCGTCTACCAGTACGTCATGGTTCGGCAGCTGAAGCAGATAAGGCGGCAACTGACCGATGCCAACGAAGAGATAACCCGCCAAAGCCGCCGCGCCATGGAGAGCGAAAAGATGAAAACGGCCTTCATCAACTCGATGTGTCACGAAATCCGCACGCCGCTCAACGCCATCAACGGGTTTTCGGATCTACTGCTCGAAGGCGACCACGACCACGATACGCGGCGCGAATTCCGCGAACAGATATGGGCCAGCACGACCGCGCTGACCACCCTGCTGGAGAACATGCTCGAACTGTCGCGGCTCGTCAGCTCCGAAGAGCCCCTGCCGCTCGCCGAAACCGATCTCGGCCTGCTGTGCGCCGAACGGCTGCAAATCCAGCGCGAACTTTCCCAAAACCCGTCGGTAGAGTACGTCCTCAAGGGGGGGGGTCGCGGCACTTGCGTCATCCCGACCAATGAAACCTACATGACGCGCGTGATCGACAACCTGTTGCAGAACGCCGCCAAATTCACCGCTGCGGGTTCCGTCACGGTCTGCTGCGACAAGGACGACCGCACCCGCAAACTCCGCATCCGCGTAACCGACACCGGCATAGGCATCGCCCCGGACAAGCAGGAATGGGTATTCGACCGTTTCACCAAGGTAGATTCGTTCAAACCCGGGTCGGGCATCGGCCTGTACCTCTGCCGCCTGATCGTCACCCGGCTCGGGGGTGCAATCCGCGTATGCCCCGACTACCGCGCGGGCTGCTGCATCGAAATCACGCTCCCGTACTGACCTCCGGCATGGAATCCGCCCAGAAACGGGCGGATTTTTCATCCCGGGACAGCCCGAGGATTGCAATCCGGACATAAATGGCTATCTTTGCACCCTAATCCGGAAAACCGATGTACAGTTTCTCGAAATACAAAGACCAGTACAAATCCAACCTGCGGCTGGCCCTGCCCGTCGTACTGACGCAATTGGGACAAATCCTCACGCAAGTGGCCGACAACCTGATGGTCGGCCGCTACGGCGGCGACGATCCTGTGCCGCTGGCCGGATTCCCGCGGGCGCCGAGCTCCTTGTCCCGGCGCCCGCCGTATCGTTCGGCGGGGCGGTGTTCTTCATCCTTTTCATCGCCGCCATCGGCATCGCGCTGGGCATGACGCCCCTCGTGGGCGAACTCTACGCGCAGGGCGACCGCGAGAAGTCGGCCGGGCTGCTGCAAAACGGCATCCTGTTCTACACGCTGCTCGGGTTCGCGATGGCCGCCGTACAATATGCGGTCATCCCGCTCATGTACCACCTCGGCCAGCCCGTCGAGGTCGTCGACATGGCCATTCCCTACTACAAGATGCTGGTATTCAGCATGCCGTTCGTCATGCTCTTCTTCGCCTTCAAGCAATTCCTCGAAGGCGTGGGCAACACCAAGGTCGAGATGGTCGTGACGATCATCGCCAACCTGGCCAACATCGGCTTCAACGCGGTGTTCATCTACGGCCGCTTCGGGCTCCCCGAAATGGGTGCCGAGGGTGCCGGGCTGGGTACGCTGCTCTCGCGCATCATCGCCCCGATCCTGATGATCGGCTACTTCTACAACCGCCACAAATACCGCGGCTACCTCGACGGGTTCTCGCCCCGCAACTATTCGTGGGCCACGGTGAAGAACCTGCTGCACATGGGGCTTCCGATCTCGATGCAGATGTTCCTCGAAGCCTCGGCGTTCGTCGGCACTGGCATCATGATGGGCTGGTTCGGCAAGGAGACCATGAGCGCCAACCAGATCGCCGTTACGATCGGCAACTGCGCCTTCATGATCGTCATGTCGATCGGTGCGGCCACCACCATCCGCGTGTCGCACTGCTACGGTGCCCGCAACATCGGGGAGCTGTCGCTGGCGGCCAAGGCGTCGTACCACCTGGTGCTCGCCTGGAACGCTTTTGCAGCGCTGGTCTTCATCACCATGCGCAACATCATCCCGACGTTCTTCTCGACCAACCCCGAGGTGATCGCCATCGCTTCGCAACTGCTGGTCTTCGCGGCGCTCTACCAGCTTTCGGACGGCATCCAGAATGTCTCGGTAGGCATCCTGCGCGGCATACAGGACGTGAAGATCATCATGCCGATCGCCTTCGTATCCTACTGGCTGCTGAACCTGCCGGAGG
>OGTL01003441.1_pt1 | contig 10395 bp, 8 predicted proteins | sample 1553601 | NCBI WGS metagenome assembly OGTL01 (sample SAMEA2580112, study PRJEB22360) | human gut metagenome | biome: human gut; feature: human-associated habitat; material: faeces | place: Denmark | collected 2008/2010 | reverse complement strand
TACGGCACATCATGCTGTTTCCGTCAAATTTCTCCTGCTGGAAAAATTCCGGCATATCTTTTACATCTACAGAAATCATGTGGTTCGGCAGAATGTCTTCTGTCATGTCAAACCAGAACTTGGACATCTGAGTCAGTACAGTTCCCTTCTTGGTTACCTGATTGTTCAGGATAACATCAAAGCAGCTGATGCGGTCTGTCGCAACCATGATCAGGCTGTCACCGTTGTCATAAATCTCACGTACTTTACCTTCTTTGATTGGTTTCATTTCCTGCATTTTTTCGCACCTCAATATTCGTTATGTAATTTGTAAAACTCCAAAATCATCGGCCTTTGCCGAAATTACTGTATTACCGTACCACTATCTCTGTAAGATTGTCAATACACTGAATTTTATTTAGCTTTGCTGATAAAATGTAAGCAAATATGAATTCCATTTCATATCCTGAAATGGCTTTATTCATCCTTCGCCCATCCGTAAGAATATTTCACAGCTTTATTCCATCCTTTGATCTTTTGCTCTCTTGTTTCTTCGGTGATAGACGGGTAGAATTTCTGGTCAATGGACCAATTGTGGCGCACTTCTTCTTTACTGCTCCAGTAGCCTACTGCCAGACCTGCCAGATAAGCAGCCCCCATTGCAGTTGTCTCAACACAGCATGGACGGTTGACCGGTGCATTGATAATATCTGCCTGTGTCTGCATCAGGAAATTGTTGGCACTGGCTCCGCCATCAACTTTTAATGCCGCCAGATTAATGCCTGAATCTGCTTTCATGGCATTTAGTACGTCATTTACCTGATAGGCAATAGATTCCAGCGTTGCGCGGATAATATGATATTTGTTCACACCGCGGGTAATTCCTACGATCGTACCTCTCGCATACTGATCCCAGTGGGGAGCTCCCAGTCCTGTAAAGGCCGGCACAACATAACATCCATGTGTATCTGATACTTTATTTGCCATATACTCGGAATCTTCAGAGGAATCAATTACCTTTAATTCATCTCGCAGCCACTGGATAGCTGCACCTGCAACAAAAATTGATCCTTCCAATGCATAGGTTACCTTTCCGTCCAATCCCCACGCAATCGTAGTAACCAGTCCGTTCTTTGAAAAGACAGGTTTCTCTCCTGTATTCATCAGAAGGAAACATCCTGTGCCATAAGTATTTTTTGCCTCTCCGGCATTAAAGCAGGTCTGACCAAACAAAGCAGCCTGCTGATCACCTGCTGCACCTGCAATAGGGATAGCACCGCCAAGGACTGCCGGATCTGCTTTTCCATAAATACAGCTGGATGGCATTGGTTTGGGAAGCATGGACTTTGGAATGTCAAGTTCATTCAGAATTTCCTGATCCCACTGTAAAGTATTGATATTAAAAAGCATGGTTCTGGATGCATTAGAATAATCTGTAACATGGACTCTGCCCTTTGTCAGTTTCCAGATCAGCCAGGTTTCCACAGTTCCAAACAAAAGCTGTCCTTTCTGCGCTTTCTCTCTGGCTCCCTCTACATTGTCCAGAATCCACTTTATTTTTGTTGCAGAGAAATAAGCATCGATCACAAGCCCTGTTTTCTCCCTGAATTTCTCAGTCAGTCCTCTGGCTTTCAGCGAGTCGCAGTATTCCGATGTTCTGCGGCACTGCCATACGATCGCATGATAGACAGGTACGCCGGTATTTTTATCCCATACGATTGCAGTTTCTCTCTGGTTTGTGATTCCGATCGCAGCGATCTTTGAAGCATCTGCTCCGATCTTGGTCATTGCCTCTACTGCCACACCCAGCATACTGGCCCATATCTCATCTGCATCATGTTCTACCCAGCCCGGTTTCGGGAAATACTGGGTAAATTCTCTCTGTGCAACACTTAAACGTTCTCCCTTTTCATTAAACAGGATACAGCGGTTGCTGGTCGTCCCGGCATCCAGTGCCATAATATATTTTCCCATAAAAGATTTCCTCCGTTCTCTTTCATTATTATAACCATACCACAAACATCTAAAGGTTGCTATTCTTTTTTATTCATGTTATGATGCAGACAAAACGAAACGTTACTGCTATTATAGAAAGATGGAGTACAATATTTTGAAGAAAAAAGAATTTATTTTTATAGGTGGTATTCTTATTCTTGCACTGGCGATGTGGGGAGGAATGTCTCTTATAAATAAGGGCAGTCATGGTTCCATCCGCATTACTGTAGACGGAAAAGAATATGGAACTTATTCTCTGGAAAAGGATCAGATGATTAAAATCAACGATACAAATGTCTGTGAGATCAAAGACGGTCAGGCACGTATGATCTCTGCACAATGCCCCGATCATCTGTGTATGAAACAGAAGGCAATCGACGAAAAAGGAGGCACCATCGTATGCCTCCCTAATAAAGTCGTTATTGAAGGGGAAAAAAGTACTGACAGTAAAAAAACTGACGAACCGGTAATTGACGCAGTAACCTGAGCTCTCCGTTGCCTGTAACTGAATAACTGTTTCACAGTTCGGCTAAAAAGCAAAATTAAAAGGAACCATATTATACGGCAGCTATATGATGATACACACCAGCCCGCCCTTACTGTCATTGACAATTTTCTGCATGGTATCCTGAAGCTTTACCTGGCTTTCTTCGCTGATAGCTGCAATCTTGCTTCGGATGCCATCCTGTACCAGCTGCTCAATGGATTTACCGAAAATATTAGTCTCCCAGATACTCTCCCCCCTCTGGCTGCCTTCATCAATATACTGGATCAGATCCTTTGCCTGCTGTTCTGTTCCTACTATGGGAGCAATTTCAGTTTCTATATTTGCCTTTATCATATGGATAGACGGACTCTTTGATTTTATCTTTACTCCATATTTATTTCCCTGTCGGATCACTTCAGGCTGTGCGATCTCAATCTCATCCAGATTCGGGACAACCACACCATAACCGGTTCCACGCACTGCTTCCAGTGCAGCCTGCACTTTTACATATTCCTCTTTCATATGTACCAGTTCCTGCATTGTATGGATCAGTTCATATTCACTCTCCATTTCGATTCCACTCATCTGACTGAGCATCCTGTAATAATATTCTTCCTTTATGCGTATTCTTACCCTTACTGTTCCATCGGATAAGCCTACATCTTCCAGAAGGGAATCCTGTACATAAGGTCCGGATAATTTTACAGATTCCTTTGTGATATCACGTATATGCTGCATACTTTTCATTTTATCCCTGATCTGTGAAAGGATCTGCTGTTTTAATTCATGCTCCAAGGGAAGCATTTCTACCCAGCGCGGAATAAAAAACTGAATCTGACTGACAGGAAATTCATATAAAACCTTCTCCAGAATCCTGGCAATATCTTCTTTTCTCAATTGGTCACAGTTTACTGTCAGAGCAGTTACCTTATATTTCTGTTGGATTTCTTCCGCTGTTTTCAGAGCCGCATCTTTATATGGCATCTGCGAATTTACCAGCACGATAAATGGTTTCTGCTGTTTTTTCAGTTCCTGAATCGTCTTCTCTTCTGCCTCCGGAAAATTGTCTCTGGGAAGTTCACCGAAACTTCCGTCAGTTGTGACCACAATACCTATTGTGGAATGCTCCTGAATTACTTTCTGTGTTCCGATGCGTGCGGCCTCGCGAAATGGGATTGCCTGCTCAAACCAGGGAGTTTTTACCATTCGTTCTTTCCCGTCCTCCGTCTGCCCGGATGCACCCTTTACCAGAAAACCCACACTGTCGATCAGGCGGATCTTTACCTGCTGATCTTCTCCGAGAGTGATGGGAACTGCTTCTTTGGGAATAAATTTTGTTTCTGCTGTGGTAATGATTTTGCCTGATCCGCTTAAAGGAAGCTGATCTCTGATCTCTGCCTGCTTTGTATCTGACATCTGTGGCAATGCAACAAGTTCCATGAATCTGCGGATAAATGTAGATTTTCCTGTGCGGACAGGTCCTACGACCCCTATGTATATATCTCCCCCTGTACGGGCCTGGATATCACGATACACCTGAAAATTTTCCATAAAAATAGCCCCCTTGCATATTTACACATAACCTTCATGTATTGTTATAAAATATGCAAGGAAGCTTTAAAATATTCTATTTATCATTTGGACATATTGTTACTGTCAGGTATCACAGATGTTCCTTAATAGGAATCATTGTGAAGCAGATGATGCTCTTTGCCTTTCAGAAGTCCGTTGTAAAGTTCCAGAACTAACGGGTTTTCATCGGATTTCTTAATGATAGTTGTATTATCTGCATTATACAGGCCCTTAGCTCTCAGAGCTTTGGTTCTGTCGCCGGATCTTGTCGGCTGTCCGCCACCCATGATACATCCGCGGCGACATGCCATGATCTCGATCAGATGATATTCTTTCTCACCATTCTTAACCTGTTCCATAACGGTTCTTGCATTTGCAAGGCCGCTGGCAACACAGATATTAAGGTTCATTCCTTCATAAGGAACTGTAAATTCCTTGATTCCCTCATCTCCACGAACACCGCATTCTGCGATCTCATGCATGGTTTCTTTGCTGTGATCCGGAGTCAGGCGGCGGAGAACTGCTTCTGTAACACCTCCTGTAACACCGAAGATAACACCACCACCGGAGCCGAAGCCAAAGGGCATATCACAGGCTTCCGGATCAAGAGTTGCAAAGTCAAGACCAAAGTTATCGATCATGCGGAGCAGCTCTGTAGTTGTAATAACGATATCTGTATCCTGTTCACCGTCTGTGAAGCTGTTCGGACGAACTGCTTCTGCCTTCTTGGCTGTACATGGCATAATAGAAATCATAACTGTTTTCTTGCCGCCGGCATGTTCCGGATCGCGGAAGTACTCTTTGATTACTGCTGAGAGCATTCCCTGTGGAGAACGGCAGGTAGAAAGATTCGGAATATACTCCTTGTACTGGTCTGTGATAAACTTCACCCATGCAGGACAGCAGGAAGTAAGAAGCGGAAGTTTCTCACCCTTCTTAATTCTGTCAAGGAACTCGGCACTCTCTTCCATAATAGTAAGGTCAGCACTGAATGAAGTATCATAAACTTCATCGAATCCCATTCTGTGGAGAGCATTGACAATCTTACCCATAACACTCTTACCTTTGGTCAGTCCATAATGATCACCTACTGCGACACGTACTGCAGGAGCAATCTGAGCAACTACACGTATATTCGGATCAGCAAGTGCTTCCCATGCCTCGTCCATATGTGTCTTGATCGCAATAGCACCTGTTGGGCAATATACACGACACTGACCGCAGTTTACACATTCTGTCTCTGCGATTTTTTTGTTAAATGCAGGCATTACCATGGCCTCAGTTCCCCGGAATGCAAATCCTAAAGCTCCGATTCCCTGAAGTTCTTCGCAGGCACGTACGCAGTCACCACACAGAATACATTTGTTTGGATCACGAACCAGAGAAGGAGAACTTGTATCCAACTCATGATATTCCCTGGTATTTTTGAAACGGATTGTCTGTACGCCCAGCCTGTGTGCCAGTTCCTGAAGGACACACTCACCACTCTTAACACAGGTTGTACAGTCACGACAATGTGCTGCAAGCAATAATTCTACAATTAGTTTTCTGTATTTCTTGACTCTTCCAGAATTGGTATAAATCACCATTCCATCTCTTGGCTGTTCAGAACATGAGGCAAATGTTTTTCCCCTCTCGTCTTCAACTGTACATAAACGACAGGCACCAAAAGTGGATACCTCTGAGTGGTAGCACAGTGTCGGAATATTGATCCCTGCCTTGCGGATGACAGACAGGACATTTTTTTCATCGGTAAATTCTACCTTTCTACCGTCAATTATCATATGGCCCATAGTGTATCCTCCCTTCTATGCTTCCACATATACTGCATCAAAGTTACAGTTGTCCTTACATGCACCGCATTTGATACAGATGTCGTTATCAATGTGATATGGATGTTTAATCTTACCTGAGATCGCACCTGCCGGACAGTTCTTTGCGCATTTACCGCAGCCAATACAGAACTCAGGGTTGATGTGGAACTGACGAAGAGCAGTACATACTTTTGCACGGCATTTCTTATCGCAGATATGTTCCTCATATTCATCGCGGAAGCGTTTGAGAGTACTGATAACAGGAAGAGGTGCACTCTTGCCAAGTCCGCACAGAGCCATGTTCTGAACCATATTTGCAAGCTCTTCCAGCTCATCCAGATCGGACATCTCACCCTTGCCATCTACGATCCTCTCCAGGATCTCCAGCATACGTTTGGTACCCTCACGGCACGGTACACATTTACCGCAGCTCTCACGCTGGGTGAAGTTCATAAAGAATCTGGCAACCTCAACCATACAGGTATTCTCGTCCATAACTACCAGACCACCGGATCCCATAATCGCATCTAATTTTTTGACAGAATCAAAATCAAGAGGTGCATCCAGCTGGTCAAGGATCAGACATCCGCCGGACGGACCGCCGATCTGGACACCTTTAAATGCGGCGCCACTCTTTAAGCCACCACCGATATCATAGATAATGTGGCGGAGTGTGGTTCCCATAGGAACCTCTATCAGACCGGTATTCTCGATAGAACCGGTCAGTGAGAAGGTTTTAGTTCCGGGGCTTCCCTCTGTACCGATGGTGCGGAACCAGTCTGCTCCCTGAAGAATAATCTTCGGTACATTAGCATAGGTTTCTACATTATTAAGAACTGTAGGCTTACCCCACAGACCTTTCTCTACTGTACGGGGCGGTTTTACACGAGGCATACCTCTGTTACCCTCGATAGATGCGGTAAGTGCCGAACCTTCTCCACATACGAAAGCTCCGGCACCTCTGTTGATATGTAAATGGAAGTTTACACCGGAATTTAAAATATTATCACCTAACAGGCCATATTTTTCTGCCTGTTCAATCGCCATCCTAAGTCTCTTTACAGAAAGAGGATACTCTGCACGAACATAAATATATCCATTCTCCGCACCGAATGCGTAGGCTGCAATAGTCATACCTTCGATCATCTTATATGGATCACCTTCCATGACGGAACCATCCATAAATGCACCGGGATCACCCTCATCACCATTACATACAACATAGCGGGTTTTCTCTGCCTGGCGTGCAACCTGAGACCATTTCTTGCCTGCCGGGAATCCTGCACCGCCACGACCGCGAAGCCCGGATTTAGTTACTTCATCAATAACTTCCTGCGGGGACATACTTCCCATCACTTTTGCAAGTGCCTGATAGCCTCCCACAGCAATATACTCTTCGATAGATTCCGCATCGATTTTTCCGCAGTTTTCAAGAACGATACGTGTCTGTTGATTTAAGAAAGGAATATCATCAGGATGTGGACAGACTGTATTATTATCACGATAAAACAGTCTCTCTACAGGTTTCCCTTCCAATATAGTTCTCTCCACAATTTCCTTACAGTCTTCCGGCTGTACGTGAACATACTGATAATCATATGGTTCAATTCTCATCAGAGGTCCAAGTTCACATAAGCCCTGGCACCCTGTTTTGATCACGCCTACATGAGGCACATCCTTCTGCATTTCAACTGTTACTCCATCAATTCTCTCACAGAGTACTGACATCTCTTCATAAATCTTCTGCGCTCCGGATGCGATACATCCGGTACCTGAACAGACAAGAACGCGGCAGGTATAAGATTTAATCTGCTCATTTACTTCAGCCTGCTTATTTAACAGGTCTTCTTTACTCTTAATACTCATACGCACTCTCCTCTCAGTTTATTCAAAAGTTCTACAGCTTTCTCAGGAGTCATCTTCGGATGTACTTCATCATTGACAGTCAGTGTGGGGGCAAGTCCACATGCACCCAGACAGGATACTGTTTCTACGGTAAAAAGCATGTCATCTGTAGTGTGTTTCTTGTTGCTCAGTCCAAGTTCCTTCATCAAAGCCTCTTTTACAGGCATGGATTTTCTCACATGACAGGCTGTTCCGTCACACACTTTAATGACATATTTCCCTTTCGGCTCAAAAGAAAAATTCTCATAGAATGTGGCTACACTGTAGGCCTTGGCTTCTTTTACTCCGATTTCTTTCGCTACATAAGTCAGCAATTCTCCCGGCAGGTAACGATATTCCGCCTGAATATCCTGCATGATCGGAATCAGCGATGCTGCTGTACGTCCGTAGTGCTCGATGATCTCATCCGCTTTTCTGTAATAAGACTGGTCTAACATTCGGTTCCCTCCTTAAATAGTAATTTTGATACATCGGTTTTAATATAGTACCGATATATCGATTCCCACGCAGCTTTAGTTATTTTCAACATATGTGCTGTTGATATTATACATTATATAGTTGTTTTGCACAATATCATTTTTGAAATTTTCTGAAATTAATTTATAACAATTTGTTATAGATGTATAGTATTCATAAATGTATATAAATGAAAAGCAATTTCTTTAACAGGGTTGTTAATTTAATAGCAATATCAAAACAAAAAAAGATCATTGAAAAGAATATTATCTTCTTCTCAATGACCTTTCTGGAAATGGCTGCATTATTTAATTTCATGTTCCTCATGGAAATGCTTATATTTTTCTATAAACATCAACAGAAAGCTGATCATAAGGAATCCACAGGAAACCCAGATCATTCTGATTCCATAGCGTATGGACAGATTTCCACCAATGCCGGCACCCAAGGCAAACATAAGGATGATTCCAAAATAATACATCGCCTGTTTTAGCTGTTTTGATTTTTTTTCACGAAAATAAACTGACAACGCAGCTGTACCACTGCGCAAATTACCGATACACATAGTACTTGCATAGGAATATCCGTTTACCTTGCGGAAGGACTGTACCTGCATTGCACAGGCGAAAGATGCCATGGCATTTGCCAGCATATTGTATTCGGTTGGCAGGAAACCTACTGTAAATAAGATCAGGATTTCTGCCAGCAGAACACCCTGTCTCCAGTGGAGCTTCTGCGCATATTTATAATTTGCCTGTATTTTCTCCGCAACCCATACGCCCAGTGCAAAGAAAATAATAGGAAAGAAGTATCCCAGTCCTGCTGTCAGTTCTCCTGCCATAAAGTGCTGGCTCATAAGAACGACGTTTCCTGTCTGTGCATTACAGAATACTTCGTTTCTTGCATTATAGGTGTAAGCATCCTGAAAACCTCCTGACAGTGCCAGGAATGCACTGTTTAAAAAGGCTTCCGACATTTGTATTTCGTGTTGATTATGATCTTTCATGATTTTCCCCGTTCAAGTTTATTTGCAGTTATCTCCTGTACGGATAACTGCCTTTATTCTTTTACCGTCTTTCTCAAACATTCGAAATCCGCTGATTTACTGCGTAAATCGCTGCTTTCTTATGTTTGGCGGGTCCCTGACCCTGATTATCATGTTATACGTTTATAGGTCAAATGTAAAAGATATAATTCATATTATTGTATATATGATTTTTATATATTGGATACAATATATATATATAATTTTGGCTATATAAAGCAACTTCCATATACTGTATGTCTACAGCATATGGAAGTTATTTTTTTATGTATCTGCAGAATTACTTATCTCCGTGTTCTTTGAGATATTCTGCTTTTCCCATCTCGTACAGATTATTACCTTCTGAGTCAATGATGACTACAAGAGGCATATCCTCTACATACAATTTACGAAGTGCTTCTGCTCCCAGATCTTCATAGGCGATCAGTTCGGCCTTTTTGATGCATTTTGCAAGAAGCGCACCTGCACCGCCGATAGCTCCGAAGTATACACCATCATATTTCTTCATGGCGTCTACTACTTCCGGAAGGCGGGCACCTTTTCCGATCATTCCTCTTGCTCCCACAGACATCATTGTGGGTGCATAGGCATCCATACGTCCGCTGGTTGTAGGGCCTGCGGAGCCGATGACTGCGCCTGGTTTTGCAGGAGTTGGTCCTACATAGTAGATGGTTGCATCTGTAGGATCAAATGGAATTTTTTCCCCTTTTGCAAGGGCCTCACACATTCTCTTGTGTCCTGCATCACGTGATGTATAAATAGTACCTGTTAATAATACCTGATCACCTGCATGGAGAGTTCTTGCCAGCTCTCTAGTAAGTGGAAGTGTAATTTTCTTTCTTTCCATCTCAGATCACCTCCGATTTATGGCGGGTTACATGGCAGTTGATATTAACTGCACATGGCATACCTGCAATATGAGTCGGCATTGTTTCGATATTCAGGCCGATGGCTGTTGTCTTTCCGCCAAATCCCTGAGGTCCGATTCCAAGCTTGTTTACTTTTTCCAGCATTTCTTTCTCAAGATCAGCATAGAACGGATCCGGGTTCTGAGTATCCAGAGGTCTCATCAGTGCTTTCTTTGCAAGAAGTGCACATTTGTCAAAGGTTCCTCCGATACCAACTCCGACTACCATTGGCGG
>OGTL01003435.1_pt1 | contig 10414 bp, 7 predicted proteins | sample 1553601 | NCBI WGS metagenome assembly OGTL01 (sample SAMEA2580112, study PRJEB22360) | human gut metagenome | biome: human gut; feature: human-associated habitat; material: faeces | place: Denmark | collected 2008/2010 | reverse complement strand
CTCAAGAAAAAGGTTTTTATCAAGATCAACAATATATTTTTCTATATTTATTTCCTGGACCATCCGATCATTCGCATAAAGGTATAATTTACTTGCATCAAATGATGAATCCATAATTTTTGCATGTCGTAAGAAAAATTTTTCATTTTTAATTTCAAATTCTATTAGGTTTGATTCTTCTTGTATAGAATTTCTAAACATTTGATTTATATTATAAGTCTGCTGGTTGATATCATCTACTACTATAATTTCTGGACATGTTGGTGACATTAAATAGATAAAACAATGCTGCATGATTTTCGTGGCAACATTATCGCCTCCTTTTGGAAGTTTATCTTTATATGGTGATAAACAGTCTTCTAATATTACAACTGTTTTATTATCTTTTAATTCATCAATTTTTATTAATGAATCATTAATTTCATCTTGACCCAACATAAAATCAAAACTTCTTTTTACCCATTGATTACCATTTTCAAAGCAGCTTTCAATTTTAGCTTTTCGGAAAGCCTTTAGCCATGTAAACCTACCAACGCCCTTTCCACCTTTTTCAATTCTATATGTAGAATCTAATTGTAAAAAAGATTTCATATTAGCATCATTAAAACCGATTCCATTATCAATTATAATAAACCCCGTAATATCATTAATGCTGCCATCAATCCCATCTGTCTGAATGTACTGTTGTGGTTCACGTACAATATGAACCATAATACGACCATTTAGAGTATTTTCTTTTTGTTGTCGTTCATCAATGGCATAGATAGAATTAACAATTGATTCGTATAGAGGCATCAACGCTTTTGTTGCCGGTAATTCAAAATTTCTAACTCGACCTGATAAATTACTTGTAAAAAATGACATTAATTTAGTCCTTTCTTCTTTTTTCATATCAATTTTGATCTTCTTGTTATGACTCATTTTATCAATTTTTTTAATTTCCTTCAACATCTCCACCTCACAATCTATTACAAATATGAGTTTTTTCACAAAAAATATTTTTCACATATAAAAAAAAGAAGCAGCCTTTCAAAGAAAGCCACTCCTTTCGTTTCGTTATTTAATTTTTACTTTCTTCACACTACTCCACTTACCATAAACCTTAGTTTTTCCAACCTGTTTGTAAGCTCTGACTCTGACATAAATCGTCTTCTTTCTCTTGAGTCCTTTTACTTTGTAAGAAGTGATCGTGTATTTTTTGCGTTTTACTTTGATCTTTTTGTATTTGAACTTCTTGAGAGTCTTTACTTTCTGCCCTTTAAAGTTCTTCTTGTAAGAATAGCTGATCTGGTATCCTGTGACCTGATCCTTATTCTTTAAGATATTGATCGTAAACGCTTTCTTTAATGCTTTGATCTTCTGGATCGCAGCTTTCTTTACAGAAATCCTGATCACAGGAGCTGCAGTTGTTGCAGTTTCTTTTTTTGCTGCAGTTGTTCCTGCTGTAGAAGAATCTTCTGTGCTTGGTCTTGTTTCTGTCGTAGCAGGTTTTGTTTCTGTTGTTGTGGAAGATGTGGTTGGTTTTGTCTCCGTAGTCGTTGTTGTAGGTTTCTGATCTTCGGTTGTCGTAGGAGCTTTCTTTTCGATCACAAACGTAAAGTTTAATTCATACCCTTTGTAATCTCCCATACCGATGATCTTCATACTTGCAACACCCGGATCGATGTTATTGCTGTATTCTACCTTGTAATCTACATTTTCCTGTAATTCTTTGTCACAGTGGCTGCATCTCATATCAGGATCGATCAGGACCGTATTTCCAGTCCATTTAAATGTTCCAAGACTTTCTCCATCCTTGTGTCCTTTAGAGTAAAATCCATTCCATCCATGCTGCTTTTCGATCGTGTAGTAGAATGTTAAACTGCTTCCCTCATAATATCCTAATCCGATCACTTCAGCTTTTGCAGTTCCTGCATCAACGTTATCAGAATAAACGATCTTGTAATCTGTTTCCTCTTTTAAGACATGTCCATCGATCGGATCGATCATATCTCCAAGTTTTATGGTCTGTGCTTTTCCTGTCCATTTCAGAGTTCCAAGATTCTCTCCGTCTTTGTGATCTTTTGCAGCAAAGCTCTTGTTCTTGATCGTATAAGTAAAGCTCATCTCATGTCCTGTATAACGTCCGATTCCGATGACTTTTGCTGTTGCAACACCCGAATTGATATTGTTGCTGTATTCTACTTTGTAATCCACACCCTCAATTAAGAATGTCTGGTTGTAGTTACTGTACATCAGTCCAATGGATGGTTTCACTTCTTCTCCAGTGTAAGCATAGGATCCCATATCAGCTCCATCTGTGTAAAGGTTGTTGTGGAATCCGCTTTCTCCATCATGATCCACGATCGTGTAAGTAAAGCTTAAAGTACATCCATCATAATCATTTAATCCAATGATCTGTACGTTTGCAACACCAGGTTTTGTATTGTCTGAATAAACCAGTTTGTAATCCGTTCCTTCAGATAATACTTTTCCTGTCTTGTCTGTTACATTGCTGATCGGATATCTTACTTCACTTCCTGTATATTCTGCAGCTCCAAGATCATCTCCATCCTTGTGTCCTGTCACGCTGAATCCATTCCAACCATGCTGTTTTTCAATGTGGTATGTATAAGTTAAAACAGTTCCTTTTGCATCTCCGATTCCAACAACCTTGACCGTTGCAGTACCCTCTTCAATGTTATTGGAATATTCTAACTGATAATCTTTTCCTTCGACAGCTTCTGTATCAACTACAAATCCATAAATATCCTGAACATAGATCTTTCCAATATCTGGTTTTACTTCTTTTCCTGTCCATTTGTAAGTTCCAAGATCATCTCCATTATAATAAGATTCTGCCTTTAGATCTTTTGGTTTTAATGTATAGGTAAAACTAAGCTCATGTCCTGCATATTCATTTAATCCCACAACTTTTGCTGTACCTTCTCCTAGATGATCTGTATTAGAGAATGTGATCGTATAATCTTTTCCATTTTCCAATTCTTTTCCGCAATGATTACATGCAATAGAGATATATGGAGTTTTTTTATTATATCTCCATTCACTCCATTCAAGACTTCCGATATGATCACCATTCTGATACGTGTCATTATAATACTTGATACCATTCCATCCACAATCTTCTTCGATCTCAAAATTAGCGGTCTGGTCAACACCTTTATAAGCACCCATACCAACAACTTTGACTGTTGCAGTACCGACATTTACATTGTTTTTATATTCCAGCTTATAATCTGTTCCTTCTTTTAATTCCTTGTTGCAGTCATTACAGTAAACTTTCAGATCTGGTCTTACTTCTTTTCCTGTCCAGTTATATCCTGAATACAGATCATCAATTCGATATCCCTGTTCTCCATGCTTATGATATTCCACATTTACAGAAGTTTTAGCTGTCATTCCCTCAAAAGCACCGATCCCCTTAATTGTCACATCTACTTTTCCAGTCTTTTTGTAATCAGAGACAATGACTTCATAATCTTTATCTCTTTCTAAGTTATTATGACAATCTGCACAGGTTACATCAATGCTTTTTTTAATGTTGTCTAAAAGATTCTCTGTTTCCCACCATTCTTTATAAACGATTGTTTTCTGATCTGCTGTTACATTGATCCCTGATCCTGCCTGTGTTAATTTATAAATTGCTGTATGATCTCCTGCGGTTGCAGTAATAGTTGCAGATCCATGTGCATTTGCTTTCGTAGTGACTACACCATTGCCATCAACAGTTGCAACATTTTCATTTGAGCTTTTAAAAGTTACCACATCGGTACAATCATCTTCGGATAATTTTGCGATCAGATGAATTTCATGAGAAGCTCCATCACATAAGATCTTATCGGATGTTTTATTGAGAGTAAGGGATGTTGTTTTCTTTTCTGGGAGAACATCATATACTTCTTTTTCTCCTTTATAAATATACATAACATGTTCTTTCCAATGCTCTACAAATTCATCTCGTAGTGCTGCTGTTTTGAATTTGATCGTTTTTGTTCCTAATACTGCATCTTCTTTTTCTGCAGATTTAGAATTTACTGAATAGAAACAATATCTATCAATTGCAGGAATCTCATTACCATATATATCAATTTCCAAGTCTTGTTCTGGCATTGTGTATACAAGTTCAATAGATTTTACGCTAGAAGGAATAATTAGTTTATTACAATATTCATCAGTTGTGATTGAATCATCATCTTCAATGTATTGAGCAAAAGTTGTTAGTCCTGCACATCCAATACCTGTAATATCATCATCTAATTTTAATGTTTTATTATTATTTTTTGAATCTTTTCTCTGCATTTGAACTGGATATCCCAATAAAATTTTTCCAGTTAAAGTTTTTACCGCCGTGTTTCCATCAGGAAGTGCAACATATCCTGTTATTTTTGAAGCATATAGTTTTCCATCTTCTACATAAAGATTATTTTTGTTTGCTTCTTTTTGTACATATTTTTCTAATCGATGGCATCCAGCAAAACAATTACATCCAATTCCTAATCTGCTTGAAAGATCAGTGTTCTTTCCAATATAAACTGTTTTTAAATTATAACATGTTCCAAACACCTGAATTCCATCTACGCTTTCAACATTAGACAGATCCACATCTTCTAATCCAGACTGCAGAAACGTATACCATCCAGTCAATTCTTTTACATTCTTCAGATCAATATGTTTTAAAGCAGCTGTGTACTTAAATGTTTCATATCCATCAATCTTTGTCAGACTCTTGGACAGATCTACATTTGCTAATTTTGTACAGTAATAAAACGCATATTCATCTAAAGCAGTCACGTTATCATTCATCTGCACATTTTCAATATTGGAATAAGCAAAAGCTCCGTTCCCGATGGATGTGATGTTTTTACCAAAGACAAGCTTTTTAATACCCTTGCATGCTTTAAAAGATCCTGCTGGAATTTCTTTTAATGTATCTGGCAATGTTAAAACGTCTTTTTCTAATGCACATGGTGCAGCTGAAACCATTTCTGTTTCTTCTTTATTATAGACAATACCATCTCTAACCGAAATATACTTTGCCTTTTCAGGATTTGATAATTCATAGCCTTTGAAGACATAGCTCTTTTTCCATTCTAGTTCTGATTTATCATCATCATATGAGGAATGCCCATAAAAACTTCGATCAAATTTCTTTAATGTAGAAGGAATTGTCATTTTTTCTACATATTGGTCCGTAGAAGAATCCCAACATGTTTCGACACCCTCTGGAATGATCAGATGTTTCGCTTTTACATTTAATGTTGCAGCATCTGTCACTTTGTAAGTTGTGTTATTTAATGTAACCTGTGAAGGATATGTTAATTCGTCTGTAATATCATACGTAACTTCTTTGTTATTTTCTTTTTTAGGATTACCGTCTTCATATACAATTCCTTTTACATACTGAGCTGACACCTCTCCTTCAGCCGTTACTGTATATTCATATCGGATACGATGTGTTTCATCCACATACTGATCCTGAGTAAACTGATATCCAACCTCTCCCTCTTTGGCGTCTTTATTGACCGTTGCTTTTTTCAGATTACTTTCTTTTGCATTCGTATCCTCTTTGATGATCCCTTTTTTCTTTGCAAGCTTTAGTCCTTCTTCCGGACTCATCGCATTGATCTGCTGCATGATCTTTGCACGTTCTTTTTTGCTTAATACAGTAGCTGATGATGTAGTTTTCTTTGCAGCTGCTACTTTTACGGTATCTGCCATCACTGGAACTGCAGGGTAGATCCCCTGTAACGACATCATAACTGCCAGTCCAAATGGCACAACTTTTCTTAATTTACGCATACTCTTTCTCCCTCCGTATATAAAACCTGTTTTGCATCAGGTTATTGAGTCTTTTTTAATCTTTACATAATAAATATGAGAGATTTTTATTTTTTTATTTTTCACATATAAAAAAATGGACTTCCAAAAACAGGAAGTCCGTGATTGTTATTATATGAGATTAATTTTACTCCCTTATGGAGTATTTTAACAGATTTTAGATGATTATACAATTCAATATAATATTCAATATTCTATTTCTTTAACATATTGTTGATATTAAAAATTGGTAAAACTACAGCATCTGTATTCGGTTGAGCAGTCAAGTTTGATAATTGGTTTCTTAAATATGGCATCAATATAGCAATTCCATTTTTAGTAATTAATGTTTCGACATCTTCTTCTGAAAGCTGATATTGAGAATCAAAGGTAAAAAAACCGGATAAACTAATACTAACTGTATACTCATCATTCTTTTCTCCTTCTAATTTTAAAGTTACTCTGTAATGCCCGTCTTTTTCAAAAATTTCAGAAGAAATTTCGAATCGAAATTCATTGTCACTTTTAAAACCATGTCTCTCAAAATTGATCTTATCAAATACCAAATTATTTAGTTTTAAAACACTTTCTATATTTTTATTATTCATTTTTTTATTCCTTATGCAGCACTGAAAGCATTATATTCTATATCAATTGTTGCTATTTCCATATCTTTGTTATCATCTTGATTTGTGTGTGATGTTTTAATTGATCCCTTCTGTAAGATAAATTTCTTTTTTTTTATGAAAGGATTCATTATATATATTATTATTATTATTTTTATTAATATGCGCCATATAATCTGCCAATTCTTCATCATCTGCTTCAAAATATTCTCCCTTTGTAGGAAAATCAAGCTTATCGATTGATTTATCATCACATAATTGACACTTTGTAACATTACATTTTCTAGTAATAACATAATATATATCTGAATTCAAATACACATCATACATTGTTACTTTATTTTTCATAATATCCATTAATTGTGATTCTGATGTCTTTGCAAGAATCCAACGCAATTCTTTTCTATCATCACACAATGTGGCAATATATATATCTTTTTTTTCATCTACACAAGAAAAAAAGATAGGATTTGTTGCCTCAAAGAAAATATAATCATATAGGAATCTTTTTTTTCCGTCCTGATAGAACATTTTATTCTCCATTTTCTTCGCTCCTTTCGAGTGTTACCTTTTTAAAATCACTATATATAATACTATCTTTATATATCCACCAATCGACATGTGATTTTTGTTTTGGCTTTCTCTCACTTGTTTTTTGTGATAATCCCGTTTCTTTTTTTATATTCCCATATGCCAATATAGCTTGTGGATTTTTTTTTGTAAAAAATTTCATCATCCTTTTTGCATCTTTTTCTTTTTCAAAACAAGATGTACTGAACGAGCTGATATCATTTAAATCCAAATCATTGACATTTCCATCCCGTTCTAGTACTTCTTCATATGTAGATATAAATGCATGCTGATTTAATTCTCCCCATTTACAAATTCTATAAACATTATATTCATTTTCTTTAGCTCCTGCTTTTCTAATTTCTTCTTCCGGTATATAAGCAGGGAAACATTTTTGCATATGTTCATTTGTCATTTTATCTTTATATCCTATTTTGGTAATTTTTCTTTCTCTATATAATTTGAGAAGGCAAGCCTCTTTTATTTTATTATATTCTACTTCTTAAAATAACACAATATTTTCTTCATTATAAATATGAGATTTTAAACCAATTATTTTTTTCATATATAAAATCTTTCACACACAAAAAAAAGAACAGACTCAATTAAGAATCTGCTCTTTTCGTTTTTTCTAGTTTTGGATCATTGTGTCTTCAAGACATCTATATCCTCTCAGCTCATTTTGCATTGCGCTGTGATTTGTTTTAAATCCTTCTGGATGAATATATTTTCTAAGTGAGCCACTCTTTACAGCATATTTATAAGCATCCTTACCTACGCTCCAGTCTTTTTGAACTACCCCAACCGACTTAATGTCGGATTGGGGATTCCTATGACTAACATCTAGTCACCTCATTAGTCCAGCTCATGAGTATTCTATAGGATAGACATACCAAAAAAGGAATGGTTTTCCTATAGTGTAGATCCTGATATACCCGTCCATCCAGCTCCCTGCCAGTTCATACAATTGAACCGTACAAAAATACCGGTAAGTATATCAGAAGTAAACAGTTACAAAAAAAGTTAATAGTTACGAATCCGTCCATCCCAGGTTTTCATCTCCGTTGCGAGTGAAGCAAGGGATGGACGTTTCTTATGATCTAATATTTCATATGGCAGCTGACGATAAAAGAAATGTGGTCTGATCCCACGGAACGTATCCGTCAGTTTTTTCCATGCCGGGATAATGTCTTTTATTTCAGTAGCGCTTGTTGCTTTATCTTTTGTTGCCTTTGGCAGCAGGTCGATCAGTCTCTGGTCTGGCTTGAGCAGATCGATCCGCTCCATTCCTTTCAGACCGATCGCATAGGATGCCGCTACATGAACAGATAATCCAAACTTCCGCATGAATAGGAATTTCCCCATCTGACTTGTATAAACCGGATCGATCCTTATGATATCGAAACTCTGTTTATAGGATTGGTTTTCGATACATGCCGTCATCTTTCGATATGCAAAGATGGACGCATGTCGGTTCCGTTTTGCCAGACCGTAGCGTAATCCATTTTTAGAGATCGTAGTATCAAGATCTTCCATGACTAGTGGCTTTTTATGATCTGTACAATAACGTCCAACTTTTGCCATCATCCTTCCGATATCTTCTGATATCTGACCGTTCGTCTTTGCCTCCGGATTAAAATAGAACATGGTACCGCCGACACGTTTTCCATCTTTATCGAGATTTGATACAGCAACATGATCGTAGTTCAGGTCGATCGCAATACAGCCATCTTCCAGGCTTTCATTGCAGTATCTGTTCTCCAGTATCAGTGTCACAGATACGATCAAGTATTTCCGCCCATCTTTATCACAGAGAATCTGAAAGTTGTAACAGACCGGTCTTCGTTCTGCCGATGATGCAGATAACATATCTTCAAAGACATCCTGATATCTGGGAAGATGGAAATCTTTAAAGATCGTTTCTTTTCCGTCCATGCATTTCACGATCAAATCCGTACCACGCATAGCCGCAAGGAAGTTGCAATCTTTCGATGTATGACGTCCTGGAAGACTCATGGATGAATGTCTGGCATTAAAAAAATCCCGTTTCCATCGTGTCATATCGATCTTGCCAGAATCTTTCTGACGGTATCTTTTCTTCGATCCAAAGACGATCCTGCGTGGATCATGGTCTTTCATAGCATCTTTCTTGGATGCTACACGTTTTCTGGATTCTTTTAATAACGCCAGACGTGTCTTTAACCTTCGGATATCTGCTTCCACACGACGCTCGTAAGTATCAACTAGAATGACTTTATTTCCTGGAAGTTTTACATTTTTTCCAGAGACTGAAATCTGGCAGTGCCGATACGGAATGATCCAGTGATGCTCTGTGATATAAGTCTTTAGCGATGCCTTGACTGCAAGCTTTTTATCCAGCTGTTCCTGGACGGTTTTGATCTTGGCATCCCTTGCAGCTAGGTCACGTTCCATACCCTTAAGGTAAAGTTTCTTTAATTCTTTCTGAGATGCAAGTGCGCCGTTGGCATAAGCATATATCGCACAGTTATAATAATCATTTGTCCCATATGTTTCTTTCAGCCAGGAAGAATATGTCTGATCACACAATGGTCCTGTCTGTAAAAATCTCATATCATACATCGCATTATACAAAGCGATCTTCATGTCGTTAAACCGCGTGATCGTGTCGATGATAGACTCATGATTGACGATCGTATCCTCATCGAGATAGTAACGTAGACCAGAATTAACAGTACGTGTGATCTCCATATCATATCCTCCTTTCTGTGTGTCGGTTAAAATAACATCATACATTTACAAAACCCTTAATTTATAATATAATATTAACATATTTGAACCGATTTTACAATGTCGGTTATAAATTAATTTCAGTTTTTTTCGAAAGGAGAGATATCATGTTTGAAGATTATCATAGCAGTGCGCATTCTGTATACCGACTGACATACCATGCTGTGTTCGTTGTGAAATACAGACGGAAAGTCATATCCACCGATATCATGGACCATATGGAACGATACACCAGGTATTTACTGGAAGAAAGGTACCACGGTCAGCTGATAGAGTTCAACGGAGAAGAAGATCACGTACATATTTTGTTTGAACTTCCTCCGTCCGCGTCCCCATCAACTACCGTATGTAATCTAAAAACACAGCTTTCCAAATCTGTACGTGCAAATTTTGGGGAACAGATCAAAAACAGACTATGGAAGAATTCTTTTTGGAGTGATAGTTATTTCCTGACAACGACAGGTGGTGCAAACCTTGAAACTTTAAAAGAATATGTTAGACAACAGGGAATTGTAAAACAGAAAAGAAAATATGTCAGACAGAATTAAGGAACGCATTCATCCCCACCCGACGATGTGAGGGCACTGAAAAAGTAGATTATACCGTCTATATTTGGTACAATGTATCTATCA
>OGTL01003426.1_pt1 | contig 10446 bp, 8 predicted proteins | sample 1553601 | NCBI WGS metagenome assembly OGTL01 (sample SAMEA2580112, study PRJEB22360) | human gut metagenome | biome: human gut; feature: human-associated habitat; material: faeces | place: Denmark | collected 2008/2010 | reverse complement strand
CTTTCGAGGTGGATGCGCGGCGATTCATCGTAGCGGATCGCAAACTCGCCAAGCGTACGGCACAACAGCAGACATCGCTCGAAATCCTGCGCGTATGCAACGATCCGGCAGTTGTAAGGGGGCACCAGCGTCAGCGGACGGTATTCGCGCTGCCCAAGCTCACGATCCCCGACGACAAGGTGCTTTTGCTGGAAATCGTCGAGAAAAACGGAGCCCGCCATCAGACGGTGGAGATACCCGCAGGGGAATTGTTGGATGCGAAACTCCTGTAAAGAGACAGGCGGTCGAACCCGATGCGGAAGTTTTTATGCAGCAGTGGGAATGTTTCGAATCCGTGCGGCGATCTTACAGGAGCACTTTGCAAGAGGATATTCAGACGTGGTTCCGCACGCTGCGGCTCTGAAAGGCTGTTCGTTTCCGAACAATCAGACACCCCGGTACGGTTTTCAGACCGTACCGGGGTGTCTTTCATGCAGCTTGAGGAAACTCAATATTCATCTTCGTTGAAGAAGTTTATCTATATTGATTATCAATATATTATACAATAATCAATGAAATTTACGCAAACAAACCGCACCGTTTGAGACGGTCTGAGGCGATAGTTGAAATAGGCGGACAACAAATTATTTTAAATATCCAGTTCTCAATTCTGCGACTATCGAGATGTCGCTGCATTAAAATAAACTAATTTTTTAGTTAATAAAATTCCCCATATTCTATGCTTTAGGAAATGAAAATCTAAATGTATTTGTTGTATAATTTTCTTTATTATTGCCTGGCGTTATTTCAAAAGTACAATTACTTCTTGTTATGCACTCTTGTATATAATACATACCTAATCCGCTACCATCAAGTCCTGCTTTCTTAGCGTAATAGCCGGACTCCCCCATTTTTAAAATCAAGTCTATTTCCTCCGGCCTAATTGCCAAGCTGCGCATTGTGATAGATACAATTATATCTCTCCAATTAGATGAAAATGAAATTAATATATCACTACTTGGGGAGGCATATTTGGTAGCGTTATTCCAAAAATGTCCCATAGCCAAGTTAATTAATTCATAATCAATCAATACTTTATCATAACATTCTCCAAAGTTTATTTTTATTCTTTTATCCCAAAAGTCAATTAAGTATGGTTGTATTGATAATTTAACCACTTTATGAATGGAGTGAGTAGCTAACCGAGGTTTAGCAGAAGAAGCAATAACTTCGTATGCATCAAATTCCGACAGTGCAATAGATGTACTTTTTATACTTCTTAAAACCGCCTTTGCCGCTTTATCTGCATTAGAAAAGATTTTATCTCTTGTATACTCTACAATGTCATTCCAGTCCTTGGAGGGGATATCTTCGATGGCCGAAATAGATTTCATATCATCAAGGATATGTGACAATTGACTATATACATTATGCCTAAGTTTCTTGACCAAATCGAATGATGGATTTGCTGCTCGATGTACAGCTTCGTCAAAGGAAGGCACTAAAGATAGAAGAATGTCGAAATACTTCTTAAAATCATTCTTAGTAACAGAAGTATCATATGTACACAAATATACAAAACCGTCTTCTATAGGAAGTTTTTTCTGTCTTTTTAGGACTCCACGAACCTTACAAGATAATAACTTTGATTCAGCCAAACATGTATCTACCTCTGGTAAAAGTTCTTTTGGAAGATTAGATAGTATGACAGAACCATTCTTTATTATGTGATAGAAAAATTGAATAGATATTTCCGGATTCATCATAAAGAAATTAACAAACTTATGATGCTAGCCACAGAGCCAGCCCTATCAATATTGAATACTTTACATATACTTTGATTATCACTTTTTCCTTTTGAGTATAGCTTCAAAATGCCATTTTTTATTTCTTCTTTTGTCAATTCCACTCCTAACTCTCGTTGAAAAACACGTTGCAAGTGAATAGCGCAATTATCTAGGCAGAAAGCTTCTTGAGCAAGTCTTTTAAGTGCTGTTTCAAATTGGTAACGGTTAGCCGACTTTTTAAGTCTCTCATCGACATAGCCTTCTGCAGGATGAAATGCATCTACTGGTCCTTGTGCTTCCGCGCTATACATAATGATTTTCTTTTCAGGATAGTTGTCATGTATTGCCGCTATTAAGCCAAGCCCTTCATCAACTAATCCAAGTTCTTTTCCTACTCCTTGGATATCAACACATAATATATGAGCATCTTTAAGTTCAGGCTGCGATAAAGACTTTATGTCGGTAACACATTTAATTCTTTTCCAGCCATCTTTTTCCTTTAGTTCTTTTGTAAGATTAAATTCCTCATTGTCAATAAAAAGAATCTCAACAGAGTTCTTTAATTGCTCGATTGTTCTGACTGGAAAGCTCTTCTGCTTTGTAAAAATTGAAAACATAAGTATTAACACGTATGTGGTTATATAAAATTTATATTACACTACGAAATTACAAAAAAAACCAATTTATCAAATATAATTCCCTATATTTGTGCTATGCAATCGAGATATAATATGAAACTGAATAGGATAAAAGCAGTATTGGCAGAAAAAGGCATTTCCCAGACATGGTTGGCAAAGCAACTTGGTAAAAGTTTCAGTATGGTGAATGCTTATGCATGCAATAGGATTCAACCAAACCTGGAGACCCTTCAGCAGATAGCTGTTATCCTACAGGTGGATTTAAAAGACCTGATAACCGATAAAGAAGAAAGGTGAAGCTCATGGAATATAAATTCAATGAAAATACACGTGTGCAGGTTCCTGCCGCCATGCATTTGTGTAGGCTTGGATATACTTATTTGGACAATATAACAGAATATGACAGTAAAACAAATATTCTGACGGATGTATTTTTGCGCAGCGTTCAACGTTTGAATCCGGCACTGTCCGAATTACAGGCAAGACAATTGCTGAATGAAATTACATTGATACTTGACAATAATGACCTTGGAAGGGAGTTTTTTAATAAACTGTCTTCCAATAGCAATATCAAGCTGATAGATTTCCAAGATGCTGACCGTAACGAATGGCATGTAACTACCGAATTCACTTGTGAGAATCAGGATAACGGAGACAGTTTCAGACCGGACATAACATGTTTTGTAAACGGACTGCCATTAGCTTTTATTGAGGTCAAGAAGCCGAATAACCATGACGGCATTCTGGCAGAAAGGGAGCGTATCAATGTGCGGATGCGCAACGAAAAATTCAGAAGATTCTTGAATGTCACCCAGCTGATGATATTTTCCAACAATCAAGAATATGATAATGAAAACAGGGTTCCTATTCAAGGTGCGTTCTATTGCTGCTCTTCGAGGGATAAGGCTTTCTTCAATGTCTTCCGTGAGGCTGATAAAGATTTTGTGACTAAATATCCATATAAGGCCGTATCTGACAGTGTGGAGAAACAGATATTGCAACACCGGAATTGTGTCGTGATCAAGAATCTGCCTGATTATAATACGAACAAAGATACGAATACTCCAACCAACAGGATTCTGACATCGATGCTCAGTAAAGAGCGTTTTTTGTTTTTATTGAGATATGGTTTTGCCTATGTGGACAGAAAGATTGAACTGGAAGACGGTAGTAAGACTACACAGTTGGAAAAGCATGTAATGCGTTATCAGCAGCTTTTTGCCTCACTGGCCATTCGAAAGAAATTGGATAATGGTATCAAGAGTGGTATCATCTGGCATACACAAGGCAGTGGAAAAACAGCCTTGGCATATTATTCCGTACGTAGTCTGACCGATTTTTATGCGGCAAAGAATACAGCTGTAAAATTTTATTTCATTGTTGACCGCCTTGACTTGATGGAGCAGGCCAAGGATGAATTTGTGGCAAGAGGACTGTCTGTCAGAACTGCAAACAGCAGGGATGAATTGATGTCAGATATACGGAGTACGAATTTAACAGAAAATGCGGAGGGTAAAGCTGAGATAATGGTGGTAAATATCCAGAAATTCAAACAGGATTCTGCCAAAATACAGATTGATTCCAATTACAGCATCCAGTTGCAACGTATTTTCTTTATTGATGAAGCGCATAGAGGGTACAATCCACATGGAAGTTTCTTGGCAAACCTATTGGCAGCCGATAAGGATGCTATAAAAATTGCTTTGACAGGTACGCCTTTGTTAAAAGAGGAAAGGGAGTCTTGGCGTGTATTCGGTGATTACATTGATACCTATTATTACGACAAGTCAATAGCAGACGGTTATACACTGAAACTCATGCGGGAGCCTGTCGAAACAATCTATAAAGAGAAAATAGAGAATATTCTTGACAAGCTGGCAGGCGGCATAAAAGTCAGAAGAAGTGATATTGACCGCAACAAGATCATTGAACATGAATCTTACCTCAATGCATTGATAGACTATATTATTGCCGATTTCCGTAGGTTCCGTATCGAACAGGCTGATGATACTGTAGGTGCAATGATTGTATGCAAGACAAATCCTCAAGCCCGTGAAATGTATCGTTTGTGGCAAGAGCGTTTCAACAAAGCTTTGTATATCGAAGGGAAACATGATGAAAGTCTGATGTTGGCGGCTGAACCTATGATTGCCTATGGATATCATGCAAAACCCTTGAGAGCTTCTTTGATTTTGCATGATGAAGGAGACAAGGAAGAGCGTAAGGCGTACATTGATGAGTACAAGAAAAAACTATCAGTCGATGTCCTGATTGTCAACCAGATGCTTCTGACTGGGTTCGATGCTCCCCGTTTGAAGAAACTCTATCTGGGTCGAAGTCTGGACGGACACGATTTGCTGCAGGCACTGACTAGAGTAAACAGACCATACCATAAATTCAAATATGGTTATGTAGTGGATTTTGTAAACATCAAGGAAAATTTTGATGCGACTAATGACCGCTATCTGCGTGAACTGAATCGTACTGCCGATATTAAAGAAACAGGCGAAAAAGAAACAGTAGGAGAAGCTCTCATTGTAGATAAAGAGCAGATTGTAGGGCAGATAAAAGAAATTCGCAGCGTTTTATTCAATTACACATGCGACAATCCTGAAGAGTTCAGAAAGGAAATAGATGAGATTGAAAACAAAGACAATCTATATACGCTCCGATCTACTCTCGAAAATGCCAAGGCAATCATTAACCAAGTAAGGGCTTTTGGCGATGAAGAGTTGAAAGATAAAATCAACAGTTTGCCTAAAGGTAGTATTCCTACTCTGATCACTGAGGTTTCTCACCGTATAGAACGAATGAATTTTCTGGAAAGTACCGAACATAAGGCAGATGTATCTGGAATTATCAATGTCGCTCTTTCTGAACTGGAATTTGAGTTCAAAAAAGGCATTTCAGAAGAATTACGTATTATTGTCAATGATATTCGGGAGCGTTGTGAAAAAGTACAGGCTGAATTTGAAGCCAACTTTGACAAGACGGAAGACAAGTATGTGATTTTGGCTGAAGAGTTCCGGGAATACTTCAGAAAGAAAGGCTTCGTTCCTCAAAATACGCAAGAAGCTAAAGAAAGCATTGATTATATGGATTCGGTAATGAAGAAAATCCGTGAGATAAACCGTCGCAATAATATACTCAAAAAGAAATATCAGGGAGACGAGCGCTTTGTCCGTATCCACAAGCGTATAGAAGAAGAAAATGAAAAGCGAGAAAAGCCTCTTCTTTCCAAAACTGAATACGAAATAGCAGAAAGTCTGTCAAAAATGAAGCGTGAGATTGATAACCGTATTTACCTTGATATAAACATCATAGCGAATGAAAACAGTTTCAAACGGGATACGTTGGCTATGATAGGCCATCAACTCGTCGACTTGGGGATAAAAGCGAGTCTTCCCGACAGGAAGTTCATCAACAATCTCATTGCAAATGAATATATAAACCAATACAATCAACTTTACTTGAGATAATATGGATGCAAATACCCAGAATATATCAGAAGCTACTATAGCCCTTATTGATTCATTGAAATCGACCACTTCCCATTTTGGTCTTGCCAATAGTGGTGGTGAGTACAAGATCATTACGGAAATGTTTCTGTATAAGTATTTCAATGATAAATTCGGATATGAGGCAAAGCGGGATAAGATATACGGAGAAAGATTGAGCAAGGCAGACAAGTGGGATGCGGAATATGATAAATTCACTGAAGAGGAAGTTGAAGATCTGTTCAGCTATCTTCCCGCATCAGTTCCGCTGCTTAAACCTGAGCATACATTGGCGCATTTGTATAATACCTCAGGAGCAGGAGATTTTTCTACACGTCTGGATGCGACACTGATTGACATTGCCAATCTGAATGCGGATACTTTTTCTGTTGTAACTTCAGGGAAAAGCAGAGTCAATATATTCAGTGCACTCACACAGTTTGTAACAGATCCGCAGAAAAGGGATGATTTTGCACGGTCATTGATGAGTTCCGTTGCATCATTCAATTTTGAAAGCGTTTTTGCGGAAAAATATGATTTCTTCTCACGGATATTTGAATATCTTATAAAGGATTATAACAATGCTGGGGGCGGAAAATATGCGGAATATTACACCCCGAGAGCCATCGCACAGGTAATGGCCCGCCTGCTGGTCGGAGATGATGCAAACCTACGTGGAGTGACCTGTTATGACCCATCTGCAGGAACAGGTACTTTGCTTATGGCTTTGGCTCATCAGATAGGTGAAGACCGTTGTACGATCTTCAGTCAAGACATATCGGAAAAATCCAGTGAGATGCTCCGGCTGAATCTCATTCTGAACAATCTGTCAGGAAGTCTTCCTAATGTTGTACAAGGGAATACTCTTACGGAACCATACCACAAGGAAGAAAACGGATCTCTCCGAAAATTCGATTTCGTTGTGTCCAATCCGCCATTCAATCTGGATTTCTCAGATTTTAGAGATACATTGGCTTCTGATACGGTGCGTTTTTGGGCGGGAGTCCCATCTGTGCCAGCAAAGAAGAAAGAGTCAATGTCTATCTACTTGTGTTTTATCCAGCATCTTATCAATTCGCTGAAAACAAATGGCAAGGGAGCTATTGTCATTCCTACGGGATTCATTACAGCCAAAAGTAGTGTTGAAAGAAAAGTCCTGACGAAAATTGTAGATAACCGCTGGGTGTATGGCTGTATTTCTATGCCAAGCAATGTGTTCGCAAATACAGGTACGAATGTTTCCGTCCTGTTCTTTGACAAAGCTGCTTCTGCCGAGAAAGTCATATTGATTGATGCGAGCAAGTTAGGAGAGGAATATAAGGAAGGGAAAAATAAAAAACGTAGATTGCTGAAGGATGACATTGACTTAATTGTCAATACATTCAAAAATAAAGAAGCCGTAGAGGATTTTTCGGTTGCGGTAAGCTATGATGAAATAAAGGAAAAAGGTTATTCGTTGTCTGCCGGACAGTATTTCGACATCAAGATTGATTATGTGGACATTACTGAAGAAGAGTTCAATAACCGCATGGCAAATTATAAGGCTGAACTGTCACGGCAATTTGCTGAGAGCCATCGTCTGGAGGAGGAGATAATGAAGCAGTTGGATGCTTTGCACTTTAATGTAAATGTTGGAAATAATGAGTAAAGAATTGACCATCATAGATAAAGACTATATCCGGTGGGTGGAAGACCTTAGTGTACGCTATCGTCAAAGTCAAATTAGAGCAGCGGTCAGGGTTAACCGTGAGTTGCTTAAATATTACTGGGAACTTGGTCGTGACATAGAAGAGATGCGTGTGGAAGAACGATGGGGTGAGAAAGTCATCAAGAATCTTTCTGTGGATTTACAGCGCAGAAATCCCAACGCCACAGGCCTTTCTCGAACCAATATATATTACGCAAAGAAATTCTATCTGCTTTATTCTCAGTATCTAAAAGTTGTCCCACAAGCTGTGGAACAATTACAAGATGGAAAAGTGCCACAACCTGTGGCAGAATCTTCGAAGTCTGTCCCACAAACTGTGGGACAATTGGAAGAGATGCTTTTCTCCATACCTTGGGGGCATCACCGTTACTTGATGGACAGGTACAGTAAAGAACCGGCAAAGGCTCTCTTCTATGTGAGAAAGACTATGGAAGAGGGTTGGAGTCGAGACACATTGCTCAACTTTATGGATAGCGGCCTGTATGAACGGGAAGGAAAGGCTTTGACAAATTTCACCCGCACATTGCCGGAAGCGACAAGCGATCTTGCACAAGAACTGACAAAAGACCCTTATAACTTTGCCTTTACAGGAATAACTCAACCTTATAATGAGCATATTCTCAAAGATGCGCTGCTTGCCAATATCTCGCAATTCCTGCTGGAACTCGGTACCGGATTCGCATACATAGGCAAAGAGTATAGACTTCAGATCGGACAAAAGGAGAAATTCATCGATTTGCTTTTCTACAACTTGAATCTATCATGCTATGTAGTGATTGAAGTGAAAATCGGCGAATTTGATTTTCAAGACCTCGGACAGTTAAGTGGCTACGTGGTCGCTTGTAATCATATTCTTAGAAAAGAGGGAAGAGACAACCCTACAATCGGTCTGCTTATTTGCCGCCAAAAGGATTCAATGCTTGCCCAATACGCATTGGAAGGCAGCAATCTCCCATTGGGAATATCTGAATATGAGCTGTCAAAACTATACCCTGAAAAGGTGGAAGGTACTATGCCTACTATTGAAGAAATTGAGGCAAGATTAGGTGAAGATTTAAAAGATAAGAAAAAATGAAAATAAAAGATATTGTTGCATTTGTTCCGAAATCTATTACACCAAAAGCGGGAAAGATTTATCGTTTATATAGTCTTCCTTCTTTTGATGATGGACGGTTATATGAAACTTTAGATGGAAAGAATATCCAAAGTAACAAGTATATTGTACCTGATAAGTGTATTTTATTCAATAAATTAAATGTTCGTTTTAAAAGGATTTTACGTATAGACGAGTCTGATACGAATAAGGTATGTTCAACTGAATATTTACCTCTTGTTGTAAATGAATCAAAGGTTGATTATCAATATTGTTATTACTTGCTCATATCTGACAAAATTACAAACTATCTGTGTGGTCAAAACACAAATACATCAGGAAGCCATAAGCGAATAAATCCAGATAATTTCTTAGATATTAACATTATTCTACCCGGACTCGCTGAACAAAAGCGTATTGGCAAATTGCTCTCAGATATTGACCATAAAATAGAACTTAATCGTGCGATAAATCAGAATTTAGAAGCGATGGCGAAGCAACTTTATAATTATTGGTTCGTGCAGTTTGATTTTCCGAATGAAGAAGGCAAGCCGTACAAGTCTAGTGGCGGAAAGATGGTTTGGAATGAGAAGTTGAAAAGAGAGATTCCTTTTGGCTGGCATTGCGGAAACCTCTTTGAGATTGCTGTTTTTACAAATGGTTTGGCTTGTCAGAAATTCAGGCCAAAGGATGATGAAGCATCATTGCCTGTTATCAAAATACGAGAAATGCACGATGGCATTTCTGCTGACACTGAAAAAGTAACGCCAAATATACCAGAGTCTGTAAAGGTGTATAATGGTGATGTACTATTTTCATGGTCAGCATCACTGGAAGTTATGCTTTGGGCTTATGGACTTGGAGGACTTAATCAACATATCTTTAAGGTCACATCGGCAAATGATTTCCCGAAGTCATTCTTCTATTTTCAACTTTTAGATTATGTGGATGTATTCAAGAAAATGGCAGAAGCAAGGAAAACGACGATGGGGCATATTACGCAAGACCATTTACAACAAAGCGCAATAGCTATACCTGATAATAAAGATATTGCGGATAGATTCGAGGAATTAATATCACCTATTTTCAATCAGATAATCAAGTTGCATGAAGAAATCTTAAATCTGACTAAGCAGCGTGACAAGCTCTTGCCGCTTTTGATGAACGGTCAAGTATCGGTAAATTCTGATTTATCCGTTCATTAAGATGAATTTTCCTGTCTAAATTCAAAAAAAATGTGCCAATGCTTTCCTCTGAACAGGAAAATGTTGGCATTTCATATCTTAGAATTTGTTCTTTGTCCCCACGAGGCATCTTGCTTCCTTTTGTCCCCTGCATCACATAGTCAAAAAAGGAATCTTGAAGAAGTATAGCATAAAGAAAACTTGGTGAATGTCCATCTTTCGCTCTGAAAACCAGTACATCAGGAGATGCTCCACCATCAATATCTGCAAACCAAACTTTTTTAAGGTAAGGTCTAATATTAGCTATTAACACATCGCCACGCTGATAACGAATAAGGCTACAAGGTTGTGGCGGAAGATTAGTTGCAACCTCCCGTCCTTTCTTGTTTTGCAATATACAATCAGTCGTAACATATTCTGCCAAAGATATATCATTGCTGCTGATTTTATCTGTTACATAATATGCAATAGAAGATAATTTAGCCATTTACATTCATTTTTGAATGCAAAGATGCAATGACCGAATGATGAGTTTATACAAGTATGTAAATACATAATAT
>OGTL01003408.1_pt1 | contig 10494 bp, 5 predicted proteins | sample 1553601 | NCBI WGS metagenome assembly OGTL01 (sample SAMEA2580112, study PRJEB22360) | human gut metagenome | biome: human gut; feature: human-associated habitat; material: faeces | place: Denmark | collected 2008/2010 | reverse complement strand
CCAGCCGATGGGGCTGCGTCCGTGCCCCATCTCGCCCAGCGTCATGTTGCGGTCGATGTGCACCTTGTTCTCCGGGATGGGACGGCCCAGCAGCGCCTCAAATTCCGCGTCCGGCACATTCTGCACCTGTGCGGTGCGGTAATGTGCAAGGTCTTTGCCTGCGTAGGGGTCGGGTGCGCCGGTGCCCGCCACCGTGACAGCGGCAGTCAAGCGGATATCGGCGCTGGAAGCGCCCACCAGCAGCTGATAGCTGCCGCCCTCCACCTCCCAGCGGTCGGTGGCAACGTTCCAGTAGCGGAACGCCTTATCGTCCAGCGGGATGGTGACGGTCTTGCTCTCTCCGGCTTCCAGCTGCACCTTGGTAAAGCCCTTCAGCTCCTTGGCGGGGCGGAAAACTTTTGCATCCGGCTTTGCCACATACAGCTGCACCACCTCGGCACCTGCACAGCTGCCGGTGTTGGTGACAGTCAGGGTCACGCCGGTTTCGTCTGCTTTCAGGTCACTGTACGCAAAGCTGGTATAGCTCAGGCCGTAGCCGAACGGGTAGTCCACAACCTTGCCGTAGGTGTCGTAGTAGCGGTAGCCCACATACAGACCCTCGCGGTACTCCACAGTGGGGCCGTCGCCGCCGAAATGATCCTTTGCGGGAGTGTCGGCGTAGCTGCGCGCCCAAGTCTCAGCCAGCTTACCGCAGGGGTTCTGCGCGCCGGTGAGCACCTCGACCAGTGCGCCCGCACCGGCCTGACCGCCCAGACAGCCGTAGACCAGCGCCTTGCAGTCCTTGACCCAATCGCTTTCCAGCGAGGAGCCTGCACTCAGCAGCACCACCACGTTGGGGTTTGCCGCCGCCACAGCCGCCAGCAGCTCCAGCTGGTTCTCTGCCAGCTTCATGTCGGCGCGGTCGATGCCCTCGCTCTCCTTGATCTCGTCCAGACCCATGCACAGCAGCACCACATCGGCGTTCTTTGCCAGCAGCACCGCCTCGGCCTTCAGCGCCTCGTCGGGCTTGCCCTGCCGGTCAAAGCCCTTGGCGTAGCCGACGCTGTTCAGGCCGCTTTCGGCAAGGCAGTCCAAGAAGGAATCCACCTTGATGGAGTTGACGGCGCTGGAGCCTGCACCCTGATAGCGAGGCGTCTGGGCAAAGTCGCCGATGACCGCCACCTTCTCCCCCTTTGCAAGGGGCAGCAGGCTGTTTTCGTTCTTCAGCAGCACGATGCTCTGGGCAGCAGCCCGGCGTGCCAGTGCGTGGTGGGCGTCGGCATCGAACTTGCCGGGTGCGGCGTCCACCGCCGCCTTGGTGGTGAACACCAGTTCCAGCAGTTCCTCCAGCCGGGCGTCCACGTCCGCTTCGGTGATCTTGCCGGTCTGCACTGCCTTCATCAGCTCCCGGATGGCGTCCCCGCCGGGGGCGGGCATTTCCAGCGTAGAGCCGTTCTTTACGCCGAGGGCGTGGTCGTTGCTGCCGCCCCAGTCGGTGACCACTGCACCGTCAAAGCCCCAGTCCCTGCGCAGGATGTCCATGAGCAGGTGGGCGTTCTCGTTGGCGTAGGTGCCGTTGACAAGGTTATAGGCGGACATGATGGTCTTGGGCTGCGCCTCTTTGACCACCATCTCGAAGCCGGTCAGGTAGATCTCCCGCAGGGTGCGCTCGTCCACGATGGAATCCGACGCCATACGGCGCAGCTCCTGACTGTTCACGGCAAAGTGCTTGGGGCAGGCGGCAATGCCGTTTTTCTGGATGCCGCGGACGTAGGCCGCCGCCATCTTACCGGCAAGGTAGGGGTCCTCCGAGAAATACTCGAAGTTGCGGCCGCACAGGGGGCTGCGCTTGATGTTCAGGCCGGGGCCCAGCAGCACCGACACGCCCTGTGCCGCTGCCTCTTCGCCCATGGCTGCGCCCACAGCCTCGCCAAGCTCCGGGTCCCAGCTGTTGGCAACGGTGGCCGAGGTGGGGAAGCAGGTGGCGGGCACACTGGGGTTCAGGCCCAGATGGTCAGCAGCGCCCGCCTGCTTGCGCACGCCGTTGGGGCCGTCCGACAGGGTAATGGCCGGGATGCCCTTGCCCGGCAGCGCCCGGGTGGTGAACACCGTGCCGCCGCTCAGCAGGGCGCATTTTTGTTCCAGGCTCAGGCTGTTGATGATATCTGTGTGTTTCATGGCATTTTCCTCTTTGCCTTTTCAATCCAGAAAAGGCCCGCTGTTTTACGCAGCGGGCCTTTGGTCTGGTTTCAGTTCAGGTGCTGCAAACGTTCAGAGCGTCTTGCCCAAGATCAGGCGTTGACTTCCTCTTCCTTGCGCTTTGCATAGCCCTTTTTGACCACCAGAACTTCCAGTGCGATCAGAGCGGCTGCCAGCACAACATCCACACCGATCATCACCTTTTCCCAACCGGGCATACCGGGGTTCAGGTTCTCGGGGTAGTAAGCACGGGAGTTTGCCACAGTGTACAGGATGTTCTTGCAGGCCTGACGTGCGGACACCAGAGCGGTAGCGCTGGTGGTATCGGTCAGGTGGTTGGTCTCGGTGTCGTAGTTGACCAGGCAGAAGTCGCCGCCGTTGCGGATCAGGCGGTCAGAATCCTGATAGCCGTACACGCCGTAGTAGTCGGTCAGCACCATGCCCACGAAGCCCCACTCGCCGCGCAGAACATCGTTCAGCAGGGCAGAGCAGTTGCCGGCGTAGGTGTTGCCGACGTAGTTGAAGGAGGACATAACGGCATGGCAGTCAGCTGCCTTGACGCAATGCTCAAAGGGCTTGAGGTAGATCTCGCGGATGGCCTGCTCGTTGGACCAAGTGCAGAGCATACCGCAGCGGTTGGTCTCCTGATCGTTCAGAGCAAAGTGCTTCATGAAGGCGTAGACGCCCTGCTCCTGAGAGCCCATGATGGCATTGGCAGCCATTGCGCCGGACAGCACGCCGTCCTCAGAGTAGTACTCGAAGTTACGGCCTGCGAAAGCGGAGCGGTGGATGTTCATAGCCGGTGCGTACCAGCCGGAAACGTCCATGTCGTCCGCCATCTTGCCGATGGAGGTGCCGAAGTCGTGTGCCAGATCGGTGTTCCAGGTAGCTGCGATCATCACAGCGGAGGGGAAGCCGATGGAGCCCTGCTGGGTGAAGTTGTTGTTGATGGAGGCGGGGCCGTCGCAGTCGATGGCCTGAACCTTACCAATAGAGGAAACGGCAACGGACTGGTAGCCGCCCAGAGCGATCAGGCTGTCCATATCGGATACGGTCAGCTGATCGAGGAAGGTATCCCACTGGGCGTCGTTGTAATCCACGCCCACCATGTCCTTCAGCTTCAGGCCGTTCTTGGCACCGGTGGTGGGAGCCACATCGTCGGCGTTGTTGAAGTCCTCGGGGTTCCAGTTGGAGTTGTTGTAGAAGGTTGCCTTAGCCTCTGCCGGCAGTTCAAAGTCTGCGGGAGCAGCGGTAGCCTCGGCGTAGTTCGCAAAGCCGTCGGCGCGGGACAGGTAGGTCACATTGCCCTCGGCAAAGTCGAACTTGTTGTCGGCGACCTCCACATCGCTCTCACGCTTGTTGGAAGCGTCGTAGACGATGTCGGAAGCCACGTTGTAGACCTTGGAGTCCAGAACGGTGTGGGAATCGGCGTTGATGCTGATGACGTAATCGCCCTTTTCCAGCACATAGCAGCCCTTGCCGTAGGTATCGTAGGAGGCCATATCCTCGGCCTTGAAGGTAACGGTGACGTTCTCGGAAGCACCGGGAGCCAGCTCGGAAGTCTTTGCAAAGCCGATCAGGTTTGCAGAAGCCTTCTCGATGCCGCCGTTGGTGTACGGAGGATTATAGTAGACCTCCACGACTTCCTTACCGGAGGCAGAACCGGTGTTGGTGACGGTGACATCCACAGTGATGGTGCCGTCAGCCTCGGTAACGCTGTTCAGGGTCTGGGTGAAGGTGGTGTAGCTCAGGCCACGGCCGAAGGGATACACCACAGTCTTGTCGTAGTCGATGAGGCCCTCTGCGGCAGCAGTCTCGTAGAACTTGTAGCCCACATAGATGCCCTCAACATAGTTGACAAAGGCGGGGATGGTATCAGCACCAAAGGAACTGGCCTTGAACTCGTCCATGTTGGTGTAGGTGAAGTTGCCAAAGTTGTTCGCGGTGGGGGTCTGGGTCAGGTCGTACACAAAGGTATCAATGGTACGGCCGGAGGGGTTCACATCACCGCAGAGGATGGAGCCCAGTGCGTTGAAGCCGCTCTGACCGGTGCCTGCGCACCAGACAACGCTCTTGATCTGGCTGTAATCCTTGACCCAGCCCAGCTCCATGGCGTTGGCGCCGTTGTAGACCACAACGACCTTATCAAAGTTCTTGCAGACCAGATCGATCATGTCCTTCTCGGTCTTGGACAGCTGCAGGTAGTGGTCGCCGGGCTCAAAGTCGTTGTAGCTGTGGCCTGCGTCGTAGGTGACCTGAGACACATCGGTGGGCAGGTCAGCACCTTCGCCGCCCACGCGGGTGATGACGACCATGGCGGTATCAGAGAAAGCCTTGGCGTTGTTCATCATCTCGTCGGTGTACTGTGCAGCCTCCGGCTCCGGCAGGGTCCAGTCCTGAGAGAACATGCCCACCTCCGGGCGGTCTGCACGGTAGGAGGTGTAGAAGTCGCTCAGCTCGGTGTTCAGCTCAAAGCCGGCATTCTTCAGGCCCTCCAGCAGGGTGACGGTGGGATAAGCATCGGACAGTGCACCGGAACCAGTGCCGCCGTAGCAGGGGTTGGTGGAAGCCCAGCCAAAGACGTTCAGCTTGCTGTTCTTGGCCATGGGCAGGGTGCCGTCGTTATCCAGCAGAACAATGCCCTCATCGGCAATGTTCTCGCACAGCTGGGTAGCGGATGCCACGTTCTCCTCGCTGACCTTGCCGCCGCCGGTGGCAAGGGTGACCATGGAGTACATGGGGCCGGTCAGGATCAGGTTCACGGTGATAGCCAGCGCCAGCACCATGCCCAGACCCGCCTGCCAGCGGATCAGATACTTTTTGGACTTGCTCTGCTTACGGCAGGCGATCATGACTGCGATCAGCAGAACTGCTACGACACCAAAGCCGATCAACTGCGATTTGATCGAGTTGAGAACCTTGATGACGTCATCCATATTGATGGACAACATAGTTTTCTCCTCCTTGTTTCGTCGAATCGGACAACGGCGGGGACACCCCCGCCAGCTTGGCTTTATGATACCAGAAGCTGACAGGGAATTTTCATTTTGTTCACAATCTGTCGTTTTGAACGCATAATTTGCAAAAGTTACAATAAGGTTTCAATTTTTATTGTGCTAATACACAAATTTCATCCAACTTTATTTGTGCACCCTGCCAGACAACAAAAAACGGCAGGGGATACCTGCCGTAAAAATTATTTGTTTTTGGGCAGCGGAAATAAGATCCGCAGGGTGCACCAGTTGTTTTCCCAGTGCAGCGTCATGCTGCCGCCGTGCTGCCCGACGGTGGTGCGGACACTTTTCAGGTCCGACCCCTGCTTCGGCAGACCGTCCGCATCCAGTGCGGGGGCGGCCTCTGTATAGTGCTCGAACCGCAGCATGGCAAAGCCGCCCTGACTGTACACCGCCACCTTGATGAGCCGCTTTTCGGGGTCCGGCTCGGCGCGCACGGCGGCAATGGCGTTGTCCAGCGCCACGCCCACGATGGTGCACAGCTCCCGGATGGTGAGAAAGCCCAGCATCCTGCCGTCCGCCACGCTGGTGATGGTGATATTCTCCTGCTGGCATTCCATGGTCTTGGCGGTGAGCAGGGTATCCAGCACCGGGTTGCCGGTCTTGTTCTCGGCCTCGTACTGGCGGATATTCTGCTCCATGGCGGCAATGGCAGCGTTCTGCTTGGTCTGGTCCTGCTCCTCCCGGATGCGGGCAAGCTGGACTTTCAGCTCATGGTACCGCCGGTTGATGAGGTTGATGCCCTCCTTGCTGCGCTTGTACTGCTCGTACTGGCGGTGCAGTACCTCGTCCATGGCGGCAAGCTCGCTGTGCAAAGCGTTCTCCTGCAGCTGCTCGTGCTGCACAGATAAGATCAGCACGCCGGAAAAATCCACCAGAGTGCGGATGGAAAAAATGCTCATGTTGATCTCGCTGCCGGGCAGAAAGCCCAGATTGCTTACCGCAAAGGCAGTCAGCGCCAGCATGACCGCCGTCAGGGCGGCGCTGCCGCCGATCTGTAAGTGCCCGGCGGGCTGGGGACGGCGGTGCTGCAGATAGCACATGATGCCGAACAGCGTCCCATACACCAGTGCCAGCAACAGCAAAGAAAGCGGCTCCCATGGGCCGCGGGCGGGCCAGAGGGCGCAGTGCAGCTGCCACTCCACGCTGGCGGCAAGCTCTGCCAGAATAAACGCCCGTGCGCAGTGATACCCGGCTTCCAGCAGAGTGATGTTCCACATGCCCCATAGATATAGGTAGGAAAACCCGATGGCCGCTGCCATGCAGGGGATCCAGAGCCCGCCGGGCACATCGCCCGTCAGCCCCAGAAAGGCCGACAGCACCGCCGCCCACAGCAGGGTGACACCCCCGGTGACCGCTCTGGAAAAGCGGGGCGCAAGCGCCGGGGTGAACAGCAGCACCGCAAGACACTCGGCAAGGGCGGTGTACAGCCGGGGGATATCCGGCAGCGCGGTCATGAGCCTTCACCTCCGATGTAATCGGTCAGTGCGGCAAGAAAAGCCTTACGCTTGGGGCGGCTGACCTGCAGCTCGCAGGGGCCCACCTGCACGGTGCTCTGCCGCAGCTCCCGCACCTGTGCCAGATTGACAAGATAGCCGCTGTTGCAGCGGGCAAAGGGGCAGTCTGCCAGCTTTTCCTCAAAGGCCTTGAGGGTGCCGGGGGCGGAAAAATCGCCCTCATCGGTATAAAAATGCACCCGGTGCCCCTCGCTTTCCAGATAATAGATGCTTGCGGTGTCCAGCCGGCGCAGCCCGCCCTCCACCGGCACGGTCAGGTAGTGCTTTGCCCGCTTTTCCAGCCGGGCAACCGCCTTGAGCAGCTGCTGCGAAAAGGCAAAGTAGGGCACCGGCTTCAGCACATAGTCCAGCGCTCCCACCGAGTAGCCCCGGATGGCGTACTGCGCCATATTGGTGATGAAGATCAGGATGACGTCTGCATCCATCTGCCGGATGCGCTCGGCCGTGGTCATGCCGTCCAGATGCTTCATCTCCACATCCAGAAAAATAATGTCGTAGACCGCGCGGTAATCCTCCAGAATATCCACGCCGTCCGCAAAGACCGTCACTTCAAACTCTGTCCCGTACTGCCGGGTATACCGCCGGACATACTCCTGCAATACCCCCTGTACCTCCGCGTCGTCCTCTACGATCGCCACCCGGATCATGACCGCACCTCCCTTACCACACCTTTGTGGAACTGTTACGGCTCTATTATAGCGCAATCCCGTCCGGTTTGCCAAGGGGCACTCCGCAACAAAGGGCAGGGCAGCCCACAGCTGACCACCGTGGACGTCAACCCCTACCAGCTGGGCATGGAGGCTGCCAGCCAGACCATCAACCACATCGAGAACCCGAACCTTCTGGCCACAAAGATCATCGTGCCGCACAAGCTCATCCCCCGGGAGAGCTGCTGCCCGCCGGAGGAGCAGCGCTAGGAAGTGCTTTTTCAGCAAGACAGTGTCCGCTTCCGGGAGCTGCCGCGCAGCGCTTGCTATCCTGCCCCCAGAGTAGACAGCGTAAAAAACGCTGCATCCTCCGGGGGTATTTTTATGCCCAAAAAGGCACAAAAGAATGCCCGCCCACCTGTGGAAAACCACGGTGGGCGGGCATTTTATGGTTTATCGTTTGCGCGCTGCAAAAGCGTTCAGAGGGCGGTGGGCTGGGGTACCAGCCGGAAGAGCATTACGGGCAGCTCGCTGTTTGCAAAATCCAGCGTAAGGATGATCGTTCCGCGCTCTGTTTCAAAAGGCATCTCCGTCTGTGTGCCGTCCGGGGCAATGCGCACAAGCGTTTTGCCTTCCAGCAATCCGGCGGGCAGCGCGAGCCTTACCCGACCGGTGGGCTGCGTCAGGCTGCCTGCGGTTTCAAAGGCCACACTCAGGTATTCCCCGTTCGTCCGTGCGGTCACATCCTCCGCAGAAAGACTGCCGCTGTTAGCCCACGCCGTTGCCGCTTCGATCATTTCCAGCTGCGCGGCGTTTTCTGCCTGCCCGCACACGGGGCAGAAGGTCAGCGTTTCGCCTTCCGCAGTGCGGAAAGTAAACTTCCGGCAATCCGTGCTGCCAGTGTGCGCGCAGCCCTGCCGCAGACAACTGGCGCTCTGAGAGCCGGTTCCGTTCGGGGACCATGCACCGAACTGGTGCCCCAGCTGATCGGTCGGGTCTGCGGTGTAGCTGTCTTTGCAGCGGCTGCAGGTAAAAACAGTATAGCCGTCTGCTTCACAGGTGGGGGCTACGGTAACAGCCTGATAATCATGGTTCAGCGCGGGCAGTTCTGTATAGGTGGTATGGTCGCAGCGGGAACAGGTTTCGTAAGCATTCCAGCCGATTTCCGTACAGGTAGGGGCTTTTGCTGCGTGCTGCTCCAGATCATGATTCAGCGCGGGCAGCTCTTTGCGGGTGGTATAGTCGCAGCGGGAGCAGGTTTCGTAAGCATCCCAGCCGATTTCCGTACAGGTAGGGGCTTTTGCTGCGTGCTGCTCCAAATCATGGTTCAGTGCGGGCAGCTCCTGATAGGTGGTGGTATAGTTACAACGGGAGCAGGCTTCGTAAGCGTTCCAGCCGATTTCCGTACAGCTGGGGGCTTTTGCATCGTGATGCACCAAATCGTGATTATTTGGGTCTTTTTCGCCGTATTCCGCGCCGCATTTTTCGCAGGTTTTGCCTTTGGTGCAGGTGGGCGTTTCGGTACCGCCGGTATGTACCTTTAAATACGAAACATTGCCATCGTTGTGGCAGTTCTGGCATTCAGTTACATAAACCCTATGACTGTTCGAATCATATTTTCTGTATCCGAGGATCTCACGTGTCTCCGTACTCCCACAGTTTTTGCAGCGCACCGTGGTTGTTTCTGCCGCCGCTTTTAACACGATCCCCGGTATCAGGCACACCATTGCCAGCACCGTCAAACACCGGATCAGCCATTTTTTCATGTTACTCCCTCCTTGTCATCAAACCTTGTTATCCTTTCAGATCAAACTGCACGGACAGCGATGCAAGCACGGCATCTACCACCTTCCGCGCCTGGGCAAGCATATCGATCTCCGCCACAAAAGCGATGACCTGCTCGCGCTCCTGCGCGGGGACCTGCAGCGCACTCAGACTCATACTCAGATAGCGCCGTATTTTGCGCTCCAGTGTAAAGTAGGGGTCGCACCGCCGTGCCATGTAGCCGCGCATCATGCCAGCCGTGCCCAGCTCCATCTCGTAGAAATCGCACTCGGCGCACCCGGGCAGGTACGCGCTGAACGCCGCCTGCAGCTCGGCCGTGGTGCTGCGGTGGATGATCTCCGCCGTGGCGGGGAAGGTGTACGCTTCCACATAGATATCCCGCAGATTCTCGCTCAGCTCGGTCACCGCCAGCTGCAAAGCCGTCTCCACCGCGTAGAGGTACACCGGCGAGGGGGCGTTTGCCGCCAGCGGCCTTACCGCGCCGAACTGCCTGCTGAACATCATGCCGATCAGCTCGGTCAGCACACCGTCCTTGGTGCGGAAAATATTCTGGAACGACCCGGCGGAAACATCTGCTTCCTTTAAAATTTCTGCCACCTTGGTGTTCGTGTAGCCTTTTTCCAGAAAAAGCCGGACACAGGCGGTCAGGATCCGCCGTTTTGCTTCTTTGCTGTCGTATCTGCGCGCCATTGGAAATCATCCTTTTCTATAATTGGTCTCTGACCCAATTATATATTGATTTGAAAATTGTGTCAAGTAAACTTTTAAGGCCGTATTTTGGGCAGTTTGACGAGGGAGAGCTTTCTGCGGGTGCGCATCCGGGCAAAACAAAGCGCAATGGACATTGCTGTTATCCGCTGCCGCAGCCAGACAGTTCGCGGCAGCAAAAAAGAGGCCACCGATCGGGGTGACCTCTTTTCAGCGTATTTTCAGCGTAAATCCCGCAGCAGGCGAACCCACCATCTCCATGACGGCTCTTTTGGAGTTGCTCTTTGCGTAAGATTGCAAGATAAATCTTATTTCTGACAGAAAGAGCCGGACCCGTGCAACGAGTCCGGCCCTTTCTGTGCTTTGGTTGGATCTTAAGCAAAGTTATGGTAAATGAAGAAGTTGGCTTTGGGAGTTTACAGCAGGCTCAGTGCTTCCTCGTCTGCCACAAGGATGCAGTCCGGATGCAGCTGCAGGATGCTGCCGGGGCAGGCAGGGGTCACAGGGCCGGTCACGGCGTCCTTGACGGCCTGTGCCTTGGCTTTACCGTTGGCTACCACCAGCACCTTGCGTGCCTGCATGATGGTCTTGATGCCCATGGTATAAGCCTGCTTGGGCACCAGATCCACGTTGCCGTCAAAGAAG